>Ga0307510_10005230_pt1 | contig 15426 bp, 14 predicted proteins | sample 12_EM_MG_FD_207224 | JGI IMG/M metagenome (GOLD analysis project Ga0307510, IMG submission 207224) | Populus trichocarpa ectomycorrhiza microbial communities from riparian zone in the Pacific Northwest, United States - 12_EM | ecosystem: Host-associated > Plants > Roots > Unclassified | place...
TAGCAAGGGGCCGGTTGGCTGGTCATATTCTAAGCGTCGATTCAGCGTGAACCGACGAAAATAACTCCATGCGCAGGCCCTGCGCCTTTTTTCGGAGACCGCTCGCATGTCCCGTTTCGTCCTTCCCGCCCTGTTGCTTGCCTTTGCGACCACGGGGGCCTTCGCGCAGGACGGCCGCTATGGTCCGCCGCCCCCCCCGCCGGGCGACGCCGATAACGCGCATTTCGGCTGGGCCGACGTACTCCGCGTGGATCCGGTCTACGGCATCGCCCGCACCGAAACCCCGCGCCAGGAATGCTACGACCAGGAAGTCACCACACAGAGCCGCGGCACCGGCAGTGCCGCCGGTACCATCCTGGGTGCCGTGGTCGGTGGTGTCCTGGGCAACACCATCGGCAAGGGTGACGGCCGCAAGGCTGCCACCGTGGCCGGCGCGGTCGCCGGCGGTGCCGTCGGCAATGCCGCCAGCCGTGGTCCGGATGGTTCCTATACCAGCACCCAGACCACCTGCCGCGATGTGCGCGCCGTGTCCGAGCAGCGCCGCATCATGGGCTACGACGTCGAATACCGTTATCGGGGCGAGGTCTACAACTCGCGTTTGGCCTACGACCCGGGCGAGCGCCTCCGGGTCCGCGTCTCGGTCTCCCCGGCCGATTGATCGAAGAAGAAGCCGCCCCCGGGCGGCTTCTTCTTCTTGCGCATCGCACCAAACCCGGTCATTATTGCCGTTCACCTACCGGAACACCCATGTCCGCAGCCGTCTATACCGCCGAAGTCCTCACCAGCGCCCGCATGGCCGCCGGGATGACCTCGCGTGCTCGTCGACCGCTGGCCGAACATGGCGCCGGGTAGGCTGTCGCACGCGTTTCATGCGCATCGACTAAAAAACCCGGCCACCGTGCCGGGTTTTTTCGTTTTCGTCCCGAGCTTTCCCTTTCCTGGAACCCACAGATGACCCTCCGCCATTTTCTTACCACGCAGGATTACAGCCGCGCCGAGATCGACGCGCTGCTCGACCAGGCGGCTGCCTTCAAGCGCAGCAAGCAAGGTAAGCAGATGGCGGGGAAGTCCATCGCCCTGATGTTCTTCAACCCCTCCATGCGCACCCGCACCAGCTTCGAGCTGGGTGCCTTCCAGATGGGTGGCCACGCCATCGTGCTGGCACCCGGCAAGGACGCCTGGCCCATCGAGTTCGAGGTGGGGACGGTGATGGATGGCGACACCGAGGAGCACATCGCGGAGGTCGCCCGGGTGCTGTCGCGCTACGTGGACATGATCGCCGTGCGCGCCTTCCCGAAGTTTGTCGACTGGAATGAAGACCGCAAGGACAAGGTGATCGCCGCCTTTGCCAAGCACGCCACCGTGCCGGTGGTGAACATGGAAACCATCACCCACCCCTGCCAGGAACTGGCCCACGCCATGGCCATGCGCGAGCACCTGGGTGATCTTTCGAAAAAGAAATACGTGCTTACCTGGACCTACCACCCCAAGCCGCTGAACACGGCGGTGGCGAACTCGGCGCTGTTGATCGCCACCAAGATGGGCATGGACGTTACGTTGCTTTGCCCCACGCCCGATTACATCCTGGACGAACGCTACATGGCCTTCGGCCGCGAGAACGCCCAGGCCAACGGCGGCTCGCTGCGCGTGTCGCACGACATCGAAGAGGCCTACAGTGGCGCGCATGTCGTGTACGCCAAGAGCTGGGGCGCGATCCCGTTCTTCGGCCGCTGGGAAGAAGAAAAGGCCATTCGCGACGCCAACAAGCACTTCATCGTGGACGAGGCGAAGATGGCCCTTACCGATAACGGCCTTTTCAGTCACTGCCTGCCGCTGCGCAGGAACGTCAAAGCCACCGACGCCGTGATGGATTCGCCCGCCTGCATCGCCATCGACGAGGCGGAGAACCGCTTGCACGTGCAGAAGGCGGTGATGGCTTCGCTGCTGGCCGGGCAATAACCACCCATGTACACGCCCGCAGCCTTCGCCGAAAGCCGTGCCGATGTCGTGCACGCGCTGCTGCGTTCGCACCCGTTCGCCACCGTGATCATGCAGGGTAAGGGCGGTTCCGTCGTCAATCATCTGCCGATGGAACTGGTCGATGGCAACCTGCACGGGCACGTGGCCCGCGGCAACGAGCTGGCGTCGTTCGACGGCGCCACGGTGCTTGCGATCTTCCACGGACCGGACGGCTACATCAGCCCGAACTGGTATCCCAGCAAGCACGAGACGGGCCGCGAGGTTCCCACCTGGAACTACGCCGTGGCCCACGTGCATGGTCGCCTGCGTGTAACGCAGGACAAGGCCTGGCTGCGCGCCTTGCTCGATCGGCTCACCGACCGATTCGAGGCGGGTGAGCCGGCTCCGTGGCATGTGGGCGACGCACCGGCCGATTACGTCGAAAAATTGCTGGGTGCGATCAGCGGCATCGAGATAGTCGTCGAGCGCATCGAGGCGAAGTACAAATTGAACCAGAACCATCCGCCGGCCAACCGTGCCGGCGTCATCGCCGGCCTGCGCCGGCGCGGCGCGCCCGGTGATGCCGTGCTCGCCGACCTCATGACCTCTCACGTTTGAAAAATCAAATCCCCAGGACAGATACCTACCCATGAGCAAAGACATCGTTCTCGCCTTCTCCGGTGGCCTCGACACCAGCTTCTGCGTGCCTTACCTGCAGGAGCGCGGCTGGGCCGTGCACACCGTGTTCGCTGATACCGGCGGCGTCGATGCCGAAGAGCGCGCCTTCATCGAAGAACGCGCGGCGGAGCTCAAGGTGGCCAGCCACCGCACCGTCGATGGTGGCCCGGCGATCTGGGAAGGCTTCGTCAAGCCGTTCGTGCATGCCGGGGAGGGCTACCAGGGCCAGTACCCGCTGCTGGTTTCCGATCGCTATCTGATCGTCGATGCGGCCATTGCCCGCGCCAAGGAATTGGGTACGCGCGCCATCGCCCACGGCTGCACCGGCATGGGCAACGACCAGGTCCGTTTCGACCTCGCCGTGAAGGCGCTGGGCGACTACGAGATCGTCGCCCCGATCCGCGAAATCCAGAAGGAACACACGCAGACCCGTGCCTACGAGCAGGCCTACCTGGAAGAGCGCGGCTTCGAAGTGCGCGCCAAGCAGAAGAGCTACACCATCAACGAGAACCTGCTCGGCGTCACCCTTTCCGGCGGCGAGATCGACCACTGGAAGGAACCGGGCGAGGGCGCCCGCGGCTGGTGCAAGCCGCGCGCGGAATGGCCTGCCGAAGCATTGAGGGTGACGATCGGCTTCGAGAAGGGCGAGGCGGTTTCCATCGACGGGCAGAAGCTTCCCGGCGCGAAGCTGCTGGCGAAATTGAACGCGCTGTTCGCCCCGTACGGTGTGGGCCGCGGCATGTACACCGGCGACACCACGATCGGCCTGAAGGGCCGCATCGTCTATGAAGCCCCCGGCCTCATCAGCCTGCTGGCGGCGCATCGCGCACTGGAAGAAGCCGTGCTGACCAAGCAGCAGAACCGCTTCAAGCCGGAAGTGGCGCGCAAGTGGGTGGAAGTGGTGTACGAGGGCTTCTTCCACGACCCGATCAAGACAGATCTTGAAGCCTACCTGGCCTCCAGCCAGGCCTGCGTCACCGGCGAAGTGGTGTTGCAGACCTCCGGCGCCCAGGTAACCGCCGTGGAAATCCGCTCGCCTCATATCTTGAACGCCAAGGGTGCCACCTATGCCCAGTCGGCCGACTGGGGCGTGGCCGAGGCCGAAGGTTTCATCAAGCTCTTCGGCATGAGCTCCACCCTCTGGGCCGAAGTGAACCGATGAGTACCGCCGACTCCATCATCGACGGCGCAGGCCTGCTCAAGGCCACGCTCGGGCACCTGCGTGCCCTGGTCAGCCACGACACGCGCAATCCGCCGCGCGAGATCGGTACCGGCGGCATCTTCGATTACCTGCGCGAACAGCTACAGGGTTTCGATGTATCCGTGACCGACTACGGCGCGGGCGCGGTCACCCTGTTCGCCACGCGGGGAAACCCGAAGTACCTGTTCAACGTGCACCTGGACACGGTGCCTGATTCACCGCACTGGACGCAGGATCCGCACACCCTGACGGTTACCGACGACCGCGCCGTGGGCCTGGGCGCCTGCGACATCAAGGGTGCCGCGTCGGCCCTGGTGGCCGTGGCACAGGCATCGAAGGGCGACATGGCGATCCTGCTGTCCACGGATGAGGAAGCCAACGACGCGCGCTGCATCGAGGGGTTCCTTAAAACCCATCCACGCTACGACGCCGTGATCGTCGCCGAGCCGACCCAGGGCGAAGCGGTGCTGGCCCATCGGGGCATCCACTCGGTGCAGATGCGTTTCAAGGGCCGGGCAGGCCATGCCTCGGGCGACCAGCAGCCCAGCGACAGTGCCCTGCACCAGGCCATCCGCTGGGGCGCCGCCGCACTGGACTTCCAGCAGGCGCAGTCGCACGAGCGTTTCGGTGGCTTGACGGGCCTGCGCTTCAACATCGGCAAGGTCGAGGGTGGCATCAAGGCCAACATGATCGCTCCCACCGGCGACATCCGCTTCGGCTTCCGTCCGCTGCCGTCGATGGACGCCGACCGCATGCTCGAGACCTTCCGCACCCTGGTCGAGCCCCTGCCGGTGGAGTTTGGCGAGACCTTCCGTGGCGATTCGCTTCCCGCCGGCGACACCGCCACCGCCGAGGCACGCCGCCTGGCCGCGCGCGACATCGCCGATGACCTTGCCATTCCCGTCGGCAACGCCGTGGACTTCTGGACGGAGGCGGCGCTGTTCTCCGCCGCCGGCTTCATCTCGTTCGTCTACGGCCCGGGGAATATCGCCCAGGCGCACACCGCCGACGAGTGGGTATCCCTTGCCCAACTTGAAGACTATGCCCGCACCATCTACAGGATCGTGGACAGTGGAAACGCATAAGCACACCCGCAAGACCATTGTGCGCCTGCTCTCGAGCATGGGCAGCGCACGGGAAATCCAGCAATACCTGAAGCGTTTCTCGCAGCTCGATGCCAGCCGCTTTGCGGTGGTGAAGGTCGGCGGCGCGGTGCTGCGCGATGACTTGCCCGCACTCACTTCATCGCTGGCCTTCCTGCAACAGGTGGGGCTGACGCCCATCGTGCTGCACGGCGCCGGCCCGCAGCTGGATGAGGAACTCTCGGCCGCGGGAATCGTCAAGCAGACCGTCGGTGGGCTGCGCGTTACTTCGCCCGAAGCACTGGCCATCGTGCGCCGCGTGTTCCAGGCGCAGAACCTGCGCCTGGTCGAAGCACTGCAGCAGTCCGACACCCGTGCCACTTCGGTACCGTCGGGCGTGTTTGCTTCCGATTTCCTCGACCAGGAAATCTACGGCCTGGTCGGCAAGGTACGTGAGATCAACCTGGCGCCAATCGAGGCGAGCCTCCGAGCCGGCTCCATCCCGGTGATCGCCAGCCTGGGCGAAACCGACAGCGGCCAGATCCTGAACATCAACGCCGACTTCGCCGCCAACGAACTGGTGCGCGTGCTGCAGCCGTACAAGATCGTCTTCCTTACCGGCACCGGCGGGCTGCTCGATGGCGAAGGCCGGATCATCGATTCGATCAACCTGTCCACCGAGTACGAAGCACTGCTGAAGCAGCCCTGGCTGCATTCGGGCATGCGCCTGAAGATCGAACAGATCAAGGACCTGCTGGACGGCTTGCCGTTGACCTCCAGCGTGTCGATTACCCAGCCTTCGGAACTGGCGAAGGAACTCTTCACGCACAAGGGTTCGGGCACGCTGGTGCGCCGCGGCGAACGCGTGCTGAAGTTCGATTCGTGGCAGGGCGTGGACCTCGAGCGCATGCGCAGCCTGGTGGAATCGAGCTTCGGCCGGTCGGTGGTTGCCGATTACTTCGAACGCACCACGCCTTATCGCATCTACGTCAGCGAGAATTACCGCGCCGCGATGATCCTCACCAACGAAGACGGCTACACCTACCTCGACAAGTTCGCGGTGCTCGACGATGCCCAGGGCGAAGGCCTGGGGCGTGCCGTGTGGCAGGTGATGCGCGATGAAAATCCCCGTTTGTTCTGGCGCTCGCGCCATGGCAACGCCATCAATCATTTCTACTACGCCGAATCCGACGGCTGCTACAAGCAGGAGCGCTGGAAAGTGTTCTGGTATGGCATGCACGACTTCGCGGATATCGAACGCTGCGTGGCGCATTGCGCCGTGCGGCCTGCCACCCTGGTGGAACCATGACTTCAAAAAGCATCGGCATCGTCGGCGCCCGTGGGCACACCGGCGCTGAGTTGATCCGCCTGGTCCAGGCCCATCCGGGTATGGAGCTCGCCTTCGTTTCCTCGCGCGAGCTTGCCGGCCAGCGCGTGGCCGACCACATCGACGGTTTCACTGGCGAGCTTCATTACGAGAGCCTGGATGCCGCGGGCGTGGCGGCGAAGGGCGCCGACGCGGTGGTGCTGGCCCTGCCCAATGGCAAGGCGGCGCCGTATGTCGAGGCACTGGATGCCGCCAAGCCCGACACCGTGATCGTGGATCTGTCGGCCGACTACCGCTTCAACGAAGCGTGGTATTACGGCCTGCCGGAATTGACCCGCGGACTCTGGCGTGGCCAGAAGAAGGTAAGCAACCCCGGTTGCTATGCCACGGCCATCCAGTTGTCCATCGAGCCGCTGAAGGACCTCCTGGCCGCGCCGCCGGTGTCGTTCGGCGTATCGGGCTATTCCGGTGCAGGCACCACGCCTTCGGACAAGAACGATCCGGAAAAGCTCCGCGACAACCTGATGCCGTACACGCTCACCGGCCACACGCACGAGCGCGAGGCCAGCCGCCACCTGGGTGTGCCGGTGGAGTTCCTGCCGCACGTGGCGCCGCATTTCCGCGGCCTTACCGTCACCACCAATATCTACGTGGCGCGGCCGGTGAACGTGGAAGACATCGCCGCGCGCTTCCGCCAGCGCTATGCCAGCGAGCCGCTGGTGAGGGTGCTCGATGAAGCGCCGTGGGTGAGCCGCATCGCGCACAAGCATCATGCGGAAGTGGGCGGGTTCACCGTCTCCAACGATGGCAAGCGCGTGGTGGTGGTGGCAACGCTGGACAATCTCCTCAAAGGTGCGGCCACCCAGGCCATGCAGAACCTCAACCACGTGCTCGGTTTCGACGAGTTCACCGCCATTCCCAAGGACTGATCGCCATGGCACAACCCCTGTGGCAAAAAGCCGATAGCAAGGTGGACGCACGGATCATGAAGTTCCTTGCCGGCGCCGATGTCGTGCTTGACCGGGAGTTCTTCCTGCACGACATCCAGGCCAGCCAGGCCCATGTGCAGGGCCTGGCGCGCATCGGCGTGGTCAGCCACGACGAAGCCGCCGCCATTGCGCGCGAACTCAATGTACTGGCCGATGATTTCCGCAGCGGCAGCTTCGTGCTGGACGACCGCTTCGAAGACGGCCACTCGGCGATCGAGGCCCGGCTCACCGAGCGCCTGGGCGATGCCGGCCGGCGCGTGCATACCGGTCGCAGCCGCAACGACCAGATCCTGGTAGCCACGCGCCTTTGGCTGAAGGACCAGCTCGCCCAGCTGGCAACGCTGGACATCGCCATTGCCCGTACCTGTCTTGATCGCGCTGCGGCGGAAAGCCTGCCGCTGCCGGGCTACACGCATCTGCAACGGGCCGTGGTGTCGTCCACGGCCATGTGGTTCGCAGGCTTTGCCGAAGGATTCATCGACAACGCCGTCCGCGCGCGCGCCACCGCCGACTGGATCGATGCCAATCCGCTGGGCACCGCCGCGGGCTACGGCGTGAACCTGCCGCTGGATCGCCAGTACACCACCACCGCGCTTGGTTTCGGCCGCATGCAGGTGTCGCCGATCTACGCGCAGCTGTCCCGCGGCAAGTTCGAGATGGCCGCGCTGGAGGCGATGACGTCCTCGCTCCTGGACCTGCGGCGCCTCGCCTGGGACCTCTCGCTGTTCACCACGGCCGAGTTCGACTTTGTTTCCCTGCCTGGGGAATACACCACCGGGTCGTCGATCATGCCGAACAAGCGCAACCCGGATGTCGTGGAGCTGCTGCGCGCCAGTTACGCCACGGTGGCCGCCGCCCGCACCGAGATCGAACAACTGCTGTCGCTCCCCTCCGGATACCAGCGCGACCTGCAATTCTCCAAGGGCTCGCTGTTCCATGGCTTCACCCACGGATTGTCCGCGCTGGAACTGGTGCCGGACATGCTTGCACGGATGACATGGAAGGCCGAACGCATGCGCGCGGCGATCGAGCCGGCGATGTATGCCACGGACGTAGCCATTGAACAGGCCGCCGCCGGCGTACCGTTCCGAGATGCCTACCGCGCCGCGGCCGAGACCGCCGCCTCGGCGGGCGAGGGCAGGAGCCCTGAATCCAGCCTCGCCGCGCGCGTGTCGCCCGGCGCGGGGCATGCGCTGGGGTTGGAGGAACTGCGCGCCCGCCTCGACGCGCTGGCAGGTTAGGCCGCCATGGCACCGGCCTTCAGCGAACGCGCACTGCCACCCTGGCGCCGCGCCGTGCTGAAGGTCGGCAGCAGCCTGTTGGCGGCACCGGACGGGGGTGTCACGCCGAGGCACGCGCTGGGCCTGGCCCATTTCGTTTCCGCCTGCCACGCGCTGGGGCGCGATGTGGTGATCGTGTCTTCCGGGGCAGTGGCGGCCGGTCGCGCCGTGGCTGGCAAGACCGTGGGCGAGCATGCTCCGCTTGCCCAGCGACAGGCCCTGGCGGCGCTCGGCCAGGCCTCGTTGATGGCCCTGTGGCAGCGTTTCTTCGAGCGTCCCGTGGCCCAGGTGCTGTTGACCCACGACGACCTTCGCAACCGTCGCCGCTATCTCAATGCCCGCGCCACGCTTACGGAACTCCTGGCCATCGGCGCACTGCCGATCGTCAACGAGAACGATACCGTGGCGGTGGAGGAATTGAAGCTCGGTGACAACGACAACCTGGCCGCCACCGTGGCGGCGCTGGTGGACGCCGACCTGCTGCTGATCGCCACCGACATCGGCGGCCTTTATTCCGCCCATCCGCGCGATCCGGGAGCGCAACCCGTGGACGACGTCGCGGCGATCACTACGGACATCCTGCGCATGGCCGGCGGCGCAGGCTCCGCCGCGGGTACGGGCGGCATGGTCACCAAGTTGCAGGCGGCGCAGAAGGCGGCCAGCGCGGGCATCGCCACCATCCTCTTCGACGGCAGCGACGCCGATACCGTTCGGCTGCTTGCCCAGCAGCGTTTCCGCGGCACCTGGTTGCATGCCGCCGGCGGACGACTGGCCGCACGCAAATACTGGCTGCGCCATGCGCCGGCCGTGGACGGCGGCATCGATGTGGATGCCGGTGCCGCCGCGGCGATCACCGGGCGCGGCGCTTCGCTGTTGCCCGGCGGCATTGCCTCCGCGCGAGGGGAATTCAGCCGCGGCGACATGGTGGACATCCACCATGATGGCCAGCGCATCGCCCGCGGCATTACCCAGTATGCGGCCACCGACATCCGCCGCATCGCTGGCCGCCATACCCGCGATATCGACGGCGTACTCGGCTATAGCTATGGCGAGTCCGTGGTGCATCGCGACGACATGGTGATGGCGAAGGAGATCGCATGAAGGACATCGTGGAACAAGCCTTGGCGTGCAGGGACGCTTCGTCGTCGGTTGCCGTGCTCGATGGTGATACGCGCCGCCGGTTGCTGCACGCCATGGCCGATGCAATCGTGGCCGCGAACATGCACATCCTGGCCGCGAACGCGCTGGACGTCGAAGCCGCGCAGGCCCGTGGCCTCGCGGCCGCGATGCTCGACCGCCTGCGCCTGGACGATACCCGTATCCAGGCGATGGCCCGGGGTGTCCGCGAGGTAGCGACCTTGCCCGACCCCGTCGGCGTGGTGACGCGCCGCGAAACCCGCCCCAACGGCATCGTGGTGGAGCGCGTGCGCGTGCCGCTGGGTACCATCGCGATGATCTACGAGGCCCGGCCCAACGTTACCGCCGATGCCGCCGCGCTGTGCCTGATGGCGGGCAATAGCGTGGTGTTGCGCGGTGGTTCGGAGGCGGCCCACTCGAATGCGGCCATTGCCCGCGCGATCGCCACGGCACTGGAAGCGAACGGTGTGCCCGGCGCCGCCGTGAGCGTGGTGGAAGATCTCTCCCGTGATGCCATGGTGCAGTTGCTGCAGCTCACCGACGTCATCGACCTTGCCATTCCCCGTGGCGGCGAAGGCCTGATCCGCTTCGTCGCCGAGCACGCCCGCGTACCGGTGATCAAGCACTACAAGGGCGTGTGCCACCTGTACGTGGACAGCGACGCGGACCTTGATCTTGCCCTGCGGCTATTGGTGGATGGCAAGGCGAGTCGCCCTGGCGTATGCAATGCTCTGGAAACTCTACTGATACACGCCGACGTGGCCGCGCAGTTCCTTCCTCAAGCCGTGGCAGCGTTACCCCAGGTCGAGTGGCGCGGTTGCAACCGGTCGCGAGCCATCACGGCCATGGCCAGTACCACCGACGACGACTACGCCGCCGAATTCCTCGACCTGATCATCGCGGTGCGTGTGGTCGACAGCCTGGACGAAGCCATCGCGCACATCCGCCGCTTCGGTTCCGACCACACCGAGGTGATTGCCACGCGCAATGCTGCCACCGCAGACCGCTTCATCGCGGCCCTGCGCTCGGCCGTGGTGATGGTCAATACCTCCTCCCGCTTCAGCGATGGCGGCGAACTGGGCCTGGGCGCTGAGATCGGCATCTCCACCACCCGTTTGCACGCCTATGGGCCGATGGGTGCCGAATCGCTCACGATCGAGCGTTTCGTGGTGCGCGGGGAAGGGCAGGTGCGGCATCCAGACCTTATTGCCCGGTCGTAGGTGGCTTCAACAGGCCAGCCTTCCTAGCAGCCGCCTTCAGTTCACTAAGACGACCACCCTTTGGCCAACCCACGATTCTCTGAACGAGTTGGCCGTCCTTATAGAACAGGAAGGTGGGCGAATCCCAGAACTCGACGTCAGCCCATTGAAGGGGATCGTAGGCGATGGACATACGCAGGTCCGGATGTCGTTGATTCCATTTCCTGAACTCACCCAGGCCTATGAAGCGGCCGCCGGCGGATACCCATGTGGAGCGCTTGCCAAATAGTGCGCGCATCGTCTGATCTTGCTCGATGTCGGTCGCTGCCCGCCTCGTGTAGCCGCACTGCGGATGTGCAATGACCATCACCTGGCTTGCCCCGCGGAGATCCACGGCGGATAAACCGAGTTCCGAACCACGTTCAGGAATCGTCAGAAGATCATGGCCAGTTATGGCGCGATGAGAATTTGTGGCTAGGGAAACCGGTTCTCCCCAGTCCAGGGGACCTCGAAGGCGATAGAACTCGCTTGCGGCGCGAAATAATCGTGTTTCAAGCAATGCCCCATAGGTGTCCTGGATTTGAGCAAGGTTCGCCAGGCCGCGCGCCTCGAGTCCGGCCACATACTTGACCATGTCCTTTGCATCGGATGGTCGCCGTGTGATCGCTGTGGCATCACTAGCAGCGCGGAACAACGCAACGACTTCGGCTGATGGCAGCGAATCCACGGATGCGGCCCCGTTATTCCGCGAGAAATGCTGATCATAGATTTCTGAAATCCGTTGCGCCCGGATGTTCTGGCTTACTTCACGTTCGTTGCGAATAGCTGCATCGAGTTCCGAATAACGTTCCGGCGCTGACAAAGGCAAGGATGGATAACCTGCCAGTGCAGCCAAAGCGGCAACTTTGAGTGAGTGAAACATTATTGGCCATCCTTGCCTTGTGTTCGTTCATCGCCTTTTCGCTAGGGAATAGTTAGCAGTTGTCCGTACAAACAGCTGAATTATCCTGGCGACAAGTTCCCTGACCTTCGCACCTGTGACCCCGTACTATTTCACGAGTTTTCTGTTGCGACATGATCGCTTCGTCGAGGGGCGTTCTTTCTTGCCTGGGAAAGTCCAACTGAGACGTATATTTCTGCGCTCCGAAGAGCGAAAGTAAGCGATAGGCTGCAGCAGGGTTTAGCGATGAGAGTACATCGAAGCGAAACCCCGTTAGCCCTTTTTCGTTGAAGGTAAGACTGTTGATGAACAAGCTTCGGTCAGATGGACTCAGATTGTTCAATGGCGACGCCTGAAATCCGGAAGCTGTGAATGAGTTCAGTTCTAATCTTGACCTGATCAATGCAGTACTTAGATCCACCGACGAAGATTCGAAGCCTGGTGACATAGGCTTTTGCTCGAGAGCCATGAGCCCGGTTGAACTGGCTGCTGCGAGTGCTGCGGCAAGCATGAGACGTTGTATTTTCATATTCAGATCCTTCTGGTTTACGACGACGGCTGAGTAAGCATCGTCCGCGTTCAAACCTTAAGAAGGATGACAAAGCTCAAACTGTGAACGTCGTCTTGCTCTTGTAGTCACCAGGCATAGCCTTACCGATCGGATCGGCATCGTGTCACCGACTATCACTGCCTCTCGTCGCGCTTCAGCACGGACGCCAAATGGTCCACGAGCAGTCGTACCTTCGCCGGGATATGCCGGTTGGAGGGGAAAAGAGCGTGGATGGGTTGGGGTGGTAGCGTCCAGCGGGGTAGCAGACGCACCAGCACGCCTTGTCTTATATCTTCATTGACCAGCACGTCGGGGAGGGCGGCTACGCCCAAGTGTGCGAGGGCAGCCAGACGAATCGCCGCGGCGTGGTTGCACAGCAGGCTTCCGCGCGGTTGCACCCGTACTTCGTGCGATCCCTGCCGGAAGATCCAGGCGGGCGCGGGCGGCGCGTTGCCCAGCTGCAAACCTGCATGGTCGGCAAGGTCGGCCGGCTTTGCCGGTGAGCCTTGGGCATCGAGATATTGCGGTGTTGCCACCAGCACGCGGCGGTTCTCGCCGATGCGGCGTGCGACCTGTTCCGATTCTGGAAGGTCGCCCACGCGGATGGCGAGGTCGTAGCCCTCGTCGATCAGGTCCACATAGCGATTGCCTGCAAACAGTTCCACCTGGATACGCGGGTGGTCCGTCATGAAGGTGGCCAGTGCCGGCATCACGCGCGCATCGGTAAGACCCGTGGGCACGCTAAGGCGTATGCGCCCGGCCATGTCCTGACTGGCGCTGTCTGCCATCGCGTCGGCCGCATCCAACTGCGCCAGCAGCTCTTCACACCGCGTGAAGTACGCCTGGCCGGCCTCGGTAAGGCTTACCGAGCGGCTTGTACGCTGCACCAGCCGAACGCCAAGCCGCTCTTCCAGCCGGGACACGCTTCGACTTACCGACGAGGCACTCACGCCCAGCACGCCGGCGGCCTGGGTAAAGCCGCGCTGCCGCGCCACCTCGACGAAGTGCATCAACTGTACGAACCGGTCCGACTTCATTGCGTCACCTGCAACGTTGCATTCCCCGATAGGGGATTTATCGCGACGGCGACCAGGCACAAAATTGCCTTACCTGGCGTGACGCGGTGTCCGCCGACGATAGCAAAGAGGCAAGTCATGAAGAAGATCGCAGGCAAAGGCGCCTTGCTGATGGTCGCGGCGTGCGCGGCCTGCGGAGCCGCAGGCCCAGCGGCGGCCGGGACAAGCGACATCGTACGCAAGCCGTTGTTGTCGGCGCCACTGGCGGCGGGGACCCGGGTGGGCAGGGTCGAGGTCAAGGAAATCACCCTGGCCGAAGGGCAGCCCACGGGGCGCCACAAGCATCCGGTTAACGTCATCTGCTACGTCGCGAAAGGAACCATCCTGTTCCAGGTGGAAGGTCGGCCGGCCAGGGAATATCCCGCGGGTTCGGCCATCTTCGAGCCTGCCAACACGGTGATCGAACACTTCGACCCGGTGGGAGGACCCGCGACCTTCGTGGCCAATTACCTGCTGGAGGAAGAGAACCAGCCGTTGATCCAGATGCTTCCGCCTGGCAATAGCTAGGATCCGCGCAGTCTGTCGTAACATCTCCGGAGCAGTCCATCCCGCGACGCTTATAGCCGGAGCAATGCCATGGCAGACCTGCAACAAGCTCCTTGTGTCGACGACATCCGGGGCTATCTTGAAGGAGCCGGACAACTGGTGGCCGGTGTCCCGTTCTGCTGGCTGGTCACCACCGATGCGCTCGACGGCACCAACGCAAGGCCCATGGGACGCATCCTCCATCACCACGACCAGCACACCTGGGTCATCCGCTTCGTCACCGACATGCGTTCGAGGAAGGCGGCGGAGATCCTGCGTTCGGAAACCATCGGACTCATCGTCCAGGACGACGCCAAACAGGCTTTCGCATGGCTGACCGGAAGCGCGGGCCTTCTTGGTGGCTATGAAGACGTACGGCGTTACTGGAAAGACGCTTATGCGGCGTATTTTCCAAGTCCCGAAGACCAGGCCAATGTGGCGTTCGTCGAGGTCCGCATCGAGCGCATGGCTCTGTGGATCAAGGGAGTTACACCCGAGCCGTTCGGTATCCGTCCCACCTACCTGGAACGTGATGCGGAGGACACCTGGCGGAGTGCGCCAGCATGAGGGTACTGGTGGCGGGAGCGACCGGCGCGGCAGGAAGGCGCCCATAAGCGCTACCGCTTCATCACCTCGACAACAGCACCTGCATCTGGCTGGCTGTGCGCGTATCGCCCACAGCGTCAGCGGCCTTCGCTGCTCCGCTAAGCGCCCCGCGCCTCCCCGGCGCCGCAGCCAATGCAACCCGATAGGCTTCGAGCGCCTCCTTGGGCCGGTGCGTTGCCAGCAACAAGTCGCCAAGCTGCTCGCGAGCGGGAATGATCGGGCCTGGCGTCAAGGGAAGTTTCTCGATGTCGTCTTCCTGGTCCGCGGCCAGCCGAAGCCCTTCGATGGCCTGGTCGGGATGCGATTGCGCGGCCAGTTGCCAGGCCTTGCTTTCCTTGGTGAGGATCTCGACCTGGGTCGCCCAGTAGGTCTTTCCATCAGCCATCAATTGCTGCCGGCAAGCCTCGAGCTTGGCGATGTCCGGATCGGCTGCTTGCGGATGGCCGGTGCGCGCCTGGGCGACGGCGCGTGCCCAATACACAATAGCCGCCACTTCCGGGGCCGAATCCGGCTGCGGTTGCAGGTTCGAGGCAACATCCCACTGACGCCCCTCCATGGCCAGGCGAACCGGCATGGCGGTGGCCGCGTACCCCGCCTTGAAATCGCTCCCGGCCTGCGGGCCCATCGTCGACAGTGAATGCACCACGCCTTCGGCTTCGGCGCGCTTGCCGTGTTGGAGATAGGCATAGGTGAGGTAATCCATCGCATGCAGCTCCTCGCCATAGTCACCCTGGTTGTGCGCTGCCGTGCGCGCCGCGATATTCGAGGCGATCGACTCGTCCCACAGGCCCAGCCGCGTAAAGATGTGTGATGGCATGTGCAAGGCATGCGGCGCGGAAGGGGCGATCTTCGAGTAGGCGCGTGCCGCGGCCAGGCC
>Ga0307510_10005231_pt1 | contig 15426 bp, 13 predicted proteins | sample 12_EM_MG_FD_207224 | JGI IMG/M metagenome (GOLD analysis project Ga0307510, IMG submission 207224) | Populus trichocarpa ectomycorrhiza microbial communities from riparian zone in the Pacific Northwest, United States - 12_EM | ecosystem: Host-associated > Plants > Roots > Unclassified | place...
CGGTTCCTCGTCGAGCACGGCGCCAACGCGGCAGCCCAGGACCAGGGTGGGTCGACTCCGCTCCATCGGGCGTCAGTACGGGGTCATCTCGATGTCGCACGGTTCCTCGTCGAGCACGGCGCCAACGCGGCAGCCCAGGACCAGGGTGGGTCGACTCCGCTCCATCGGGCGTCAGTACGGGGTCATCTCGATGTCGCACGGTTCCTCGTCGAGCACGGCGCCAACGTGGCAGCCCAGGACCAGCGTGGGTCGACTCTGCTCCATCAGGCGTCAGATGAGGGTCATCTCGATGTCGCACGGTTCCTCGTCGAGCACAGTGCCAACGCGGCAGGCCAGGCTACACTACAGACCCAGCAGTCCACAACATGAGTCCTTACCAAGAAGCATTGGTAGAATGTCATTGTTTTATTGTACATTAGTTATTTTCATGTCATATATGGGTCAGTACGTTCCAAATGAAAGCTGCTTCAGACGGATTTGAACATGCGATCATTTCAAGTTGCAACATTGGAGAAGTAACCGTTGAGCTACTGGGACCCCCCCTCAGAGCCGCAATGGCTCCACTCCTTATGGGGTACGAATTTTCTTAATTGCAAATCTCCAACAAATCCACAACTGATGTGATTAGTGTAGCCCCGCCTTGTGACGGTGAGGTCGCCTATCTCTCCAATGCGTTCAACCCCCTTTCATATTAAACACTTTCTGTTACAAATTCGGGTGTTCAGGCTCGCCCGGCTCGCACTGGCATGGTGTTGTCAGGTATGCTGCTTGGGCTGTATAATTGAGCAATTTCGACCCACCGTGGTTGATCGTCTGGAAGTTGGCGCTGAAGCAAAGACACTGACATTTGTCAAAGGGTAGATATGTATGAGTTTGAGGGTAAGAGTGAGCGACTTCAGCAAACGTGTACACAATGGTTGCAGTGAGGTAGATGAGTCAGTGGTAGATCGAACGATCGCACGGAAATCTGGACCGCTCGCGTTTCATTGTAATCCTTTCCTTTTCCACTCACGACTCCTGACCTATCCATATCAATTCCTGTCGAGCTCGAGCCAAAGATACTCGACACTTCACCTAATTACCATCGAAAAGCCATTTGTTGCTTGCAACCCTCCCCAAGAGAAGCATGGTTACGGGTCCGCAACCCCCTCATTCAACGAACAGCTCGCCTCTCTCGACTCGCTCCCGCTCTTCAGGAGTTCACTCCCGGACGACCCAGCGGATAACGTGGGGCTCAGCGCGCTGTAGAGTCTCGTGCACGATGGCACGCCGGACGGTCGGTACATAGTGTATGTTCTCCCCTTGTGTTATTGTACCGTGCAGGTGGTGCTCATATGAAATCCCACAAGGAGTAAAAAGAGGTCGTGCAGAACTTCAAGGAACAGGGCAACAATTATCTCAAAGGAAAGTGGTACAGGGAGGCCCTCGGCCTTTATACGCAGGGCTTGGATGCAAAGCCGGATGATGCGCGGCTGAAGGAGGCCTTGTTGCTGAATCGCGCGGCGTGCAATCTCGACGCGTGCGTCCTTCCTGCCCTCCTACCCATCCCCTCCATCAATGTGACTTATTCCTGTGTTTTGAGGCTAGAAAACTACGGGTCGGTATTGCTCGACTGCGCAAGCATCATCATGGCCAATTCCTGTGCATCTAAAGGGTATTATCGTGCGGGACTCGCGCTGCTCGCTCTTGGGCGGGCAGATGAGGCACTTGACGTGTGTACTCGTGCTGGCGATGGAGTGGCGGATGGCGCGGGATTCAAGACGTTGCGTGCACGCGCTGAGAAGCGCGAGGAGTTGAGGCGGAAAGAGGAGGAGCGGAGAGAACGCGAGCGGCGCGCAAATGAGGAAAAGCGAAAGATGGACGTTGCATTTGCGGTGCGTTCCTCCCTCCTCTCTTCACACTCACAACTTAACCAATATATCATTGCAGTGGGGGTCGGGACTTACGACAGGAACGAAATCTGATCGACGTGCCGAGCCCCGAGGGCAGTGCGACTCCCTACGCACCAAAATTCGACCCAGAGGACCCGACAGGCAAAACCCTGATCATTCCCGCGTTCTTTCTCTACCCGGAGCACGCGACATCGGATGCGGTACCCGAGTTTGTGGAGGACACGACGTTCGGGGCGCACCTAGCGGTCATGTTCCCGCTCGACGCCGCCGCATCATCGCGGCAGCCATGGGACACAGAAGGGAAATACGCGGACGACGGGTCGCTCGTCGTGTATGCGATGACTCGGCGGAGGAGACTGTTGAAGGTTGGGCGGAAGATGACGCTGAGGGACGTGTGTCGCGCTGCGGGTGGTGGCGCGGTTAGGCCTGATGGAAAGGGTGACGGACTGGAGGTCAAAGATGGGTGCTTGAGTTTCGTGGTGGTTCCGAAAGGCGAAGTGGAACGGAAGTGGGTGGAAGAGTATAAAAGTATGTGAGCATAAGGATACCACATATATGTGAGCGGACACCCAGAGAACCGTTCCGCACCAAAACCAGACCAAAAATGATCAAACATGGTTTCGCGTGTCCCTACAGCCGAACATGATGCATCATGGACAACCCCCCAAGTTGTGAGCAGGTGTGCTCGGAACGGGCACTTCGGAGCACCCGAGGCCTTGATCCGAGCCTCGATGACCATCGTCTGCTCATCATCTGTTTGCCTATCTGTAGCGTTAGTGGTTAGTTCACGCGTGTGAGTCCGAGAGTAGGAAAGAAGACGAGAAAAGAGGGCACGCTTCTGAAGGAGTGAGAACACGCAAAGGGAATAGTAATGGGCGTAAGGGTTCTTACAGCGAGAGAAAGAGCGAGACCTGCGAGACGAACGACGGCACTACAGCTTGGCTTGCCGCAAGCGGTTGGCGGAGAGCGAAAGCACACAACACGAAAAGGGGGAGAGAAACGGGCTATGATTGCCTGCCTTTGACGAGGCCAGGGGAGGGACTTTAGTACGCGACAAGTATGCTACGTGTAAGTCGAGAAGAGGGGGAAAGTGAAAACGGGAGAGCGAAGACGAAGGCAGTCCGCAACGACGATGACGAGGGAAAACGGTGTCCGAGACGACGAAATTTCACTGAATCGTAGCTGAGTGCCCGACAGCGGGCGCGTAGACGATAAGGGTGAGGGAGGTGCAGCGACGTTTGATGGGCAAAAGGCTAAGATAAAAAGGGTGACTGTGGAACGGAGAGCAGGAGGTCTCATACAAGGAGGAAAACTAGGAGACGTACGAAAAGAGGGTGATTGGTCCTATGTACAATAAGAATCTTTCCCAACAGAGACGTGATCCGGACCTGCGAGGGGACATGCACGACGTGTATGACGTGGAGCGACGGGGTTTTCAAGGTGGTGTACACTAGCAGCATCGGCCAATGAGGTTTGAGCGATCCGCGTGTCTTCGGCCGGAGGGCTTTGGGGTGCGACGAACTTGGCCGCTAGGGGAAAGGTGTGGAACGTGTGGCAACGAGGGTGGATGAAGGCGGTTTAGGAGGCGAGGCGTGTAGGACGATGGAGGAACAGAGTGAGGGGCAACACTGAGACGACGCGGCGAGCGGTCGCATGGAGTCAAACAGTACTAGTGAGGCTGCAACGCGTGACTGGTCAGAATAGTATGCCAAATAAGTGGATTCACCTGACACTTTTGTGACGACGATCGACGATGATACATGCAGAAAGCCCCGTAACTTATAATACTTCGTGTTGTTGTTCCCATGTGTATAGGCCTCTAGCAGGGTCGTTTACTTTGCATCTCTAGCGATATACAAATTTCTGTCCTCGCTGCGCTCTCGTCCAACCTTTCTAACCAGCTAAGTGACTGGAAAGTTTTCTGTATTCTCTCTCCCGCCGCCCTTCACTAGCGCACTTGTCACCATTGTTTTGTCATTGGAAGGACCGACATCTCGACTCTCTTGCACTAAGTACCACGTTCAATGATCGAATGATCCCGCACTCTTGCCAAAATTAGTTCAGTGCTCAACCCAATTTGTGCTCAGCTGTTATATCGCAGGCGGATAGTCCGCGCGAGAGTTCGAAAGAGAAGGAATAGACGATGAAGTGAATACAGGGAGGGGATTGGCGATTGTTAATCGTGCGACCGCCGGCGGGAGAGAGAGTATGTGTGTGTGTTTGTGTGTGATGCGAGAGGGCTCACGCGCCCGAAGGATGCTGAGATGGGGGCGTGACGACGCAGACAGTGATGAGGCCTCGCAGCTCCAGCGGCACAGCTGAGGATTCGTAACGGGCGTAAGGCTTGAGGCGGCGGGCACGCGAACGGGAAAGGGGAGAAAGAGCGGTGTGTTCTTGCCTCCCTTGGCCGGGGCCAGGCGAGCTGGGTTATGTACATGTACGCTAGGCGCGAGGCGATGTTTTAGGATAAAAGGAGAATAAACAAACGTACAAGGAGTCCTAAGTGCTTCTATACTGTACATAGTCAGTGCGTCTCCGGCGAGGGTATGGTTCCAAACAGGGACCCGACTTGCAAGCTGTCGTGCACGTCGCGCGTGACGTCGGAATGACGGCTGTCGAAGCAGAGCGCGCTTGTGGCGCTGTCAGCGAGGGCGGGCGGTTCGTGTGGCATTTGAGGTGTGACAGGAGGGGCCTTGAGGGGGAGACGAGACGAGACGCGATGAGATGGAGACGAAGGAGGACAAAGCGAGGGGGCGATGGAGACGCGTCAAGCGTGCCCTGCGCCGGGGCCGTCACGTGGTCGAAATTGGGCGATCCCGAGGCAGCGCATGACACCTTACACTGTTTAATCACCTTGCGTACTTGCGACTACAATACAAGGACACCGCCCCAACCATCGCCATCTTTTCCTCACAGTGTAATACACAACCCCCTCCCCCCCTTCAAAGACCTCATTTCTTCCTTACTCGTGAGATGGCCAATCAGTCGGGATCCGTTTCTTTTCAAAGCCTTCTCGAATCTGCCTTGCTGCGGTACGAGAAAAAGACCGGCGTCAATTTATCCAAACATCCCCTTGCCTTGCAACTCCAGAGTTGCAACTCCGTCGAGGACTTTGATAAACTTCTGCAAGATAAAGCAAAGGACGTCAAAGAAAGTGGAAGGATCACCAAAATCGATGAGGAGTATTGTATCAATTCTGACACCACTTTTGTCTGTCGCCTCCCTTCCCGACGCTGTCGGCCTGGTATGTTAAAAGGCGCTCATGGCCGCTTCATATTCTGACCTTTTGACAGGCATTTCCACCTGTGAAAGTCATACAAGCTTGTCTCGGTGCCCTACTCGACGTATGTGCCGTTCTCTCGTCTATGTAGATTTCCTTGTGACATCCAAGTGGACCAGTCGGCAAAGGGCGAGATATCCAACTTCGATGCACTTGTTGACTGGCTCGAGTCGATCGAAAACTTCATCGGTCGTCTCAGTGTATATACATACCAAACCCTTCCGCCCGCAATGATTGAGATAGTGGTCAAGATAATGGAGGAATTAATCTCCACGCTCGCTTTGGTGACCAAGAAGCTCAAGGAGCGAAGGCGAGGTGAGTTCGTCCTTGCTGATGCGTTGCCGTACTCAGCTCGACGCAGACAAACTCAAGAGTCTTTTGAGGAGCAAGGCGGCAGACGAGGACATCAAGGCGGCCCTACAGAGGTTGGACCGGCTTACGCAAGACGAGCTTCGGAATGTTGCAGCTCAGACTCTAGGTGTCGTCGGCAAAGTGGCGAACGATGTAAATGAGTTAAAAAGTCTGTTCTCTCCTAACATTTCGCAGTATTTCCTGGAAGTGCTGAGATTATCTGGCAGGTGCCCAGTTGCAGAGAGATATTCGGAGCTGGCTCTCCCCCCCAGATCCATGGAAAAACTACAATATCGCCCGCGGATCACGGCACAAAGAGACCGGGTCGTGGTTTGTCAACAGCAAGACATTCTCGGAATGGAAAGCTTTTGGACCAAGTTCCCTCCTATGGGTTTATGGGAAACGTCAGTTACCCCCGACACTTACATTCGCAGACACTGATGGTCTTCCCTTTTTCTTTCGTAGCGGGCGCTGGTAAAAGCGTGCTTTGGTACGCCAACGTCAACCCGTCTGTATTTCATCTTGGGGACTCACATTGTCGGCTAGTTCTGCAATTATCGAAGACATCGAGACATTGCGGAAATCCGGGAACGCATCACTCGCTATGTATTTCTATGACTTCAGGGACGATCTAAAGAAGGACCTCCGGGGGCTGCTCTCGTCGATGTTATTCCAGCTTTGCGACCAGTCCGATTCCTACCACAATCTTCTTTCCACTTTCCATTCGACACACCGTGATGGTGCACAAAGCCCCCGCGATGAAGAGCTTATCCAATGTTTAGTGGACTTAGTGAAACTGCCGGGGCCACGACCAGTTTATCTGATTGTGGATGGGTTGGACGAAAGTCCAAACACATCGACTCAGTCATTCCATCGTGAGCAGGTTCTATCGTTTTTGGACGACCTTGTCAAGGCACGGTTGCAAAACCTGCGCTTATGCGTTACTAGCCGACCAGAGATTGACATCAAAGCTATCCTGGAGCCTTTAGCTTTCCGTTCTGTTTCTCTGGAAAACGAGAGTGGACAGAAAAAGGACATCAAAGGTTATATCGAGTCGATCGTTCATGTGGATAAAAAGATGAAAAGCTGGAACCCGAAGCAAAAGCAGCTTGTGATTGACGTCTTGACCGAAAAAGCGGATGGGATGTAAGGCATTTATTCCTTCAAACTATAACTACACAACTCTCACCCGTGCGTTTGGTAGGTTTCGATGGGTGGATTGCCAGCTCAAATACCTTGCCAGATGCCTCCCGGTGAATCTCGAGCGTGCTCTGAACGAATTACCGGCGACACCCGATGAGACCTATGAACGTACCTTGGGGGAGATCGAAGATGTGAACTGGGAAGATGCCCAGCGGCTCCTCCAATGTGTTGCTGTGGCTTCCCGCCCCCTCCGAGCTGAGGAACTAGCAGACATTCTTGCATTTGACTTCAGCTTTGGACCGATGCCGAAATTTCGCATGGATTGTCGCCTGGAGGATCCAGTGGAAGCGGTGCTATCCATATGCTCCACATTGCTTTCCCTTGTCGACGTCGAGGATTCCCGAGTTGTGCAATTTGGGCACTTCTCGGTCAAAGAGTTCTTGATGTCCACCCGCTTTGCCCAAAAACACAACACAATTTCCAGTCGTTACCACATTTCCATGTCACCTGCTCATGCTGTTATTGCCCAAGCATGTCTAGGTATTCTATTGCACCTGCCCAAAGACGTCACCGAATTCAGCCTGATCCAATATCCTCTTGCTAAATACGCTGGCGAGCACTGGTTTGAGCATGCCCGTTTCGAGGGTGTGTCGCAACAAGTAATTGAGGGGATGAAACAACTCTTTGACCAGACAAAACCACATTTTGTGATTTGGATCTGGATATGCGACCCGACATTATCCCCCGCGGGGCGGAGTCTCGGACGAGCTAACCAGCCTTTTCCACCCCATGGGATTCGTGGGACTTGTTTACATTATGCCACGTTTTGCGGCCTACGCGACGCTGTAGAGGTCTTAGCCATTGGCTCACAGGATGTGAATTCTCGAAACTTCTATGAAGAGTTGACTCCTTTGCATCTGGCGTCTCAAGAGGGTCATCTTGATGTCGCACAGTTGCTTGTCGAGCACGGCGCCAACGGGACAGCCCAGGATCAGGGTGGGTCGACTCCGCTCCATCACGCGTCGGAACGGGGTCATCTCGATCTTGCACTGTCCCTCGTCGAGAACGGTGCCAACGCAGGGGCCCAGGACCAAGTTGGGACGACTCCGCTCCATCGGGCATCACTGTGGGGTCATCTCGATCTCGCACGGTTCCTCGTTGAGCACGGCGCATACACGGAAGCCCAGGACCAGCAGGGGTGGGCTCCGCTCCATTATGCGTCACAATCTGGACATCTCGCTCTCGTACGATTCCTCGTCAAGCACGGCGCCAACGTGGAAGCCCGGGACCAGAATGAGATAACTCCGCTCCATCATGCGTCACGATCTGGTCATCTCGATCCCACACGATTCCTCGTCGAGCACGGCGCCAATGTGGAAGCCCAGGACGACGATTTGTTGACTCCACTCCATCTGGCGTTAGAACATGGTCATCTCGATCTCGCGCGGTTCCTCGTCAAGCACGGCGCCAACCCAGCAATTCGGGACCAGCATGGGTGGACTCCGTTCAATATGGCGTTAGAACATGGTCATCTCGATCTCGCATGGTTCTTCGTCGAACACGGCGCCAACGCGCAGGCCCAGGACCAGGGTGGGTTGACTCCGCTTCATGATGCGGCACACCGGGGTCATCTCGATCTCGCACGATTCCTTGTCGAGCACGGCGCCAACGTGAAAGCCCAGGACCATCGGGGGTGGGCTCCACTCCATCAGGCGTCACAATTTGGTCGTCTTGACCTCGTACGATACCTCGTAGAGCACGGTGCCAACTTGGAAGCCCAGGACCAGCATGGGTCGACCCCACTCCATCTAGCGTTAGATGTGGGTTATCCCGATCTCGCATGGTTCCTCCTCGAGCACGGTGCCAACGCGGCAGCCCAGGACCAGTTTGGGTCGACCCCGCTCCATCATGCGTCAAAACGGGGTTATCTCGATCTCGCATGGTTCCTCCTCGAGCACGGCGCCGACGCGGCAGCCCAGGATGAGTATGGGTGGACTCCGCTCTATGGTGCGTCACGATGGGGTTATCTTGATCTCGTACACTTCCTCGTCGAGCACGGCGCCAATGCGGACGCCCAGGAGGGACTGCGTGGGTGGACTCCGCTCCATCTGGCATCACAACATGGTCACCTCGATGTCGCACGGTTCCTCGTCGAGCACGGCGCCAACGCGGCAGCCCAGGACAAGCGTGGGTCGACACCGTTCCATCTGGCATCACAACTTGGTCATCTCGATGTCGCACGGTTCCTCGTCGAGCACGGCGCCAACGCAGAAGCCCAGGACAAGGGTGGGTCGACTCCGCTCCAGCTGGCGTCAGAACCTGGTCATCTCGATCTCGCACAGTCCGTCGTCGAGCCAACGCGGATGCCTGGGGCATGGGTGGGTTGACTCTGCCCCATCTGGCGTCAGAACAGGATCATCTCGATCTTGCATGGTTCCTCGTAGAGCACAGTACCAACATGGAAGCCCAGGCTACACCGCAGATCCAGCAGTACACAACAACATGAATTGAGGGTCCTTATGAAGAAGCATTGGTAGAAGGACATTGCTTTGTTGTGCATTAGTTTTTACCGTGTTGTGCATGCCTTAATACGTTCCAAATGAAAGCTACCTCAGAGACCGTGGCACTGTCACGGTGAAGGACTGTAGTCTACACATCTTTCGCTTCAAGGTTCGATCGGGATTCTGGGGTCCATTTCCCTGCTGCCTGTATGTAACAGTAGACACTGTACTCTTCACTTTTTCTTGTGACTGTGATGGTTCAACGTTCAGCCTCAGATTACTTCGAATGGGGTAAGCTGATCGTCTGCATAATGGCACTGAGACAAGGGCACTGACATCTGTCAAAGAGTAGATAGGTATGGGTTCGGGCGACGTCAGCAAATGCGTGCACGATTGAGGTTGATTGAAGACTGATTGCACACGGGAACTACGACTGAACTACGGTACCGTGAGGCGAGGCGACCGCACGGAAATCCGGACCGCTCGCGTTTTATCTCTTTTCCACTCACTCGTCGACTGCCCTAGCCAGCGCACAGATCAATTCCTGTCGAGCCAAAGATATTGCAGAGCCTCGCGCGTAATAGCACACTGGACAGTCGGTACACATGCTCTCTCCTCGTGTCATTGTACCGCGCAGGCGGCGCTCACACGAAATCCTGCGAGAAATAAAAACAGGTCGGGCAGAACTTCAAGGAACAGGGTAACATCCATTTCAAAGGAAAGTGGTACAGGGGGGCGCTCGGCTTTTATACGCAGGGTGTGGATGCAAAGCCGGATGATGCGTGGCTAAAGGAGGCCTTGTTGCTGAATCGTGCGGTGTGCAATCTCGAGTTGCACGCGTCCTTCCTTCCCTCTTCCCTCCTCCCTTCATCGGTGTGACGTGTTTTTGTGGTTGGAGAATAGAAAACTATGGGTCGGTGTTGCGTAACTGCGCAGCCATTAGAGCATTGTTTCTCCTGTCGTTGGTGACTGCGAACACAACCAACAATAGGACAAAGGTGCCGATGATCTTGGCACTATTAGCCTGGCGACTCGACACTAGACGACTGGAAACTTACTTCGTCAAACGAACAGTTGGCCGAGGGAAAATAGTCAAGCTAAAAATTGTGAGTCAAATTACGTGGCGACTGTGCAAGACGAACCGCGAAGGTGCCAAAGAGTCCGGCGGTCGTGAGTGTGCGCCTATCCTTCGCGCCCTCAATGATGTCGATAGCGTGGAAGTAGTTTGCAAAGACGACGATAGCCCCAAGCCAAGCGCCAACGTGTTGCCCAATCACATATCCGGGTACCTTTCGCCAAGGCATGGTATTGGGCCTAAACACAGCCATACACAGAGTCACCTGCATGATTGTGTTTCAAGACATGGACGGGATAGGATAGTCTCGGGAGGGTGACTTACCACAGGGTTCACGTGGCCGCCAGGGACACTGCTGGCGATCCATGCACCCCGAGAAACACCTGTATCCATGTTCTCGATCAGACGCACGAGACGAGACGAGGGTTGACGAACTGCAAGCCCATCCAAAGGACAGGGAAAGCCAGTCTCCCGCGGGGCTTGAGGCAACGCCAGTGTTCTAGCTCAGCACGGCTTGACAGTTAGCGGCAGTGCCAACAAGAGTCAGAATCATAGTGCCGAGCATTTCTGCGGCAGGTTCACGTATGTCTTCGCTACGACATGACGTCAGAATTGAGGCGCCGGGAATGTGCGTGTAATGCCAATAGCTGACCGAAACCTTGCAACTATTTGCTGGGCGCTGAAAATAGTTAGAGTCATCGTGCGCCCCAATGGTTTCAGCGGACATTGCGTTGAATTTTGGTGCGTACGAATTCGCACTGCCCTCGGGGTTCGGCACGTCGATCAAATTTAATTCCTGTTATGGGTGCTTAAGTTTCGTGGTTGTGCGGAAAGGCGAGGTGGAACGGAAGTGGGTGGAAGATATGCGAGCGTAACCAGTGCCAGTGTGAGGTAGGTGGGTTATTCCAGCGGCGTTGTACGTAAATTGTCACGCTCCCAAAAAGGTCATTCCCAGTAGTTTGGTTTCCACTAGTGACAGCTGTCATAATTTCGTACTCAGACAAATAAAACGATCTCGGAATGATTTACGCGAGAAAAACAAACATAAAGCACGTGTGTCGCTAAGACACAGTGTTGCTAAGTCCGAGCGGGAGCCCCAGGGGTAAATGCAAGCGTGCGAGGGCATTCCCGGGCATTATTTCAGCCCGGAAAGTGTCCGCAGGGGAATTCCTCACATATACGAACCCTAGACCAGCGGTGGAAGAAGGCGCAAACGCGCGTCCGAGCGAAGCGGGGGAAAGACGCGAAAATGCGAGCCTGAGCACTGCGCTTGAGGGGGGATGTGCGACCGGAACCGCCGCGGACAGGTTCGCGTGAGTGAAGGAACGCGCAGCAGAGCCGGTCGCTGCAGCGGAAGGGGTCGCGCAGGCGGGGGCAAGCACAGCGGAGCGGATGCGCATGCTGCCGGGTTGCCTGGTGATGCCGGGCCCTTCCTCCTTCTCAATGAAAAATCGACTTGTCAATTTTTGCTGCCGCCCGGATCAGACCGCTTCAAGCCGCTTACATTATTAATGCTAACGTCATGTGAATAACGAAAAAAAAGATTGCCCCATCACAGAATCGAACCCACAAACCCACCCTGATGAGCAAAGAAACAATAGACATAACAACCACCACACCACACACGCTTGTATTACTATTTATCTCAATGACATATGACTAGCTTCCAAATGAAGAACCCGGGCGGCACCCGCAGCGTGCGCATCCGCTCCGCTGTGCTTGCCCCCGCCCACGCGACCCCTTCCGCTGCAGCGACCGTGTTAAGGTCCAAGGGCCTTAAAGACGCGACGTGCGTGGGTTGGTTTGGCGACGACTGAGATTGCTCAGTGGGGTCTCCTCCTGAGGCAATAGATCACGTGAGTAGCGCGGTACCGGTTGGCTACGCAGTATAAGAGTAAAGTCCCCGATGATAAGGGCGACTTCCTGAGGTAGATAGTAGAGGTGAAAGGGAGAGCTTCAAGGCTTTGAAGCGACTGAGTTGATCAGGCAAGAGACTCTGAGAGTCCTAGGTGGAAGCTACAAGTCTTGGATTGAAAACCAAGTTAGGCTTAGGGCCTAACTGCTAAAAGTACGAGCGCTTATATACATTTGAGAAGTAACGGGTCACAGAGGTCACAGAGAAATATGGAAATATTACTAAGGTGAAATCATGACGTGGCGGTTCTAAGTATAGCTCCATCATGAGCTGGCAATCTAAGAATAGCCCATCATGAGCTGGCAAGCCAAAAGGGGTTTAATGAGGACACGTCATGATGCTGCGGACTGCGGAGTGATGGCATGTGATAGTTGACTGCGGATTAGTCATGTGGTCTATCAGGTGACTTGTCAGGTGATTTGGTGACGGTCCGAGCGGCGCGTGAGGGAACGAGGGAGGGACGAGTGACCAAGAGCGTGAAATAAATGGTGGAAAATAGCGGAAAATTGGGGTAAGGGCCCAGGATCGTAACAGACCGGCTCTGCTGCGCGTTCCTTCACTCGCGCGAACCCGTCCGCGGCGGTTCCGGTCGCACATCCCCCCTCAAGCGCAGTGCTCGGGCTCGCGTTTTCGCGTCTTTCCCCCGCTTCGCTCGGACGCGCGTTTGCGCCTTCTTCCGCCGCCGGTCTAGGGTTCGTATATGTGAGGAATTCCCCCGCGGACACTTTCCGGGCTGAAATAATGCCCGGGAACGCCCTCGCGCGCTCGCATTTACCCCCGGGGCTCCCGCTCGGACTTAGCAACACTGTGTCTTAGCGACACATGTGCTTTATGTTTGTTTTTCTCGCGTAAATCATTCCGAGATCGTTTTATTTGTCTGAGTACGAAATTATGACAGCTGTCACTAGTGGAAACCAAACTACTGGGAATGACCTTTTTGGGAGCGTGACAATTTACGTACAACGCCGCTGGAATAACCCACCTGCCGGAGAGTTGAGTTGAGTTGAGTTGAGTTGAACTCAGGCTAACTACGGCACGCCACGAGTTGCACCAGGTGCACACCAGGTGTCAGGAACGAGTTGGTGAGCTAGCGGACCAATCAGCATTCAGGATTTGACAAGGTGCCGTAATCGTAAATATGTGTAGTTGCATCTGTGTACCATCGTGGCCAGTGGTCATTCCACCTTATTATGCAGCGCGTTGTTTATTTGACAGACTGATCTCCCCATATTATCTACTAATCTGACTATGTGTTCCAATTGGTATATAACTCACGTAGCTCCGCCTCCTTCCCGGCCTTCAGCAGTTCAAGAACTGCTGCCTCAGTCACTGGACCCTCAATCGTGTAATCTTCTTCCATTGCAAGTATACCTGCACGGCGTCCGTCGTATGCAAATGAAAAGCGGTCTTCGAATATTGAAATTTATTGAATTGTCGTGAGGTGCTCGACGTCGAGCGCAATAGCGACAGGGGTGAGGAATGGTACGGCGAAACTTGAGAGCGAAGTCTAAGTCGAAAGGGGAAGGGAGGAAATGGAGAGCGGCGAGTCTGAAGCATGGAAAGACGGCGTTTTCGAGTCTTGACGTCGGCCGATGCGATGTGGGCGATCCGCGAGTCTTCGGCCGTGAGGTTAGGAGTATCGCCCAGTGAGACACTCATCAAAACAGAGAATTATGCATTTGGCAAAGGAGGAGCGAAACGGTACAGTAACGGTACTCGGTGCTCATTGCATCGTTTGTGAACACGGGACACAATCGCTGTTGCTATTGTTTGGTCTAGTGTAGCACTAAAACCAAATGCGGTAACCACCATCCAAATGCAGTAACCACAATAGTTGCACCTGGTGCGACCGAGTTACACCAGGTGCAACTCAGTTGCCAATTTGGGCAACTCAACTCAGGTCCACCAGTTTCAACTACAACTCTCCGGCAACACTAACTGCCAGTGTGTACACTGAACCAATGGCTATCAACGGACCCCCGGACCGAGAACCGTTTCGGTCATTTGGTCATGTTTGGCTGCACACTCTGCAAGGCCCCTTTCTATCAACGAGAGCAAGACGACGACAAAGACGGCATCGAGTCCGGTGTTATTATTTCTTCCATTTCAACATCATGACACACTTTGGGTGGAACTGCTACACTTTGAGAGAGGGCCAGAACCACGAGACAGACCAGAAACGTGGTGGATGCGGGACCCAACTGATGGATGTGGATTGTTGACAATGGCTCACTTGCAGGCACACCCGTTATCCAACAAGAAAGAACAGGGTCTCGACATGTCCCTACAGCACAAAATTCTCCGTACGGCGAACGCGCTAGCTACCCCACCCGATGAAACCGAGACGGCTGTTGCACAGGCACTGCTTGATCTCAAGAACAGCGTACCTGACCTCAAGACAGAGCTGCGCCCCCTTCAAATCTCTGCTGCACGCGAAGTGGACGTGCGCGGGGGAAAGAAGGCGATCGTTGTGTTTGTGCCCGTTCCGCAGCTGAAGGCCTTCCACAAGGTTCAGGCAAGGTGACGTCTCTTTGTCCCTTTGCCGCCCAGCTACGGAACTGACACGGCAGATGGTGTTGCACCCATGCCGGTATCATTTCTTTTTTTTGCTACTATTTTAGGCTTACTCGCGAGCTGGAGAAGAAGTTTTCCGACTGTCACATTGTTTTTGTGGCCCAGCGCTGAATCCTCTGCAAGCCGACATGCAATTCGCGCGTCAAACAAAAGCGGCCACGCAGCCGGACTCTGACAGACGTCCACGAGAAGATTCTCGAGGATCTCGTATTCCCGACGGAGATCGTCGGCAAGCGCACACGCATCAACCAAGATGGGTCGAAGTTACTGAAAGTGTGGGTACCCGCGGATTTGTCCACTTCCATTCCCATTGTTGTTTCTACTATCCCAATTGGGTGTTCTCGGGATATATGGTACATTTGAGTTGGCACTAACTAATTGTGTACAGGTTTTTGGACGCCAAGGACTCGACGTCACTCGAGTACAAGCTTGACTCATCTTCTTCGGTGTACCGCCGGTTGACGGGGAAGGATGTAGTGTTTGAATTCCCTGTGCAAGCAGCACAAGAGTGAGGAGGGATGTGGATACATTGAGACATGTCACACGTTTTTTTTTCTTATGCATGAAATTTTTTTCGCCTGATAGCGGAAGTGGAAAGAGAGAGTAATTGTGTAGTCTGACGACGGAGAGAGAGGGTTGCTGGGTAGGCGATAAGGTGTATTGAGAGAGCAGAGACTGGCAATCGGAGACACAAA
>Ga0307510_10005232_pt1 | contig 15424 bp, 10 predicted proteins | sample 12_EM_MG_FD_207224 | JGI IMG/M metagenome (GOLD analysis project Ga0307510, IMG submission 207224) | Populus trichocarpa ectomycorrhiza microbial communities from riparian zone in the Pacific Northwest, United States - 12_EM | ecosystem: Host-associated > Plants > Roots > Unclassified | place...
TGGTTTGCCTTTGACAAATCCTACTTTATATCGTACTATTGTTGGGAGCTTGGTATATCTCACCATTACTCGTCCATATATTGCATATGTTATTCATGTTGTTAGTCAGTTTGTTGCTTCTCCTACTACTGTTCACTGGGCAGCTGTTCTTCATATTTTACGATATCTTCGGGGTATAGTCTTTCAGAGTCTCTTACTTTCATCCACCTCTTCCTTGGAGCTATGTGCATACTCTGATGCTGATCATAACAGTAATCCCACATATCACAAATCGGTTACTAGTTTCTGTATCTTTTTAGATGATTCTCTTATCTCTTGGAAAAGCAAGAAATAATCTATTGTTTCTCAATCCTCAACCGAAGCATAATATCGTGCTATGACATATACTACCAAAGAGATTATTTGGTTACGTTGGTTACTTGCGGATATGGGAGTTTCATTTTCTCATCCTACTCCTATGTATTGTGACAACCAAAATTCTATTCACATTGCTCACAACTCAGTTTTTCATGAACGAACTAAGCACATTGAGATTAATTGTCATCTTACTCGTCATCATCTCAAGCATGACACCATTACTTTGCCTTTTGTTTCTTCTTCCTTGCAGATTGCAGATTTCTTTACCAAGTCACATTCCATTTCTTGTTTTCGTTTTCTAGTTAGCAAACTCTTGATGCTTGTAGCTGCCGCATCGTGAGTTTGAGGTGTTAAATAATATATTTATCTTGTTTTATTTATTAAGGGTAGAATAATATTTTTAACTTAACTTATATATAAGCTCTTTGTATTTAGGTTAAAGTAAGAACTTTAATATAAATCAATTGAGAAGAATTCTAACCTCGTTCTCTTTCATGTTCGTATTTATTTTTGTGTTAATTGAATTGTTTTAACAGTAATGATAGACATGCTAGATTTCTTTTGATATGAAATAGGATGCTAATCTTTTGGTGATGTACATGAAATTAATATTAGTGATGCAAGCAACTTAACTTTTGCTTTCAATTATTATATTGTAATTCAACATTCAATCTACTCTTGTATATTAAATTAATTATACATGTAAATAAATTATAATATTTCTTATATACATAATTGTTAATGTTATTTACTATAGAGTTGTTTTGTATTTGATGTATGAATTGGGATAGATAACTTGATGAAGTAGAGGATGTCTACTCTTGACTTGTGTTGTAAATGGATAAAGTTTATGATAATTGAACAAAATAAGAATGTGATGATGATATGTATGTAAATGTTGATAACTTAGGACTATCTTGTTTTAAAGGAAACCCTATTTGAATTTTAATAGAGATTTAATTGACCTTAAGGAATTAAGAACCTCGGGAATATGAAACTCTAATTAGTTTGAAAAAAAAATTACCTTGTTTTTCATTGAGTTCAAGGCTCAAAAGCTTTTAGAATTGCGGGCAGTTATAATGCCGCTAGACACAAATTTTAATTTTTTTTAATTTAAAGGTAATTTTATCATTTTAATGTGGTTTTAAAATGTTAAAAGACTGATTTATCCCAAATCAATATGATAATGATTAATAGATCCATACAAAAAGATAATTTTACCCTTAATAGCTAGTTATATAGAGTTTTTTAGAGGGCAAAATAATCATTTTATTATTTCAATTCATAGTTTTGGTTTACGATGAATGACTGAATCTTTAAATTTTTTTATTGCAAAAATAAAAAAATAAAAAGAAACCTTAAGATTTTCTCATTTGGCACCCTATTTTCAATTTATTTCAAAACAAAAAATATGCATTGGTTAGATCTTTAATGTTTATATTTTTCCTTTCATGTTCGACATAACTTATATTTTTGTTTTTAGATACTTTTTAAAAGTGTTTTGACTTAAAAAAAAATTAAATTGATATGTTTTTAATGGTTTTGATGTCAGAAAGAATATATATATATAATTAATTAATTTTGATTTATTTTGAAGTAAAATATTATTTTAAAAAATATCATGCAAACACTTTTTTAATAACAATATTTTTATGCAAAAAATAGTGTTTTTTTTTATAAGAAAATCGATAGAAAATACTAACAAAACTACAGAAGGCTCAAATAGACCGATTGAGAACTGTCTACGACTTCGAAGGACTTAAAAGATAAAATATTTTTGTTACTATATTAATAATTTTTGATAATACATTAGGGTTTAATTTAAAGTTCCCTAAACAAACAAAAAAATGGATACTTGGAGTATGCAATGTTTCATTACGAAAAAAAAACATAGCCTGCTGTATCTGTGTGGATGGGCTGGTAGCTATTGAGGTTTTAGAGAGGTTTGATTTTCATAGAAGTTGAGCTCTCTCTGTTCCCTTGTCTTCTGCCCTTCGAAACCCAACCTTATCTCCACTCTCTCTAACAGAAAAAAATGGCTTCCACAACCCCTTTCTCTATTCAACACCCAACATGGACAACATCAAAAACTCTTAAATTTCATGAACCCTACAAAAACCTCCATTTTCTCTCTAACCCATCTTCTCATTCTCTTTCCAATCCTTCTCTCTCTTCCTCTTCTTTCCCTCTCAATCCCAAACTTTCTATCCTAAACCCACCACTTCTCTTTCACCCTTTACATGATTCTTCTCATGACCGTCTCCTTGAAGACTTTGAAATCCCCACCATTAATAACCACCAAAAGCTTGAAACTTTGATCAAATTTGACCAAATTGTGCATGGAGAGTCTTCCAAAAGAGTTTTTATTCGAGACTCACCTTGGATTTCAGCTCTTTATTGGAAGGGTACGCATAAAATAGCCAATAAAAAAGTGAAGTTAGAGTTAAAGGATATTGAGAAGAGGAAGTATAATTTGTTAAGGAGGAGGCAAATTAGGGAAGAGACCGAGGCGTGGGAGAGAATGGCTGAGGAGTATACGGGGTTAGTTAAGGAAATGTGTGAGAGAAAGTTGGCACCTAATTTGCCTTACGTTAAAAGTTTGTTCTTGGGGTGGTTTGAACCATTGAAAGAGGCTATAGAGAGGGAGCAGAAACTGGAGAAATCCAAGAAGCAGAAGTCGGCATTTTCTCCCAATATTGAATTGTTGCCAGCTGATAAAATGGCAGTCATTGTTATGCATAAGATGATGGGGTTGGTGATGGTGGGGCATGAAGATGGGTGCGTGCGGGTTGTCCAGGCTGCGGTGCAGATTGGTATAGCTATAGAGCAGGAGGTGAGTGTTAGAATTGCTGTATTTGGTTCTCATTTCTAACTGTACTGGGATGCGTTTGACATAATTATTTGTGCACTTGATTTTAGGCTGGAGGGTATATGGTTATTTAGCTAAAGCTGAGTGCTTAATATGCATATAGTGTCTTGTTAGTTGTAGGGATGTGGTGACCATGTTGAGGTACTATTTAGATATTCTGTTTGAATAATGCATCTTGGTGTTTTTAAGCTTAGATACGTGTAGGAAACATTAAGTAGTAAAATTATTTTTAACATGCAAAATGTTACTGATATATAGTATATTGATAAAAAAAAATAACACCTCCAACTAGAAATGTGATGATATATATTATAGTCCATGTTTGTAGACAGATTCAAGGTCAATTAAGAGTTAAGACTTGATGTTAGGTTCGAGTTAGGCTTAAGCTTGATTTTGTTTAGATAAACCAAACTTGGAAAGTATGAAACTTGATAACAAGCTTAACTTGAGCTACCCATAATGAGATGAAAAGTTACCCTGCAAAGTCTATTTCAAACATCAAGCTTGATAATTCTATCTCTGAGCTACCAGTTCTCTGCCTCTATCAGGTTAGAATTCATAATTTCTTGGAGAAGACCAAGAATCACCAAAGGAAGAAGACAATGCATGATGTTCAAGAGAGTATGGACAAGGAGAAGGAGATGCTCAGGAAACGTGTAAATAGTTTGATTAGAAGGAAAAGGCTCATGGAGGTCCAAAATCTGGTGATACAGGATGAAACTAAACCTTGGAATCGAGATAAACAAGCTAAGGTTTGTAGCCCTCACCATTTCTTTCAAAAAGGCGAACTGGGCCCCTTTCTCTATTTAGTTTTGATTACTTTCTGGATTGAAGTTTTTTCTTTCTGTTTTTGGTTTCGCCTTAACTTTTTTCTTTCGTGTCCTTTCCCCCGCCTAGTTTCTAATGCACAATATAATTTTGCAGCTTGGAAGTCGTCTAATAGAATTATTAACTGAAACAGCTTATGTACAACCCCCAGTTGACCAGTCAGAGGGCATTCCACCAGATGTTCGACCTGCATTTAGGCACATATTTAAAAGTGTAACAAAGAATCCAGGGTGAGACTTTATTTTCTATTCCCTTTTGTAAGCTATTTTGTCCAAGCGCTCCCTAAGCAGTAGGTAATTGTCCAGTGTATCATCCTTATACATATCAGTTTAGGGTCTTCTTAGGGAATTGGTTGCGTAAATGAGCACTGGCCAATATATGATTTTTAGGTTCGTCATCTTGGTTTCTGTGTGACCATTGACATTCAAGAGATGGCTGTATGGTATGATTATTAGTCCATAAAATTTATTTTTCATGTATGTGGCTGTTTGTCATAAGTTTCTTAGGGATGGTTAACAGTGCATTTTTTTTTAATTTGCTTCTAATCCCCCAACCCTTCAATCTTGGTTCCATTTGTTTATGATTCTCATTTTTATCCATTTAGGCAGAAAACTGTGAAGAAGTATGGGGTTATAGAATGCGATCCCCTCATCCTCACAGGGCTTGATGGAACGGTGAGTGAAAACAAAACATCTCTTTCATTCTGAACATGAGGATTTTAGTCTACTTAAATTTAATTTTGATTAACAAGGTTATTCTGCAGTTACCTACCCATTTAATCCACCAAGATAATTCTCAACAAAGTTAATGCATTTCTGTTACTCATTTCCATATTTCCATGCTTCTTGTTTTTCTTAGCATAAATGTCAGCAATGCATCCAAATGATCTTACCATAGTTCATTTGACATCTCTAGTGTGTTTTTTGGTCCCTTGGAAGAAAAGGAAAATGGTTTCTGGTGGTATAACTTATCACTTACTTGGTGTGTAGTTCTGGTATAACTGTTTTCAAATCTTTATTTTGACTCCACTCAAAACATCTCATACGTATACTCCTCTATGAATTTGGGGAATGGGTGCTAGTATTGAAGATATTAAATGCATATCTAATTGTGACTTTTAGCCTTAGGACACTCTACTAATATATGCATCTATGTTCTGATGCAGGCTAAGCACATGTTGATTCCTTATTTTCCAATGCTGGTGCCTCCCAAAAAATGGAGAGGGTATGTATGAATCAGAGATGATAGATAATGTAGATATCTCATGCTCTTTTTAGAAAGATTGTTGCTATCTTCTTATGAGAGGCTGCTAAGGTCCATAGATATTGTCTTAATTATAAAATGAAAGTACAGAATCTTGACTGACCCTGGCATGCTTTACCTAGCTGACTTTTTTCCTTTCGAAAAATAATGTGAATATGGACTGCACATGGTTTCTCTGTTATTTTGAAGCTGTTCGAAAGTTTTATAGGAGATTTATATTGAAGATCCTTGCAGGTATGATAAGGGTGGGCACTTGTTCTTGCCTTCATATATCATGCGCACTCATGGATCTAGGCAGCAACAAGATGCAGTCAGGAGTGTTCCTGGGAAACAGATGCAGAAAGTATTTGAGGTGAGCGATGCTTATTTTGGTTCCCTCCTTGCTCATTTTGTTTCTACTCTTGCATAGAAAAAGAAGGGTCAAGCTTGGCTGGCTAGAACTTGTGCATTTGTTGTGGACCAGCTGCTAGGTCTTGAGCATTTGCCAAGTGCACGCACCTGTCCTGCTTCATGATGATTAAATAATTAAAGCACATGATCCAAAAATACTGAACAAATAAAAAGTTTAATAATAGATCAGATCAACAGGATACTGAAAGATTATGTAATATCCTAAAATAAAAATACAGTTTAATGAATGTAAATGAATTGTCCTGGGATTGTGTTAATGTAGCATAAATGCACAACCAATAGTTTGATAGTGTAGGTTGTTCCATTATTTTTACGATAATTATGTACATGTTCATCCAAATATTAAGACCATCAAACTTGTGCTGTTGAATCTCAGTTCCAACTTATGCTTTGAACTCACGACTGATTTTATTTTACAGTGTGGAAATTTTTTTTATATGAGAAGTGTTTATATAGAGACACTTCCTGTGCTAAAAGATGACATTTAATCTTGCCAGTTAACTGAAATTTATGCCTGGGTCCAAAGTATGCTGGTTGAGATTCCTTGTCTAATGGCATGTTGTTAAGTTTCAATCAAGCCACTACTATGGTTTTGTTCTCATGAAGCTGACATATGACTTGATTCCTTGTCTGATGTCGCATAAACAGGCCCTGGATACACTCGGAAATACCAAATGGAGGGTGAACGGGAAAGTGCTGGATGTGGTGGAGAGGATATGGGCGAGTGGTGGTAACAATGCAGGCTTGGTCAATCGAGGAGATGTGAGAACTTGAAATTTCACTTAATAATTTCTTGTGCAACAGTTGGTTATGTCAATTGCATGGGCAATGGGATCATTTGAAAGTTAGAACATACAGTATGCAACTATTTTGATGGCTTCTACATTCATTTAGTTTACCTGTGATAATTTGATTTGGTGATCCTTGAAATCTCATAGACCACATGATTCTTGTGAAATAATCTGTCATGCATTAGGAATCTTGGTGGTTGGATGTGATGCCACAAGCAAATTGTCCTTTAGTCAATTACCAAAATAAGATCTGTTACTTTCTTATGATATTAATTCACCATTTAAACAACTTGACATATATCTGAATTGTACTTAATTGGGTTTCAGATTCCTATACCAGAGAAACCATCCTCAGATGATCTAACAGAAATTCAAAAGTGGAAATGGAGTGTGAGGAAGGCAAAGAAGATAAATCAAGAGAGGCACTCTCAAAGATGTGACACTGAACTTAAGCTTTCTGTAAGATCTACTTCCTTCTCAGTTTTCAAATTGACAAGATGTCTGATTTCTGTATGCTGCAAGATTGTGTTGTTGATTGAATTGATTCGTTCATAGAAACAAAATGCTGGTGAGTTCTTATGCTCAACAATGAAGATATTGGCTTGATTGACCATCTTTAAGTCTATTGCAATAATTTAAAGTTTCTTACTTCATATTCACTTAATAGCTCGAGTAACCAGATAAATGTTGAATTTGCACTTCTTGCCTAATAACACGCATATACAGGCTTTACATTTCATTTCATAACCATGGCTTATATAGGTTGCTCGAAAGCTGAAAGATGAGGAGGGATTTTATTATCCTCACAATCTTGATTTTCGAGGCCGCGCATACCCGATGCACCCACATTTGACTCATCTAAGTTCCGATCTTTGTCGAGGAGTTCTTGAATTTGCAGAAGGAAGGCCATTAGGGAAGTCTGGGTTATGTTGGTTGAAAATACATTTAGCAAACTTGTATTCTGGTGGGGTAGAAAAGTTGTCGCATGATGGCCGTCTAGCATTTGTGGAAAATCATCTAAGTGAGATATTTGATTCAGCAGAGAACCCTGTCAATGGAAAGCGCTGGTGGTTAACAGCTGAAGATCCTTTCCAGTGCTTAGCTGCTTGTATTAATCTGTCAGAAGCCTTAAAGAGTGCGTCACCACATACTGTCATCTCCCACCTGCCAATCCATCAGGTAAATCCTTCACCATAAGCAAATGCAGCAAAAAGAAAATTTGCTAAAAAATAAAAATAAAATACTATAAACACATTTTTGAAGGATGCACTTCTTTTCAACAATTGTGGGGAAAAATGAAATAAACATGCAAATATTACCTGATTGTGCAAATATCTGCTTTCTCGCTTATCTGACAGACTGTTGTTGCCATTACCTTTTGAAACCAGCTCTCCTAGTCAATTTGAAAGATTGTAGTGGAGAGCTTAGTTGTCACTTAATTATTAGGATAATAATTTCTATTAGAATGAAGTAAATTTAGATGAAAACTGTCATTTCTATCACCAGGCATGAATCTTCCTTCAGTTTTTTTTTTTTTCATGTACTTAGGACATAAAAGAGTGTGATTTGAATAATTGATCTAAGCCATTTTCAACATGGCTGAATTTGTATGGGATAAGAAGTTTGAATTAATAACCAATGCCACGTGTGCAAAGCTCTTAACTGTGTAATGTTTCAAGAGCTTTCACAGGAGTTCTCCTAGTTGATAATTTAGCAAGATTGTAGTGCCTTACTTCCTGAGTTTTGTTTCTTTCATCTACTAAGTGGACGTCTTGTACTATTTCTGGTTTTGTTTCCTCACTTCTATTTGTTGTTCTAAAAAGAACACATTTCTTATGCAATGTGACCATGGTATATTCTCTTATTTAAAAACTCGTGCATTTGCATTATTTATTGATTTTTGCTCATATATTTTAAATCTTATGCATGTTGTAACTTTTGTTTAAAAGCATCTGGATACACAATTGTTTTTTAGTTCTACTTCTGAAAAAACAAGCTAACACAGAAACCTCCCTCCCTTTACTTGTTATAGGATGGCTCATGCAATGGTCTACAGCACTATGCAGCCTTGGGAAGAGACAGTGTAGGTTTACTCTTTTCTTTCTTTCTTTCTTTTTTCTTGCATCATTTTAGAAAATAAGAAAACAATGGAAAAAATTCGTAAGTATTATTTGGTTGAAATGTCACCCTGGTAATGTTATTTTGTGCAAGAAAAAACCAAAATGATGCCATTATTGACCCCAAAACAACACCCCTATCTGGGTAAAATGACATCATTTGGGTTGACATTTGAAGGGAATGAAAGTACTTGGGCGACATTTGACCTGATAATTTCAAATGTTTTACTTTAACTCTAAGGTAATCAGAGGGGATTTTTTTTTTTTCTAAAACAATACAAATTGCTGTACTCATTATGATTATATAACCACTATTTGGTGTTAAAAAAAATTGGTAATCAGTTAGGGTCTACCTTAACCCCTTTAGACTCATTTATGTTTCATGAAAGCAAGTTTGGATACAGTACATGAATCACCTCTCTGTTGTTATTGCAGCATGACATTATAGGCACTTTCATTGTCCTGTTACCGTCTCCTTTAAAATGATTGAAGATACCACTTTCTGGTTACAATGCCTTTAAGAACAGAATATTAAGAGCCGTAAACTTTATGTGATTCCTGACTCTTACATGTTAATCATGTGTTCATGTTGCTTATCACTAATTCCTTTAGCCACCTTGGCTGTGTACTTTTGTACCAAGCTTATTCTTCTCCCATCTCTAAAAATGTGGAATGCTGAAAATAACCAAAATTGAAGTTATTTCTCAACCATTCTGCTGATTCATTCATAATTTTAAGGCATGCTATCCAAAATTTGATTGATCAAAACTGCATCCATGAATACCTGAAATCCTTCTCCAGCCTCCCATAATCATTTATGATCCAGTGGTATTGGATATAATAATTCCACAATGATTAAATTTCCAACTATTCTCTCTGATGCAGGGAATCAGAATTGGTTTGAAATAGAGTGCTGTTCTTAGGCTGTGCAATGCACAATAATTCATATATTTTCTTGCATTTTGAATATACGCATCTTCCACTTTTCTGGTTGATTTGAACTGAAGTTATGCATTCTCGTCTTCTGATGTTTTCCAGCAAGAAGCAGCAGCAGTTAACTTAGTTGCTGCAGAGAAACCTTCAGATGTTTATTCAGAAATTGCCACTAGGTATTGTAATTTTCTCTACAGAACATTAACATGTCGTCAACTATGAATTTATTTCTGCATGACTGTGCGTGTCTTTATTGCACTATTTGTATATGTGCATTTGATATTTATATTTGCACAGAATGAGACTGATGAGATTTTTGCTGACAGGGTCCATGAAATAATTAGAAGAGACAGCAATAAGGATCCTGCTACAAACCCACATGCTTTATTAGCCAAGGTCCTAATTGATGAGGTTATTCTTCCTTTTCTTACTTTGATGTTTGGATTATCAACTTTTTTTAGATAGGAGAAAATTGTTCCAAAAGTGAAAGGAACTACGAAGAGGATAAGCCATCCTCCCACATACTGAAGCTTGATGGATTATCATTTTTTTTTTTTAATAAAAGCAATCATTTACTTCTCAACTTCTTTTGACCAAATCTAACATTTTGGAGCTTTTCAGGTGGATCGCAAACTGGTTAAACAAACAGTGATGACTTCAGTGTATGGTGTCACTTATGTTGGGGCACGTGAGCAGATAAAAAGAAGGTTAGAGGAGAAGGGTCACATCACAGATGATAGAGTGCTCTTCAGTGCAGCCTGTTATGCTGCTAAAGTAAGCATCCAGATTCCAGCGTGTTTATAAGGAGAGTATTTTGCTGTTCTAGGATATGGTAAAATTAATTGGACTTGATTTCTAGAAAATGTCAATGAAAAGTTGATGACAGTATCTAATGTCAACTAATGTGAGATACTCTAATCCAGATGTATTTTAGCTATGTGTAATGTATGCTGTGGATTACATGTTCATCTCACTGTAGGCACCTAAAATTGTGAGGTGATCCTTACCTTGAATCATTTTCAAATTTACTCACTAACCCTTCCATAGGTGACATTGACTGCTTTAGGAGAGTTGTTCCAAGCTGCACGTGATATAATGGGCTGGCTTGGTGATTGTGCAAAGGTATGTCTCCGTCACATTTGGGAGTGAAATTACATGGACCACCCTTATATTAATTAATAGTAACATTTTATTCAAGTATATTTTATTGCTTGAGCATGAACCTATTTTAGGTTATTGCTTCAGAAGATCAGCCTGTGCGGTGGACAACTCCACTAGGTCTTCCTGTCGTGCAGCCATACTATAAGACTCAACGACATCTTGTAAGTATTAAATCCTTGCTGCATTTTTTTGTTTATTAGGTGCAGGCTGCTATAGATTAATATTCCAGTACGAAAGGTTCCTTGCTTTCATGGTGTTCTCACTTTACAAATGTTCATTCGCTAAACTCTTTATTGCTGGTAGAGGATATATGAAATGGCTGGTTAAATTGTGACAATAGGTAGGATATTTTTTGGTCGTGGTAAAGATCCTTTACCTGTTGGGATCCTTTATCACAGCACTGGAAAAAGTTTGTAGTGATCAAACCATTGGTTGGCTATGAACTCATGCCTTGCGATTATGACATTAAATATCACAAGAAATGAATGGCATGATATTTATGTCAGTTTTTTCTCCTGCACAAAATATGGCATGAAATTTATGTCCTCTGCATCCCCACTCTCTCTGTAAGTATATATATATATATATAAACAGTCAGGTAACTAAATTTGGTGTTGCAGATAAGAACTTCACTTCAGGTTTTGGCCCTGCAACGGGAAGGCAGTTCGGTAAGCTTTACTCTGTTGTCTTGCTTTCATCCCCTCTTTCCTTTCTAATATTTCATGCACTCACATTTAAACATTATCATACTATTACTATCAGGTGCAGGTTAGAAAACAGAGAACTGCTTTCCCTCCAAATTTTGTGCACTCGCTTGACGGCTCACATATGATGATGACTGCTGTTGCATGCAGGGATGCTGATTTACGTTTTGCAGGTTTGTCTTGCAGTCTTTAGTATATGAAGCTTAAACCTAGTGAATAGATTGGAATTGACATATTGTCATGGTGTAGAAGACTAGAAGCCTTCTATGTCTTTGATGAATGAAGAAGTTGAAGAATGTCTTTTTCAAACAGTCCATGTAGAGCTATTATTTATATCATTACCTTTTATAGTTGGGTTAACTTTTTGTTCAAGTTTCAACTTGTTCTGTCTGTTGCAAACAATATGTGTTAGGAATTAATATTCTACTGTTTAATGATAATTGAAACTTGACTGATAAACTGAACCTTGACATATGGTTTGAACTTGGCAAGCATTTAAGCCATTTATTTTATTTTGTCCATTAAGCTCTCAAAAGTTGCTTATTTAAGCCTAGTAGAATGTACTTTTTGGGTTGATTATGATGAGAAGTTATCCTATATTCTAGTAACTTTGATACAACAATGAACAATTAATGTAATTCTTCATATCTCTGTAGCTAAGCCAGCTTACCCCTACTACATGCCCGAGTTAATGTTAGTTTTTCGTTGGAGCTTTTTTTGTGGTCTGCTAATTTTTGTGAGTTTAGTGCTACTATGATGGACCTAGTTCTTCAAGTCATCCTTTCTTCCCTTTAACTTTGATTTCTTTTGAACTTATTCCATGTTACCATAAGTGCAAGTCATTGCATTATCAGAAAATCACATGTATTTATCCGTACTAAAACCTATTCAGAGTGTTATTATTCATCTTGTTTGACTTGCACCTAAATGTGCTATGAGGCATTCTGGATAAGAAATGTTTACTTATGAGGCTATGATAGTGCAGTTTCAAATGATGGTAAGTACTCCTAATAACTTGAGTTGAGAAACCAGAAGTGTTACTCAAGTATGAACAGTAATGTGTATCACAGTTAATTTTGTCATTGTATAGTTTCCAGCTATCATAACACTATCATCTGTAATCTCCACATCCTTATGAAGTGAATCTCCTTTTGCAGGTGTTCATGACTCTTTCTGGACACATGCAAGAGACGCGGATTTGATGAATAGGATACTGCGGGAAAAATTTGTGGAGCTTTATAACATGCCAATACTTGAAAATGTGAGTGCAGTGGCTTGTGATGACCCAGTTTTTCTCTCTGACCGACATGACCTAATAAGCGAGCATTTGTCATTGTCTTCAAAAGGAACTATGAATTAGTGTGTCTTCCTAACAAGTAATTTTGGAGGCTATAAACACTGAGTTGATCTTTAAAATGAAAGAACAATTAACAAAAAAGAAAAAGAAAAAGAGCCTCAAACATGCAACTTAACTAGAATGCTTCTATATATGAAATGGCTTCTCCCAGCTTCCCAGTAGCCAGATAACTGCTTGGCATTAGTTTTTCCTTTTTGTATTTCAAATATAAATCAACTCAATTATGACATTGTTTCATTTATTTATTTATTTTTATTAATAGTATTGTTGACCTGTATAAATAACTTGGATTATCCTCAGTTACTTGAAGACTTCCAGACGTCATATCCAACATTGAAGTTTCCATCTCTGCCTGAGAGAGGCAACTTTGACTTGCAAGAAGTTCTTAGATCTCCATATTTCTTCAACTGAATATTCATCAACTGTAAATCTGAAGCATCGTATTGGCATATTGCTACCTTTGACCATGAAGTTGTCAAGAGTTTCAGGCATATTGTGCAGAATTAAGCCGAAAGTTTGAGGACAGTAAAGGTGGTGAAGAGATGCCTGGTGCCATCGGCGAGTCTATGATCTCGAAGAAACGCCCTTGCACTGTAATTATGCCAACCCAGAAAAGGTCATTCCTAGCACAGAAGATGAAATCACCCAACGGGCTCATTCCTTTATGCAAAGAGGGAAACTCTAGATATGGTTGGATTACAAGAGTGTCAGATTTCTATTCATGGTTAATTTCTGGAGACCAACTTAGATGGCTACATGATTATGTTTCGATCATTCTAGCGTAGATATATAACCAGATGATTAGTACTTGCGGCTTCTTCTTTTTTTTCCTTGTGCTGTGAGCAGATCACGAGAAATTAGGTGATTTGATTGTTGTAAGACCAAGTAAATCTTATTCTCCTTGATTCTTTTTTTCTTTTAATCATGTACCATTTCTTCTGTAGATAGACAAGCATAGGAGAGAAGAGCCTGTTATATAGTGGGACCAAGCTCCATGTAACATTCACAAGCTGCTTGGCAACCCATGTAAAAGTTTTCCCTGCATAATGGAATGAAAGTTTGTTTCATCAGAGTAGATTGTTTGCTGCCCTGAAAACGGGTTTGTTTTTATATTTCTTCTTGTACATGACTGTGCTCTGCGTCTGCCATCTCTTTACTTCAACTGGAAAATGGGAATGGAGTTTAATTTTAAGGACTACCAGTTCTTCATTCTGCGGCTCTTACTTTGGAACATTGTTAATCAACATGATGTGGTTTCAAAAGCATCTCTTGGCAGTTTTATCAGAGATGATTCGTTAAAACTATGCTTATAGGATTTTATTATCCGAGAAAAAAACTATGAGCTGTGGTAGACAGCTGAAATTCAAGGAGGCCACGTATTAAACACTAGAAAATGCTCCAGGGCAGCCGCAGTTACTACTACTATTTTCATAATTAAAAGAAACTGAAAAGGCTACTGGTTTCACTGTAGTGTTATTTACTGTGAGTAGTGAATTTTTTAAAAAGAAATTTAATTTGATTCTCAAATTTTTATTTGTACAATTGAGCAATTTTGATCTTAAATCTTGCATGGTTTTTTGAGGAGGGAGGATTGAATTAAAAAATATGGGTCTGAAGTGGAAAAGGCGGATTTAAAATTTATTTAAAAAGTTTGTTTTAGTCTTTTATTTTTTCTAGTTATTAGGTGATCAATTTCTTTAATTTTAGAAAAATTATTTTTCAAACTAATTTTTTTTTTATTTTTCAGTTTTTTTTAGGTGGGAGGAGAGATGGGGCTCGCCAAATTCCAATGTAGAGAGAAGAAATTGTCGTTGCGACGATTCTAACCATCAAAACGATCAATTTTTGTATCAAATGGTTCCATTTGATGAAGAGAGTTCAAATTAAATGTTTTTTTTTATCTTAAAAGTGCCTAAAAAGACATATATAAGCTCAATAAGATTTTTTGTTTTAGGTTGATTTTGATTTTTGAGGCGGTGTTTCTGTGTTTTTGAAGGTCATGAGTTAATTTAAAAAGGTTTCCAATGGTGTTTTCTAGGTTTTTTAAATCAAAAATAAATTGAAAATGAGTTTTTAGAGAAATTAACCAATTAACTTAAAAACAATAATAAAGGTCTGTGTGTGTGGACCTAACCTTACAGGCATGTGCACGAGCTTTTTTTTTATAGGCCAGGTGTTTGGCCTGACTTACTAGGCCCAATAATGCCTAGCATTATTTTTTAAAAAAAAAAATTCTTAATTAAAACTTTTTTTATGTCTTTTCTAAAAAAATAATTTAAGTTTGTATTTTACTTCTCTGTTACTTCTTTTGTTTATTTATTTTTTTAAAATAAAAATTATTTTTTAATTATATTGAATGTGTTTAATTTTTGAAGAGGTTAATATAATTTATTTTTTATTTTTTTATATTTTATATAGATTAAATTTATTTTTTTAAAAATAAAAATATTAATTTTTTATAATATTTTTAATATGTGCAGCCTTGTATAGTAATTTTTTTCCTTTTATTTTTTTCAATAAATTTTATGTGTGTGTTGATTTTTATTACAATTTGATTTTAATAAACAAATTCATTAAACACAACCAGGTAGATAACTCGTGTTATAATATTAAATATCTTGATTTATATTTTT
>Ga0307510_10005233_pt1 | contig 15419 bp, 14 predicted proteins | sample 12_EM_MG_FD_207224 | JGI IMG/M metagenome (GOLD analysis project Ga0307510, IMG submission 207224) | Populus trichocarpa ectomycorrhiza microbial communities from riparian zone in the Pacific Northwest, United States - 12_EM | ecosystem: Host-associated > Plants > Roots > Unclassified | place...
ACATCGAAAAAGTAGAATCACAAATTCCGGACACTTTAACGTTGGACCTGAAGACAGTTGCTGATTATCAGAAAGCCGGTCTGGTTGAGTTTGTAAACCTGGAAGACATGTATGTGGCTCATGTAGAGAATAATTTCGACCTGGAAGCTATCCGTACCAGCGGGCTTGGCTGGGGCTACGATGCCATGTATGGTGCAGGGATGAACGTAATGGAACGCCTGTTCCCTGATATCACCCGCATACACAGCGATCATAACCCCGGCTTTGATGGACAGGCTCCCGAGCCCATTCAACGCAACCTGAAGGAGTTTGAGGATGTGATCAAGCTATCCGAAGGTGAGATCGCGGCTGGTTTGGTGACCGATGGCGATGCCGACCGCATTGGATTGTATGACCAGGATGGCAATTTTGTAGATTCGCACCACATCCTGTTGTTGCTGATCCATTACATGTACAAGGTCAAAGGTCAAACCGGAGATGTATATTCAACTTTCAGTTGCACAAGCAAAATTCAGAAACTTTGCGATGCTTACGGGCTGAAAAATATCGTAACCAAGATTGGCTTCAAATACATCTGCGACCTGATCGTTAATTCTGGCAATCCATTCCTGGTGGGTGGAGAAGAATCAGGCGGTATTGCTGTAGCAGGACACATTCCTGAACGCGATGGTATCTGGATCGGTTTGATCGTTTGGGAGTTCATTGCAAAATCTGGCCGCTCATTAAGCGATCTTGTACAGGAGATATACGATGTTGTAGGCAAATTTGCCGTTGAACGTTACGACCTGCGTGTAACCGAGGAATTGAAACAGCAGATCATCAGCAACAGCAAAACCGGCAAATATACCAGCTTTGGTAACCTTAAAGTTGCACGCACCGAAGATATGGACGGCTATAAGTTCTTCTTCGAGGATGAAAGCTGGGTAATGATACGCCCATCCGGAACAGAGCCTGTATTGCGTGTTTATGCTGAAGCTCCCGGCTCGGCAGAGGCCTTTAAAATATTAGATACTGTAAAGGCTGTATTACTGGGATAACTAAACTACAAATTAATATTTATAAGCCGCCTGTAAAAAATAGGCGGCTTTTTTATTAAATAGTATTTAATATACAATAAACTTGCTATAATAATGTTATTGTGTCTTTTAATTGTCGTAACATATATATGATACATAAAAATTCAGTTTTTGTACAGAATGTTTATGTAAATCGAGTTTAAAATCTTGTTAACTAAAAGTTTGTATTGGCTGTGAGAAAGTTCCTGGTTGTTTTATTAAGTATTATTTCGATTAGTGCAAATGCGCAGGTATTGGATACCATAAAGAAAGACCTTTTAACCGCGCCCGACACAGTTAAGCATCTGCACAGTAAAGCTTATTCATTAATTTTACCGGCGGCTTTAATTACCTATGGCGCCCTATCCTTTGAGATACATCCTATCCGTCATTTTGATTATTATATAAAAAATGAAGCTGAAGTGACAGATAATCATTTTAATACTAAGGCTGAAAGCTATTTTTTATTTGGACCGATCGTAACGGTATACGGCTTGAACCTGATCGGTGTTGAAGGCAAAAACCGTTTTGTCGATCGTACTGCATTATTTGGTTTGTCATCGGCCTTTGCCGGTATTTCTGTCTTTCCGCTCAAAAATTGGACCCATCGCTTGCGTCCCGACGGCTCAGACAAGCTTTCTTTTCCGTCCGGACACACCTCAATAGCATTTGCTTTTGCTGAATACTTAGCGCAGGAATATGGTGATAAATCACCGATATATACGATAATCGGCTATAGCTTTGCTACAACCACCGGCGTCTTCAGGATATATAATAAGGCGCATTGGTTTAGCGATGTTGTGGCTGGAGCCGGTTTTGGGATTTTGTCAACTAAAGCAGCCTATTTGGTTTACCCGTATATTCGCAATGCGCTCACCCATACCGATAAAGCTGGGAAAAGTACCTTCATCATGCCTACCTACCAAAACGGTGTAGCCGGTTTTTCATTTGCTAAACAATTCTAAAATTGTATTTATTTTATTGTAATATGGCACACGATTAGCTCAGTTTGTATCCAGATTGTTTATGTGCATAGCATTAAATTTTAATTAAATAATCAAACAATTTAAATAAAATATTATTTAATACTTGATTGTAGCGTCCTGATACACAAGTAATTTAATGCCCGTGAAAAAATTCTTATTTATAGTACTCAGTGTTCTATCTTTTGAAGCAGGTGCGCAGGTAACTGATACATCAAAAAAGAAAATCGCCGATACGATAAAAAAAGACATTTTAACGGCACCGGATACTGTAAAGAAGCTGCACAGTAATCCATTATCCCTGGTGCCCCCTGCGGTTATGATCACTTATGGGGCGCTCTCTTTTGCCATACACCCTATTCGCCGGTTCGACTATTACGTACACTCCGGGATAGCCAAAAGTGATTCGACTTTCAGTAGCAAAGCCGAAAGTTATTTTCAGTTTGCGCCCATTATACTCGTGTATAGTTTGAACCTGGCAGGGATACCCGGCAAAAATCGATTTATTGACCGCACTGCATTGCTTGGCATGTCAGCAAGCATTTTAGGTATATCGGCAGGCGTTACAAAACACCTTACTCACCGGCTACGACCTAATCGTGGAGATTACTTGTCTTTTCCATCAGGTCATACGAGCACTGCATTCATGGGGGCCGAGTTTATGGCCCAGGAATATGATGCTAAATCACCCTGGTATGGTGTGCTGGCTTATAGTATCGCCACAACAACGGGTATTTTTCGAATGTATAACCGTGACCATTGGTTTAGCGACGTTGTTGCAGGAGCAGGTGTTGGTATACTATCTACAAAGGCAGCCTACCTTATTTATCCTGCCATCAGAAACTGGCTTACACACGGTGACGAAAAAGCTAAAAGAAAAAATACGCTGATTATGCCTACCTATCAGGATGGTGTACCCGGATTGGCCTTTGCCAGAGAATTTTAAAACAAAAAAGCTACCTGCACAAGCAGATAGCCTTACCCCTTATTATAAAAATATAATTAATCCGGCAGATGCAGGGCCTGTTTTACCTGATTGTAGTTTTTAGGATTAATACTGCCTAATGTATGAACCCCGCCAGGGATAATAACATACCTGAAACTATGGGCATTAGATATGGAGCTGTATGCATTGGAACTGCTTGCCAGGTCGATCCTGACATTGCCAAGTGTGATCAAAGACGACCATGAATCGATATTTTGAGTTGTACCACTCATATACGTGATCTCAATCGGTAGCGCGCTTACCTGGTCTGTTGGCCATATAACCGGGTTATAACCATTCAGTTTGCCATACACTATTACACTGCCATTATCCAAAATAGCTTGCGTAATTTTTGATGCAGTTATATCGGCGTAAAAATGGTCTGTGCCAAATATTGTGCTCTTTGTATAAGTGGCCGGTGTTGTCCAGTCCGAATAAATTACGTTGGCCGTACCGGTTGCTCCTGTAATACCTGTAGACCCGGTAACACCTTTTACACCATTGGTTCCATTTGTCCCGGCTACGCCTTGTGATCCGGTTGGTCCCGTTGCTCCGGTGGCCCCTGTTGGACCGATTTTCCCATCTTTTCCGCATGAAGCCATCACCAATAACATGAAGGCTATTGATAATAGTAATAAGTAGTCTGTTTTTTTCATTTTAATAAATTTTAATGTTTCTCAATAATGTTCATTCTGAAAGGGGTTGTTACGGTATGACCTTTCAATACACCAAAATTGAGCACTAAGACGACGGAAAATGTCAGGGTATCTACGCAATATGCGCCGTAATTGCCCCCTAAATAGATTGTGTAAAACCCGATAAAGCGGCAAGTATATTTACTTAATAGTTATAAGTATTAATACCGGGGCAAAGAGGCATTACAAAAGCAAAATAATTAGTCGTTTTATGGGATTTTTTATCAGCTTTGTGTCTCTCTAAAACCTGTGAGAAATCCTTAACAGACCGAAGAAATCAAACTTAAAAAATCGTACTATGAAAAAGAATTATCCTGTAAAAATGCTGGCCATCATCCTGATGGCAATGATGCTGCCAAACTTATTGAAAGCCCAAACGGACAAATCTAAAAGGCCAAGCCCTCCGGCTACTGCCAGCGGAAAAGCCGGTGATGCTACTATCACGATTGATTACAGCAGCCCATCCGTAAAAGGCAGGAAGATTTTCGGAGGAATTTTACCTTACGGCAAACTCTGGAGAGCCGGAGCCAATGAGGCCACTATGTTCCAAACCGACAAGGATATAACCGTTGAAGGTAAAAAACTTGCAGCAGGCAAGTATAGCTTCTTTGCAACTCCGGGCGAAAACGAGTGGACCATTTTCTTTAATTCTGAAACCGGGCAATCGGGTGCCAAAGAAGGCGGCGATGCGAATATGGACCCTGCCAAAACTGTTTTGACCGTTGTAATAAAGCCTAAAAAAGTGAAGGACTTAAGTGAGAAACTCACCTACTCTGTTATGAACAATGGATTTAGTTTAAAATGGGAGTATACGGATGTGTTTATTAGTGTGAAATAAATTGGACCACTTAAAAGACGTATTAAACTGCGAAGTTTTAAAAACTTCGCAGTTTTTTTATGAAATAATTTTATTAGTAGTAACGCAACAAAAATAACCTTTCCTACTTCAGCAACGCATCCTTCTCCTTAGTAAACGTATTGTAAACCAGTTTGTCCAGCCATGCCGGGAAGAATTTGCTTATCGCCACAGTAAGTCTGCCCTGCCTTGTCATGATGAGTGTTCGGCTGCGGTTTTCTACGCCGTCAACTATACGTTTAGCAACCTCTTCCGCGGTCATCATTTTATCTTCTTCCAAAGTGCTTTCACCTTGTTGTGAACCGTCTTTGGCCAAAGCAGCATTGCGGATGTTAGATGCCGTGAAACCCGGACAAGCTGTCATTACATGAACGCCCGTCTTAAGGTTTTCAATACGTAAAGCATCCAGGAAACCATTTATCGCGAATTTGGATGCGGAATAACCCGAACGCCCCGGCAAGCCCTTATAACCGGCTATGGATGAAACCCCAACGATGCTACCTTGTGTTTTTTGAATATGCGGCAAAGCATATTTAGTGCAGTATACCGTCCCCCAAAAGTTAACATCCATCAGGGTTTTCAAAACTTTCAGGTCAACATCTTTAAATAATGCCCGCATGGTAAGGCCTGCATTGTTTACCAATACATCGATCTTGTTAAAAGTAAGAATAGCTTGCTTAATCAGATAGCTGCAATCATCTTCAACCGATACATCGCACTGTACCGCGACGGCTTGTATTCCATATTGATTGATCAGGCTTTCGGTTAATTCGCACAAGGCTACATATTGACGGGATGCTACGACAAGATTGGCTCCGCGACTGGCAAACTCAATTGCCAATGCTTTGCCGATCCCTGATGATGCCCCGGTGATAATTACGACTTTATCATTCCATTTCATACGACGAAGGGTAGAGTTCGCCTATGTTTTTATCGTTGAGCACAGGCAGTTTAAACAAATATTTAGCTGCGAATATAATCATAGCACCATAAAAATGCCTGATGTAATCCCAGCTAAATTTGCTGACTGCCTTGTGCGGTAACTGGATGATATATGTTTTTGAATAATAATAATTTTTAAACCCTTGTGACCTGATGCGGTACGACAGGTCGATATTGTAGCCAAATTTTGCAAAACGCTCATCAAAAAGGCCTGTTCGTTCTAAGACAGATCTGCGCAACAACATACAGGTTTCGTTCAATACGTCAATTTCCTTTGTTTCAAACTCATCTACCCAATCAGCTTTCTTCTGTGAAAAGGCATATGTTTTGGGGAAATAAGATGATAAACCGACAAATTTTATGAAAGCTGCCCAGCTTCCACTGAGGGTATGTTTTGAGCGCTGCAGGTAATCGCCCTTAAAGTCGACCATCCTTACACTTACACCGCCCGCCAGTGGGTGCTGATCCATAAAGTCATTCAGTTTGGTAAATGAATCAACACTGATAATGGTATCGGGACTAAGTAATAGAATATATTCACCCATTACCTGCTGCAATGCCTGATTATTCGCTTTTGATAGTGTTTCTTCTGTTGGATTAGTGAGAAGCTTTACATGTGGAAATTCGGTATTAAGCATCTCGACTGAGTTATCCGAAGACGCGTTATCAACCACAAGAATTTCATGCGGAATGTTGCGCGCGGCTTTATGCAATGAGGTCAATGCAAGACGGAGCCCATTTCGTGAATTGTGATTAACCAGGATTACGGATAATTTCATACTTACTACCTTGACAGTGAACTTTCGTATGGAACACGTGTAGTGATTGATCGCCCGAGGGTAATTTCATCAACGTACTCCAGTTCACCACCAAAAGCTATGCCACGAGCTATGGTAGAAATACTAATGTGGAAATCTTTTAATCTTTTGTGTAAATAAAAAATAGTGGTATCACCCTCCATGGTGGCACTCAGGGCAAAGATCACCTCCTTAATCCCGTTTTCCTTTATCCTTTCCACTAATGTATCTACCTGTAAGTCAGAAGGTCCTATTCCATCCATTGGAGAAATCAAACCACCTAAAACATGATAAACACCATTGTATTGATCAGTATTCTGTATAGCCATTACGTCACGTGTATCCTCTACTACACAGATAGTTGCGTGGTCGCGCTTGGGTGAGGAACAAATTTCGCAAATTTCCTGATCTGAGATATTGTGACAAGTCCGGCAAAACCTGATTTCATTTCGCAGTTTAACGATGCTGTCGCTAAATTTCGCTACTTCTGTCTTATCCTGGTTAAGTAAATGTAACACCAGCCGCAAGGCAGTTTTTTGTCCCACCCCCGGCAGTTTGGCAAACTCGGCCACCGCATTCTCCAGCAACTTTGACGAAAAGTTCATGTTGCGAATTTACTAATTTAGTCGGAAAGTCGGGAAGTCCGCATAAGGCGGAAAGTTGTCATTACGGATTTTGTTATTTATCCATATCTTGCCATTAAAATTTGAACGCTATCCGAGGTTGCATTCATAATTAAGTATTTTACCTATTGGAACTTCTGAACTAAAAAATTATGTCGCCTTTAGTACTACTCTCATTCATTATCGGCTACTTCCTTGTCCTGTTGGTTATCTCGTGGCTTACTTCTCGCAAATCATCTGACAACGACACCTTTTTTGTGGCGAACCGGAATTCCAAATGGTACCTGGTAGCTTTTGGGATGATCGGTACAGCTTTGAGTGGGGTTACGTTTATCTCCGTTCCAGGCAAAGTTGGTGCACCTACCGGCGACCAGTTTGCTTATTTCCAGTTCGTATTAGGTAATGCTGCTGGATTTATCATTATTGCTACCGTGCTGCTTCCTCTTTATTACCGGTTAAAGCTAACCTCAATTTACAGTTATATTGAACAAGCCTTAGGACAATGGAGCTATAAAACAGCTGCCGGGATATTCCTCATCAGTCGCACTATCGGTTCAGCATTCAGGCTTTACCTGGTGGTCATCGTACTGCAAAGATTCATTTTTGATAATTATCATGTCCCTTTTGCTGTAACGGTACTGATCTGCCTGGCACTGATATGGTCGTACACTTTTAAAGGTGGCTTAAAAACCATCATCATTACAGATAGTTTACAGACACTGTTCCTGGTTTCATCAGTGTTTCTGTCATTATATTTCATTTGCCGGAGCTTGGATATGAGCATTTTCCAGGCGGCTGAGGCTATTAAAAACAGCAGCTATTCTAAAGTTCTCTTTTTCAATGACTTTTTAAGCAGCCATTTTCATTTCAGTAAGGAGTTTTTAGGTGGATTGTTCATTACTGTTGGTATGACCGGGCTGGACCAGGACCTGATGCAGAAAAACCTGAGCATGAAGAACATAAAAGAAGCACAAAAAAACATGTTCAGCTTCACTACAGTTTTCGTGATTATCAACATTTTCTTCCTGAGCGTGGGTGCGCTGCTTTATATCTATGCCGCAAGGAATGGTATCACAGTAGCAAAAACTGACTACCTCTATCCTACCATTGCCCTCAAGTATTTAGGAGTTGTCCCGGCTGTGGTATTTATGCTTGGGTTGACAGCCGCCACATTTGCAACAACCGATTCCGCACTTACCGCACTAACCACATCTTTTTGTGTCGACTTTTTGGGCTTTAACAAGAATAAGGATGTAAATAGTGCCGCTATGGTAAAAACCCGCCATATTGTACACATCGCCTTTTCGGGTCTGATGTTGCTGACGATTGTGATCTTTAATGCGATCAATAATGATGCTGTGGTGAGCGCGATATTTAAAGTAGCATCTTATACCTATGGGCCGTTACTGGGTTTATATTCTTTCGGACTATTTATGAGTAAAAGGAAAGTTTTTGATAAGGCAGTACCCTTTGTTTGTATCATATCACCTGCTATATGTTATTTTCTAAGCTTACATTCAGCTGAATGGCTGGGAGGGTATGTTTTCGATAACGAGCTTATTATTGTAAACGGATTAATTACATTTGTTGGCTTATTATTAACATCATCTGAAAGGCTAACGAAGGTTATAGTTTATATTTTACGAATGGTGAGAATAGGGCTAAAATTGAATAAATAATGACTGGTGAAGAAAAAATAAGACAAGCATTTGAGAATAAGAACTGGCAGGAAATAAAGGTTACCGACTCGTGGCAGATATTCAAGATCATGGCCGAGTTTGTGGATGGATTTGAAAAACTGGCTAAGATAGGCCCTTGTGTGTCAATATTCGGATCAGCGCGTATGCGTAACGATAACAAATACTACAAACTAGCCGAAGAAGCAGGCCGTTTATTAACCGAACGTGGTTATGGTGTAATATCGGGAGGCGGACCAGGGATAATGGAAGCAGCCAACAAAGGCGCTTACGAAGCAGGTGGCAAATCGGTAGGATTAAATATTGAGTTGCCATTTGAGCAGTTCCACAATAAATATATCGACCGTGATAAGCTGCTGGAGTTTGATTACTTCTTTATCCGCAAGGTAATGTTCATGAAGTACTCGCAGGGCTTTATTGTTCTGCCGGGTGGTTTTGGCACCATGGATGAATCATTCGAGGCGATCACGCTGATACAAACCGGTAAAATTGCCCGTTTCCCAATCGTTTTTGTCGGCACAGATTATTGGGGCGGGTTATTCAAATGGGTAGAGGAAAAAATGCTGGCCGAGGAGCACACTATCAGCCCTGACGACTTAAACCTCTATCGTTTGGTAGATACTGCCGAAGAAGCCGCCGAACATATCTTCCGTTTCTATGAGAAGTATGTTTTGAAACCGAATTTTTAACCCTTGCACATAAAAAGAGCGACCTGCACGAGCAAGTCGCTCTTTCTCTTTTATTAGATCCTTACTTACTTTTATTACTGCTTGTTCCCGTTGCTGAAGCAACTGCATCGGGGTTATTTGTCATATTGATCATGTCGGTCACTTCATCAACTAGTTTTTCTGGTGTGCCGGAATAGCCTACGTATTTAAAACGGGTATTGCCATTTTTATCTATGATGAATTTGGTTGGTATGCCGTCAACATTATAAGCGCTTACTACTTTAGCTTGTCTTCCCTCGCTATTTCTTTCGTCTATCAGAACATGGAAAGTATATTTGTTATCGGCTATAAATTTTTTGACGCCATCTACATAATTGTCGTCATGCTCCCATGTATCAACAAATAAAAACCTAACGTTAGGGTCATCCTTATACTTGTTCACAGCCATCTGCATTCCGGGAAACGATGCCTTACATGGGCCGCACCAGGTGGCCCAAAAATCAACTATTACTACTTTTCCTTTCAGATCAGCCAATGAAACTGTTTTTCCATCCAGGTCTTTCAGTGCAAAAGCAGGTGCAGGCTGGTTGATCATAGTTTTAGCCAGGTCTGCCTTAGCTTTCTCTTTTGCAGCCCCTTCTAATGATGCAATATATTGGTCAAAGCCATTATCACTGCCCTTGCTTTTTACATATTCTTTCTTCAAAACCTCTTTCATGACGTCAGTACCTTTACCTGCTTTTATGACATTTTCGGCTACTTCTTTAGCCTTTGCAGATTGTCCAACAGCATCCAGTATCAATACATAGTGCTCGTTAACTTCGGGATCAACCATAGTACTACGGTCAACAATCGGTTGCTCATACTTAAGTGCTTCGGCAAACTTGCTTTCCTTATAAAGGATAAAGGCATAAGTATCGGCATACATGTCATAAGTAAACTCATAGTTTTTTTTCATTTGCCGGGGAGAATTGAAAGATTGAACAGGAAGCGCAGCCATATTCTCAGAAACTATATCCAGGGATTGTTTAGACAATTTTTCAGCATCTTCAAGGTGTTCACCTTTTTTGGCCCATTCATATGCCGTATTATTCAGGCCCATTGCCAAATTGGATTTATTTTTCAGGTGACTATCATATTTATGATAACTATCCATGTCGCCCTTAGCAAGGTAGGCCGAAGCTAACTGCGCCCTGAAATTGTCCTGGATCGTATTTTTTTCCGTTGTACTTTCAGGATATTTTTTCACATAGACCTGGTATAGCGAATCTTTCTTAACCAGGTCTTTTTCTTTATAGAAAGCTGAAGTTGCTTCATTTTTAACAAATACTCCACCAGGAAATTTAGTTCGGATAACAATATTTAAAGAGTCCATGCTTTTAGTATTCTTACTTACTCTAAGCAATCCGGAGGCCAACATAAGATCATCTTCTTTATCGCTCTTTTTTAAAGCATTTATTTTTTCATTAACATCGGATTTATAATCGGGATTTTTGGCTATCGTATAGTAGTATCCAGCCTCATAGTCTTTTTTGCTTGCCGGATTTATAGCAAACTCTTTTTTATATAATTCTACCGCACCCTTAACGTCCGGTTTTATTTTTGCGAAATAGGCACCTGCTCCACCTGAATAAAAGAACGCTTCTGAAGCATAGGCCCCTTCAACTGGTTGCTTACCCTTGTACACCTGGTACACATACCCCTTGTCGTTATTGTTATCTACTTCATTACCTGAACTTATCCTAATAAAAAAGGCCGTGGCAACAGGGTTAATTGTAATTTCACCTTTCAATAATTTTCCATCAGCTTTAAAATCGATATCATCAGTCGGATAATTTTTATTATCAAGATAATAAATTACAGCAGTAATGTCTTTTTTACCGTCAACAACCGTACCGGTGGGGTCATAGGTTAGGGTAATCTTTTCACCCGCAGCAGGATATTGGTCAGATAATTTAAGGTGTGCATCATTTTGTGCAAATACACTTTGGAAAGCCAGCAGCCCCGGCAATACCAATAAGGTTTTAAGGTTTTTCATGAGGTAAATTTTCTTTTTTAAGTAAATTATGTAACACTATGTGGCGGCAATTAGGGAATGCCTTAGTTTACAACAAAGATTTTAGTCAATGTGTCAATTGTTTAGGGTAATGCAATTTAAAAATAAAAAATAGTTAATGTATAATTTTTTATTTTGCGGGATGCATAAACCCGATAAACAGGCTGCTTTAGGCTTTATTTTTGTTACTTTATTGGTAGACGTGATGGGGTTTGGTATCATCATACCTGTGTTGCCTCAGTTAATTCAGCATCTGATTCATGGCACAGTAAGTGAAGCCGCGCCCTATGCCGGATGGATGGCTTTCGCTTATGCCTCGATGCAATTCTTTTTTTCGCCCGTGATCGGGAATTTAAGCGATAAATATGGCCGCAGGCCGGTTTTATTAAGTTCGCTGCTTGGTTTCGGTATCGATTATTTATTTCTGGCATTTGCCCCAAGCATCGGGTGGTTATTTGTTGGCCGGGTAATAGCGGGCATTACAGGGGCAAGTTTTACAACTGCCAACGCATACATTGCTGACATAAGCACACCTGAAAAAAGAGCTGCTAATTTTGGCCTTGTAGGTGTTGCTTTTGGCATCGGGTTTATTATCGGCCCGGCGCTTGGCGGGTTGTTGGGAAGTTATAATACGCGTTATCCTTTTATCGCAGCGGCGATGTTGGCATTATTAAATGCGGCCTACGGATACTTCATATTACCTGAATCATTAAGTAAAGAAAACCGCAGACCGCTTGATCTTAAAAGATGCAGCCCCTGGGGCTCGCTTTTACATTTAAGCAAATATAAAGCTGTAATTGGCTTGGCCCTTTCATTATTCCTGATATATTTTGCAGTCCAGTCTGTACAAAGCGTATGGACTTTTTATACTATTGGAAAATTTCATTGGACTCCAGGGCTGGAAGGCTGGTCCCTTGCTGTTGTTGGTTTATTGGTAGCAGCAGTGCAAGGGGGCCTTATCAGGATCATTATACCTAAAATAGGACAAGAGCGTAGTATTTGGATTGGCCTGCTACTTTACACCGGCGGCTTAGTTTTATTTGCATTCGCTTCAAAAAGCTGGATGATGTTTGCGTTCTTAATCCCCTACTGTTTAGGCGGAATAGCAGGGCCCGCACTACAGGGATATATGAGTAACAGTGTCCCGGCAAATGAACAGGGCGAACTTCAAGGCGGATTGACGAGCCTGGTAAGTTTAAGCACCATTTTTGGCCCGCTGGTAATGACCTGGTCGTTTTACTATTTTACAAAACCGGGCGCTCCTTTTAAATTCCCGGGAGCACCATTTGCTATCGGTGCAGTTTTAATGCTTTTAAGTGCTATATTGGCTGTGTTATCATTCAAGAAAAATAAACCGACAATTTAAACATTCCTGAGATTTCAGATGTTGTGTATTTTCCGTTATGGATACAAAACCTAAAACCAAAACATCTTCTGCGCTAGGATTTATTTTTGTCACCATCTTCATTGATGTACTTGGTTTGGCAATCATCATACCCGTTATCCCTAATCTGCTGAAACAACTTAGTGGCGTTGATTATTCTGTGGCTTCAGAAATTAATGGCTGGCTTACTTTTACCTATGCTTCGATGCAGATCGTATTTTCCTCCGTAATGGGAAATCTTAGCGATCGGTTTGGCCGACGCCCTATTTTACTGATCTCATTATTGGGCTTTAGTATTGACTATACATTTATGGCCTTTGCACCAACCGTTTTTTGGCTTTTTGTTGGACGCACCATAGCTGGTATAACAGGTGCAACTATGGCAACGGCAACGGCTTATATCGCCGATATAAGTACCGGCGACAAACGGGCAACAAACTTCGGTATAGTTGGTGCAGCTTCGGGGTTAGGATTTATACTTGGTGTAAGTGGTGGGGCATTCCTGGGAGATATTAATATAAAAATACCTTTTATGGTTGCTGCAGGCGCTGCATTATTCAATGCTCTTTATGGATATTTTGTGCTACCGGAGTCTCTTGATAAAGAACATCGCCGTCCATTTAGCTGGAAACGGGCAAACCCGGTTGGTTCATTTATTCAACTGGGCAAATACAGGGCGTTAATAGGTTTGGCAGTAGCTTTTACGCTGGTCTATATCGCTCAAAAAGCAGTTGAATATCAATTACCTTTTTATGTATATGAGAAATTCCAATGGTCTATGCGTAGTGTGGGTTACCTCGGGCTTTTTATTGGTGCATTGTTGATATGTATTCAAGGGTGGCTGATCAGGCACCTAATACCATTATGGGGATTAAAACAAACTATTATGATAGGTTTAATATCCTACGGCGCAGGATTATCACTTATAGCATTTGCCGTTAAAGGATGGCAGGTGTATCTATATATGGTCCCTTATTGTTTTGGTGGTATCTCGAGCCCTGCCTTGCAGGGATTTATCACGAGTAAATATGGCGCCAGTGAGCAAGGTGAATTACAAGGTGGACTAACATTGCTTTCGAGCATAAGCCTGGTTGCCGGGCCATTGTTAATGGGATATAGTTTTAAATTCTTTACCCACAAAGATTCCTCCGTCTATTTTCCAGGATCGCCATACATACTTGGGGCGTTGCTGATGTTGATCAGTATTCTACTGGTCCTGAGAAGTTTTAAAAAGGACGCTAATCTAACCCGCTCACACCACCCGAAATAACAAACTTCATCATCTCGGCAGCGCCTTTATCAATTGGTTTTACCTTATCAGCCGGGATAATTACAACCTGCCCGGCAAACGAATAGGAAAATGGAAAATAAACAGCAACATCGCCGGGAAGATTAAGTTTAGCTAAATCCTTTTGTACCAAAAAGCCAACTTTCTTTAATCCAAATTCATTTACTTCGACCAACACCGGCTCGCTAAATTTCTTTTCTTCACCAACAAACGCCTCTGTCAGGTCCTTAATAGACGAATACAGGAATTTAAAAAGAGGTATACGGCTGATCCCCCTGTTGATCCAATGCTTGATCGGATCGGTCAGTACGTTAGTAACAAGAAAACCAACAATCATAATGATAACCAGAACATTTAAAATACCTAATCCTGGAATATAAATAGGCTGACCTTTACTATTTGTCAGTAAAATACCGCTCAAATTAAGGGACTCATCGATTTTGGCCACACCCCAAAAAATAATAAAGGCGGCAGCGCCAATTGGGATCACCACGATCAGCCCCTTAACGAAGTAGTTCAGTAATGCTCCAATTATTTTTTTCATATCAGCAGTAAATTTTTATTCATAAAAGTACACTCTTTTTACCCTTTGCGAAACATTGGTCAATATTTCATATGGAATAGTTCCGATTTCTTTTGCCAGTTCCTCAATCCGTAACTTATCATTAAAAACAATGACTTCATCTCCTTCGCGAACATCAACATTGCTTACATCCAGTGTACACATATCCATGGATATGTTACCCACCGTAGATACTAACGTCCCTTTTATCAGCATTTTTCCTACGCCATTGCCAAAGGCACGCAGGTACCCATCAGCATAGCCAATTCTCACGGTTGCTATTTTACCATTTTTTGCCAGCTTCCCCTTACGGTTATACCCGATGGTATCATTTGCTTCTACCCTCCTGACCTGGGAAACACTCGTTTTTAAAGTGGCGATCGGTTGTAAAGAATTGGATTCAGGAGCAATAGAAGCATCTATCCCGTATAAACCTATACCCAGTCGAACCATATCGAAATGCGCAGCGGGCCAGCGTATAATTCCGCCCGTATTGGAAATATGCTTAATTACTTTGTAGCCTAATGCTTTTTCGATCTTTGTAAATGCCTTTTCAAAACGTTTGATCTGCTTCTTGGTAAAATCATCATGTTCTTTTGCATCACTTGCCACAAAATGCGAAAAAACAGACTGCACTTTGATATACCGGTTTTCTTCCAGCAGATCACATAAGGTATCTATTTCAAAATCCTCAAATCCAAGCCGGTGCATACCGGTATCTATTTTCAGGTGCACCGGGTAATTACCCAGGTTATGTGATTGCGCATATTTTACAAATTCGTCCAGCAAGTTAAAACTAAATATCTCCGGCTCAAGCTTAAACTCTAT
>Ga0307510_10005234_pt1 | contig 15418 bp, 23 predicted proteins | sample 12_EM_MG_FD_207224 | JGI IMG/M metagenome (GOLD analysis project Ga0307510, IMG submission 207224) | Populus trichocarpa ectomycorrhiza microbial communities from riparian zone in the Pacific Northwest, United States - 12_EM | ecosystem: Host-associated > Plants > Roots > Unclassified | place...
TAACTGGGGTACCTCAGTAGGGTAACTGGGGTCCCAGGGTAGGGTAATCATATTTCCAAGGTAGGGTTACTTCACCCTATCATGCCTTTATTTCCTTCCGGAGTCCGTGGGACCACATAAAATGTTGCCCCGAAGACCCGTGCAACGTTTACTATGGGTCCTTTTCTTTATGCGAACATACCCTCTGAAGGTTACCCTGCCTAGTAGGGTAACTTTGGCCTACCTAGGTTACCCTGTCTAACCCTATGTCACCAAGTCACTTTGTAGACACTTGTACCAACTCATGTCTACCAGTAGTATACTAAGTCTACTGGCCAATCCTCAATATGGTTACCACCTGGTATGCCATACGGGCTTGAGTCTAGTCCACTGTAGCTACCTATCTGTAGGGTCGTTACAAAAGGTGGTGCATGCAAGACTAGACGAAATGGATGATGGAGTGATGGGCGTTAACAGAATGGATTTGGGAACGAGTGAGCGGAAGTTGTTGGAGAGATTGATGAGGAGATATGTTATGGTGGAAGCGGCGGAACCTAGGCTGGTTTTCCGAGAGAAGGACGGAGAACTTGCTACCTGGGTTCTGGAAGAGGATGTTGTGAGGAGATTGGCGAATCTTCACGAAGGACATGGACACTTTGCGAACAATATAACCTTAGCCCGAGCACATGGAAGGGTTTAATGGCCATCAAGAGCAAGAGATATAGGACGCTGGGTGGCATCCTGCGAGCCTTGTCAGCGGGTTACCAAGATTTAGAAAGCAGGGCAACTCCGAGCAATTCTACAGTTTAAATGGATGGACGTGATCGGGATGGACTATGTTGGACCCATCACACCGCCCTGCAAGTCGACTGGATACGTGTATATTCTGATCGTCATCGACGACTTTTCGCGCTTTCTATGGGCTATAGGAGTTTACAAAGGTGATCAGGCTTTGTCTATGAAGGCTCTACTAGATCATATTATTCCGACATTTGGCTGGCCATTAACCGTTTATACCGACAATGGTAGTCATTGTACTGGGGCCTTAATATCAAAGATGTGGACCGATCACGGAGGAATGCATTTTCCCTCTGCAATTTCGCATCCGTAGTCGGTGGGTTTGAGCGCACGCTATGTTCAGATGCTCATGGGTAGGATTCGACTAAGCTGTATCTCAAGGGGATCATCATCCCTCTGGGGGCAGGAAATACGCAATGCCGTACTGACTATTAATACCCGTTTTGTCAAGATTCACGGATATTTACCAGCGAAGATTCTCTTAGGCTTCAATGCTTCGACCACGAGAAATTCAGGTACAAACCTTATTCAGTGGTCTAAGCAAACTCTTTTACAAAGCACGGACACCCTAGAGCCAAGTGATGCAAATGTCACCAGTTACATGGATGTGAGAGAAGAGATGGGCCAGACTGCAGGGCAAGAACTCGCCTGGAGACAAGATGATACGCGGCCAAAAAAGACACCCGGGTATCAGACCCCTAAACCCGGAGATCTACTGCTTCTAAGAGCCTTTCAACAAGCAAAAGATAAAGGGCGAAAGTTGGATCCGCGATGGTCGACACCACGCATCTTGGAACGAGTATCAAAATCAGGTGTCTCAGGGCATCTCTGGCAGATACATGATTCCCCTGGCCATACGAACGCTTTCACTTTGACGATCTGTTAGTTTATATTCCACGCACCAGTGACTACTCTAGTCTGAATTCGATACTGAGCAGTACTGCAGGAGTGGTATATGAAAGAGGAGCGATGAGGGCGGTCAATGGGATATGGCAAAGTGGTCAACGGGGCTTTGATCTGGGTGATATACCCGAATGGCGGAGTTGTGGAGAATAGGTGATTCATCTTAGTCAGTTAGCATTTAGTTTAAGGCGAATGGGGAGAAATTAGGGTTAGGAAGGGTTTATCGGAGCAGTTTTAGAGGAGGTTACACACCTGGGTCGATGTTGTCGGCAGCGGGGGTGCATCTGTGGGCCGGAAACAGGGCCTGCTTATATCTTTCCAAATTGTGTCCTGTACTTTTTCTTTTTATATAGCGGGCAGCTTCTGTAGCTAGTTAGTTCAAGCGGTGGAGTGGGTAAGTGATTACTAAGGCGGGGCAAGGATCATGAGTTGAAAAGGAGGATGCGAGGCAACACAGACAAGACAGAGAACGAAGACAGGCGGGAGAGGCAACCAAATGTTCATAGACGACTCCGATCTTCTGTTTGATCGATAGTTTACTACTTTCTTTACGGGTTCTTTTATCATCGTCATTGTTTCCTTAACTCTACCTACTGTGCGAGCGGCGATTCCCCACATCGGTAGTGTTTCGTTTCCTGATAGTGATATCATTTCCCAGTTCACTTGTATTGGTTCTTTTCTTTGCTTTGGGGTTAGTATTGCTCACCGGAGAATACTATCTGCCTGGACTAAAGTCATCGTTTCAGTACCCAAGCCATCTGACACCGGCGACGTGGGGGAAAATCTGCCAGTAAAGGCATATTGGTGGTAGGGAGAGGGCACCAGGGGAGTTCCTCTGAACAGGAGTCCGCCAATGGATGAGTTGCGTCTTGTGGACCCTAAAGCCGATGTCACGAGCCCTAGCCCTGGCCCTGATCTGTTTGAACCTGTCTCCAGGTAGGTTCTTTTTTCTCTTTTTTTTTATTTTCTTCCTTATATTCTGTATTACTTGTTAAGGTATAAGAACTGACATGCATCGTGAGATATGGTGTAAAGAAAACCTCAATCTCAAACAACCACCCGCTTTACCTCTTTATAGGAAAAATCAAACACCCCCTAATTATTTTTTATGTCTACTATCATGACTCCACTATTAGGATATTCCATAGAGCAATCCGGCAACTATCTCAAAAGATCGGATTTGAATATAGTGCTCACATTATCATTATGATTTGGGCTTCTAGTTTGAGATAAATAGTGTGTGGAAATTGCTCTCAGTATATGATTGTAAGCGTATAATGTAGGTATGGTTCTAACTACTTCTACGTATATGATTCCGAGTACATAACTCCAAGCATATAGTTGTATAGTTATGCATGCACGATTCCTATCTTCTTGAAGATATGCCAGTCTCCTCCAACTTATCATTTCCTGATCTCATTCAGGGTCTACGGCTTTGGGCTTATGGCTTTGCGCATTCAGCTTTGGGCTTATGCCTTTGGGCGTTCAGCTTTGATTAGGAAATTGTATTTCAAATCTGATCCCCAATAGCTAGATACTGATTGTCATCTGCGCCTCATGGGATTACTGGCCCATCATTCTTTGCTTCCACTTTCTTTTGTTCATCTCTGGTGGACCCCTACTTTCTGCCCATCCGCTCCTGTTGCTCTCCCGTATAGACCTGGACACTTTCGTTGCACTCGGATTCTCTTGACCAGACCTTGATCCCCCTGGCCACTTGTGCTGACCTTTAGCCTTGAGGTCCGCGCTTGCGCGGGCTTTCACTCTTCTGGTCCGTGCTTGCATGGATCTTTACCCTCCAGGTCCGGCTTGTGCAGGTATTTACTCTTCTGGTCCGTGCTTGTGCGGACATTTATCCCTCAGCTCTCTGCTTGCCTGTACCCGGTCTTCCTGGTCCACCACATTCAAGTTGTCACCCCTGAATCCCCCTGATCCCCCTTTTTGTGTCCCATGAATCCCCCTGGTTCATCTCCATTCGACCTCAGTTCCCCCTTGGTCCGCCCAGGGGTGGCCACTCAACCCCACGGTCCTCGTTGCTGTGAACCTTGGTAACCTCCTTAATTCCTTGTTTGTATCATGAGCCTCCTGTCTTATCCCGACTTGGATCTCAACCCTCGGATCCAGCCACAATCGGCCTGAGCAACCCTTCAGTTGCTGCAGCCACCCTGCCCTGGTTCCTAGAGTCACTCTTTCGCTTCTCGGGTCATTCTGGTCTGCCCTGGAGGCTCCTAGGAGTGGTGTAGTCTTCAAGATCACACGAATACGTTAAAATCGCGATCTGGAGTTACTGAGCTCGTTCACTTTCTGCTCCCTGTTATATTTCACGCGAACCTCTTCCCTACAATCAGAATCCTTCTACCTATTACTTTTGTGGAGTGTTTCCCCTAGTTCTGCCTTTCCTCGCTAGACTTTTATTTTCACATACACCACCAATACTAATACACATAACAGTAGGTCTCTAGGTGTATGTCGCTATTCACGATCCAGGTATTTTTTCCCCGGATCTGTTCTCCTTCCAGCAGATAGACTGGCCCCTCAATTGGTTCCACCTCCACGACATACCGATCCTGTTCATTGAGCACAACCTCCACAAACCCATGGAAGCGGTTCGGCTTGCCCGATTCTGTCGCATACTTTATTCCTACTAGCATAACTAGCTCTAGAGTTTCTGTCACTTGAGATTTGTTTCGTTGTATGGTGTGCGGAATTACGGCCTTAGATGGGCTGAACGAAAAGTATAGTAGTGGTTTGCATGGCTTCCTTCCTTGGCATGAATCCTTGTCCCTGTCTTGACTTTCCCTGACCCAAATATTGTGGCTCAGCAGCTTATTCTTTCCTGCCTGTTTGGTACATCGCAATAGCCTCCTCTCGATCTCCAACGCGCGTTGCAATAGGTGGAAGTAGTTCGCTACTGAATTGTAAATTTCACTCATTGTGGATTCAGCGTAGGTTTCTCTCCAGCCGAGGACCCTCTCCGCCACACATTGCCCCCAGAGCGCTTCAACATAAGCGCGGAAAAGCACTGGTAGGTCAGGAATAGAAAACCAGTCCGCAGCCTCGCTTGGCAAGAGCTGCTTGATACTTCTTGCCCTCCCTGCTAATCTAGTCTGCTGAATTACCTGATCTACTCGCTGCTTCCGCTCCGGGAGCTTAATTTGAAGGCTAATCACGGGCGCTAGGTTCTCGCTAGGTCTGCTGCTGGGTTGAACGGTGTGCTGGCGCATCTCCGGACCTCTCGCCTGGTGCCTCGCAACCCTTGCAGAGAGCAATCTCTTATTCTGAGTCTGCATACTGGGGACCCTGGCGGTATCATGATCATAAATTCCGCTTAAAGCAAGGTGCTCTAAGGTGAGGACCATGTAAGCGATCCCGATATGTCTATCATTGTACCAGAGCATTTGCTCGTCATATTGTACTCGATTGGAAGTGCGGTATGCTTCTTTGACATTTTCTATATGCAGGAGTTCCGATATATCAGTAGAGAAGTTGTCAGGTGATCCCATTCAACAGATGCTATTTGAGACATGACCCAGCACGTGCATTTTTGGAAACTGGAAATGATAGATCGCAGTCTCCAGTTTTTCCTTCTCCGCCTTCATCCGTGTGCTTGACCATCCCTCTTCGCTACCCTTCGCCTCCATCGCTGCCCACTTTGTCTCGAAGTTCATGGTCCTTGCTTTGGTGCTCCTTTGCGGACGAAACACGCACTTGCTCGTGTAGAATATTGACAGTCTGTTATCCAGCACACCGAGTGTGTAATCAGAGTGGTTGCACTGTCCAAGAACCAGGAGAAATTCGACGATGGATCTGACACATGCTAGCACTCGTGCATCCTCTGATTGGCTAGATCAGACTCCATGGATCAATATTGGGCCTAGCACAGCTAGTAAGAATCGCATTATAGTCCTAATCTCTTTCCCCTGCTATGAACTGACCTCTTGGTAGCCTCGCTTAAAGGGTTGAAAGCCTGGGTATGGCGGGATCGACTTAAAACGGTCATTGAACCGGCCTAGATCTTCCGCTGCCGCAGATATCCCACCAACCAATCCATCATCGTCTTAAGAATTCCTAGATGGACGAGGTGAAGCGTGTCAGGTTGCCAGAGCCTGTACACATTGCATGAAGGAAATCTCAAAAAAGGATTTTTCTCCATCTGCAGACCAATGGACACTAAGTACTCTGCATCTTCGCTGTTTCCTCGTTCTAGTGCATGCTGATAGGACTTTGGATCGCGGTCTCTAACACCCCCAACTCTACTACTCGGCTCGTGCCCCATCTCAGTTCGCGGAATCTCGCAAATTGGGTACAGCCCGTTGATTATTCTTGCCTGGATGACATGTTCTTGGTAGTCAGCAATCCAGGCTGCTAGGATCGGATAGCATCGGCGGACCTTTCCATCAGCGCAATCCCACTCATACCCTGGGCCGGCTATATCCAGCTCTGCTATCGGCTTCATAATACGCCCAATTGCTTCATGCCAAGACCTATGAATCTCGCCGTCTTTCAGGTTCTTTTGAGGAATTGGTAAGAGAGCAACTAGTACCCATGCGCGTTTAGAGCCCTTCCGTCGGAAATCTTTAGTAATATTACCGATCGACATATAGCCCGGCCAAGCAGCGTTGTCTCCGGACATCTTTGTACAGTGGGTTTTGTCAGAAGTGAAAAGGAGGGGGACCACTATTCCATCTCTGGGCACTAAGTCTTGCGTATCCCACCACGAGTCCGCGGTGTGAAGCTCATTATATACTCTTCGGCCACTACTCTTGAAGAGGCGCTCGGGACCGAAGACCATATGGGCTGCGAAATGTAAATAGTGAACAAGTAGCCAGACGCAGCGCAGGATGTTAAGAGAGTACAATGTTCCGGACCCACATGGGAACGCGGACCAGCTTCGGGGCCCAAAACCGTGTTCTACCTGCTCAAACAAAGACCACAGTTCATCTGCAGTCTGGAACGATGTGCACCTGTCATCATCCAGTCCACGCTGTAAATACTCATCGATCGATCCTTTTGTTAAGCCTGACCGCAGCATCCACCATCCAAGCTCAAAGTCTTTTGCACTTTGAAATGGGTGCCATGGGTTCCAGTCTGCCTTGAGGTATCTGCGGTAAATTCCACCTGCAGTGCATTAGGATCTACCGGCTTCACAGGGGTGATACTGCGTTTGACTGGCGTCGGGCAAACTGGTTAGGTCTGGGTCTTCCGGTTCTACGCTTCTCGGTTCCTGAACGCTATCTGGGTCTCTGCTTTCGAGATCCGTGGGCGGCTGCCATCCAGTGCCTTCTCAAAGATGTTAGTTTGGGCCGAGGGAGTACTTGATCCAGAATAAAACTTACAGTCCACCCAAGGATTGTCATCTCCCGGATGCCAATTGCTAGCACCCCCCTCTCTTTCGCTCAGCGGACCTCTCGGGTAAGGCCTCTGTTTCTGCTTTGTCTGCTTCTGCCTTTTTGGGCACTGGTTAGGGTGAATTAATAGGCGCTTACGTGTCTTGAAGGGCCGTCCGCAGTTTGGGCAGGTAGGATTCGACGTCATTACGTTGGAATAACCCTGCCGCCGTGATAGGATCGATGTGATAGGAGCACAAAGAGTACGGTGTTTGTACAAGTGATATATTTGTTGTATAGGGCAGGGGCTGTTGTGCCGGTTCATTATAGCTGACTTGTAACAAAACATCTCTCCTGGTCCTTTGTACTAGTACAGCACGTACGCGGTGTGCTGTCGGGATGTGCCAAGGCGGGCCTACCCTAGGTGCTTGGTAGTGCACGCGACACAGATCTTGCCGTAAAGACCCTGCCGTACAGACCCTGCGACAGCCCACCCGTCGGCAATACACTCTACCGTACTTGAAAATCAGTGTTTGTTCAAGTGTACTGAGCGTACTGTTCGCCTTGAAAACAGATATTCATCTTGAAAACTATAGCTTATCTTGAAAACCGATGTTTGTTCAAGTACGTGAAATGAACTGTTCTCTGGGAATGGGTGAGACTTGCAAGCTCGGTATCATGAACTCTGTTTCTTGAAAGAGTCCAGAAGGGATATATAGAGAACGATTTTCGCCTCCCAGCCAGAAGATCATACACCAGTAAGTCTCCAGTACACAACAGCTCATATTAGTACACAAACCCTATTCTACACGCCAATACCTGAACCCTGCATTTTAGTCCTACACCCTATCGCACCCCAGCATTGAGTTACGGTCTTTTCCAATCGAACTCTTTCCTCCGGCCTTGCTCTAGACCGCAAATATCAGAACCATTATCAGATACACATAGGTACTACGCAGTCCCCAAATAAGTACCCAAATCCCAAGCTTCCATACTCCAAGCCTCGATCCTTACGATCTTCAGACCGTCTAACATTCTCAACTCATAGAACAATTGACTTCCCGGACCTAGTAACCCTGCGCACCCAGACTCCCCAGCCAAATTAGATATATAATTAGGTAAGCAAAATTCTTACTATTTGCTACCACCGCGGTTACTAAGTGGAAATTGTGGGGTAGAACACAGACCTTCTGAGAATGGCACCCTCAGCAGCTGATATTTGTGTAAAACTTGGCTATTCCTGATTCTGCAGGCAAAGAAGGTCCGCTCTGATATATCAGACAAGGCCAAAGCCGATACCGCCCAAGCCATTGCCAAACGTGCCAAATGTGCCGCACCCAGCGCAACTGCCGCAACCCCCACAACCCCCAGAACTGCCACTGCCCCCGCGACTACCGGAAACCCCAGGACCTCCAGAAACCCCGTGGCTACCAGGAGCCCCGCCACTGCCACTGCCCCCGCGACTACCAGAACCCCCAGGACCCCCTGAAACCCAGTGGTTACCAGGAGCCCCGCGAGTACCAGGACACCCCCAGCTATTAGAAGCCCCTTGGCTACCAGGAGTGCATTGACTACCAGGAAGCAGGCAAGGAATGATGATGAAGCCGAGGTTCCTGGGAGCCCACCTGCAAAGCGGCTGAGACAAGTGGAGCTGCCAGAGTTGTGGTTTACCGCTTTCAGCGTCTCCTTCCGCGGTCCTGACAGTACCCGAACCCACTCTACCACCTACGCTAGTGTCAACGAGTTCCCCTGCCTTGTCCGCTGGGCTCGCAGAAGAGCTGCACAACTTAGCACAAAGTCCATGCTACTCAAGATGAATATTACCCTCCGGAATGATGAGTACATGGACTTCTTTCCTGGCGTGGAGAAGGGTGGAAGGGCGGAACTGGGTATCTCGGACCAAGGATCATGGAATGCGGCACTAATGATGGCCCAAGCCAATCATCCTAAAGAGAGCACCTTTGCTGGTCTTCTGGTGGTAGCCATAGATGCAGAAAGCGATGTGAATCATGTGGTCGAGGAAGAGATTGGGCCAGACTATACAGGCGAAGAGGAGGATGAACAGGAGCCGCGAAGGAACAATCACCCTCAGAACCCGGGGCACGGTGGGGAATGGTCTTCTCAGGCTTCAACTTGGCCCAGGCCTTCGTGAAAGGGCAAAGAGTCGGCGATAGATACTGGGGACAATGACAGGGATGGAGACTCAGACCAAGATGGTAACAATCATGATGATGGTGACCATGATAATGGTGACCATGATGATGATGGTGATGATGATAATGATGGTGATGGTGGTAATGATGACTTATATAGTCGCCCGGGTAAGTGATGGTCCAACGTACTGGTATTGTCAAACTTTCAGAATCTACGGGCTAATTTATTTTTCCACAATTTGCAGCAAGAGCTCGCCTGCCAATACCACCTGCCCTACTTGACACCCTGATCCGGATGGAAAAGATAATTCCGACCCCCGACATATTAAAGAAAACAATGCCTTGGAAGCCGACGACGATACAACGGCTTCTACGACTACAGACCCTACTACCACTAGCTATGGTGCTCTTCTCGGGCTCCGCGGTGACCAGCTCAACAACTATTTTGAGCACCAATGCTTCCAAGGTGCAGTGAGAATGTTAGGGGCAGAACTCCTCACACCAGTCGAAGGTGATATCGGGCCCCGTATCCTCAGAATCCCTGGAATCCCCCGTGGAAGGTTCCTCCCCCATCAAGTCTGGGGTGTCTGGTTTATTGTGGAGCGTATCCTCCCGGACCGTCCCCCTGTGGCTCTAATCGCTGACGATATGGGATTGGGCAAGACACATTGTCCACTTGCCACACGACTCTACCTTAAGAACATCGTTGATGAGGCTGCTGCAGGTAGACCTTTGGCATGCTTGGGGGGAAATCGGTTGAGGAATTGGAAGAGGTTCCGCGGATATTTGGGGATGATATTGAGGTGTACAGACGAGCCTCCATCATCGTAGTCCTGGCCAACCTTGTCCCTGCCTGGGAACGAGCAGTCCAGAGTTGACTTCCACAGACTGGGCTCACCTTAATCAATCTCTTTCCGAGACGCCGGCTTACTCATAATGACCTCAACTATAGTTCTAACAACCCCGAGCGCGGCAAAGCCATCCACCTGATATCCTATAATGCCTACCGAACCCGCTATAAGAATTCTGAGGGCTTGCGGGGATGCAATTGGGGGGTTGGGATCTTCGATGAATCCCATACGGCGAAATCCCGGGTAACACAAACCTTCGACTCCCTAATGAAAATTGATGTCCCCTGCCGGATCCAGCTCACAGGAACCCCAATGCACCATACGGTGGGTGATTGGGTTGTTCAGACAGAGTGGCTGTTCGCCCAGGTCACTGATCAGGACGAGCTCGATAGCCACAGTCTGCGTCCACTTGACTCCGCAATTGCTGGGGCGAAGCGTGCAAATATACCATGGCAGGAAGACTATGACCAGATCAAAGATATTGCATGGCCGTGGACCATCCGGCGCTGGGGGGATACTAAGGACGCAAATGGGGAACCCCTGGTCCACATTCCCAAGCTTGTCCAGCACGACGTACACCTGCAATACACTGATGATGAGGCAACCGCAATGGATGGTTGGATTGAGGATACCAAGGGCGACAAGTGGAATGCTATCCAGACTGTTCTACAGGAGCAGCGTCTTGCGTGCCTCACCATGGCCCTTCCAGACAATGATATAAGCTCGGATGACTCGGAATCTATGGATGCAGCAGTGCCCTATCGTCAAAGTTGGGAGCGCAATAGCTTCCGCGGCGGACCCGTGTTCAGATGGCTTTCCAATGTTTTCGTTCCGCATTTGTTGGGCATATCGAAAGGAGGCGTGCCGAATAAGGTGGTGATTTTGGCCCGGCTGCCCGGCCAAGCTTTCTCTGTCAACTGATTTCTCCGAACCTTCTATGCCGGTATTCACTCTATCTTGTATCACTCTGGGGTTCCATCAAGAGGCCGCGATAGGCGGCTACTACAAGAGTTCGCTGTGGTTAATAGACCAGCCGCGCTGATCCTGACTCCAGCCCTCGGTGGCACCGGGCTGAACCTAGTTGCAGCGAACCATGTCTTAATCATCCAAAAGTTCTGGAACTTGAATGAGCAACGTCAAGCCGTTGTGCAGATTCACCGTATCGGCCAAATGTGGACCCCGAAGGCATGGAGCCCGCATTGTGAGGGAGGGGTAGATGATAGGGCCGAAGAACTTCATTAGAGCCGTGGAAGGTTTGAGGCGCGGGCCATGCACGAATTGATTGAGGCGAAATTCTCCTATATGGAGTTAATGGATGCTAGGGCAACCAGAATCTGTGAGCTTGAGCAGGCACAGTCTGCTACACAGGCTAGTGCTGCTGTCCCCGGTCCTTCTGGCATTCAGTGTGGTGATCGTGGTGATGATAGTGATGATGGTGCTCCCGGTCCTTCTGGAACCCAGGCTTTCCGGTACATTTAACCTGAATCCTCGACTTTCCGGCCAAAGGCTGCTGTCTCTGGTATTCACTTCTTTCTTTTGTTTGTTTCTCACTTTTCTACTTGGGTTGTGCATTTCTTTTCTATCTACAGCAGGCTATAGATGGTGGCTTCCTTTTGTTTCTCCTTTTGTTTGGGGTCTGCGTTTGAAAGGCTCTTAGCCCGTGGCCTCCCCACTTGTTTTATTTGTTCGTTTTTCTTATTTTCTTTTGGGTTGGCACCAGCTTTCGGAGTACAGCACAGTATACACGATGGTTTCCTTTTTGTTTTGGGGTCCACGTATAGAAGCTTTTGTCGCCTGGCTTCCCTCCGCGGGAGCGTATTCACTTCTTTCATTTCACTTGTTCTTCTGTTTTCTGCTTGGGTTAGCATTTATTTTCTCTCCGCAGCATGCTATAGGCGGTGGGTTCTTTCTTTTGTCTTGGGGTCCGGGTCTCATAGAGCATTAGATTTAGCGTTTACGAGGTCAGTGTCCGCATAGCGGTAGAGTGTTTTTGTTTGCATTTGTCCCTAGGTTTGCATTTTATCGGTCTCCAGGGTGAAGGGTTTGCATTCGATCAGATGTTAATGGCGGTCTTATTAGCTCCGCGAGAATCATATCTTTCTCTTCTTTTCGACTGCTGTATCTGTAGCTATAACAAAAATTTAATTCCACATCCGCAGACTTAGCCTGAAGTTAACTGTGAGAATTAGGCAAGCACAAGACACCCTACACCGAGAACTCATTTCATGCTGCCTGAGGCGCAAGGCGACGCAGACCCATGTCACGACTGGATTTTTTCTGCTCTGGCGAACCCAGCGCCCTTTTCGACCATCAGATTACTCTTGAGCGGAATCGATCTTGTGACTTCCATCTGAAAGGGCCTGCCACAGTACAATCTTCATGTTGAGTATTTGTTTGAGGAGGCAAAGGCACCCGAATACCTTGTCGAGTTCTCTGACCCACGAACCCCACAACCTGCCTATATCTTCCGACCCATACCTCGCACTTTGCACTTCACTCTTCACATCATACCCCTATCCGGCCAACCCAAGCCATGCCGCGTGCACGACAATATACCCACACTAACCAAACCCAAAGTCGTGCTTCTCACTCTTCTGGTTCTCAGCATGTTGGCAGGCGACAGGAACGGACCAGGCATGCCTGTTCACCCGAACATCCTTCTCGTCCGTCTGAACCTGAGCATCCCCCTTGTCGTTCCGGACCCGAGCATCCCCCTTGTCGTTCAGATGGCGAATCTGACGACGAAGAGGAAGACAATGCTGAATTCTCTACCGGTAAAGTACCCTAGTATGTAGTTTGGGAGGCTTCTCTGTACTGAACTTTACACTGCATTAATAGAGCAGCAAGACGCAAAGGTTATACCCGGTCTACCTCAACCTTCGAGTGTGGTATTGGATGATGATCTCTCCTCTGAGTCCGATGTGGTGGAAACACGCCCTCGCAAGCGGACTCACATAAACCTCGAGGTCCTCACAAACAGCCATGGGAGACCCCTTGTTACGAGACTTTTACCAACTGAGAACCTGCGGTCCACAGGCTCGGGACAGCAATCTGGAACGCAGAACAACCTCGACAAGAGGCTGCCGACTGAGCTGGCTTGGCAACAACCTGGCTCTCTCGAAGATATGTCCTCAACATCTGAACCGCAGACTCCATCAGACTCCGCAAGTGCCACATCAGAGGGCAAGCTACCGCGCAAGTTCTGGAAACAAGAGTTTATCCCAGCTGAGAATATTCTTGTTTATGATGCTGCAAAACTTTATTTACAAGCAGAAGTCTATGGAGGCGAACCTTGTCCTTCCGCGGCCTGCATGGAGAACATGATTGAGACGGCTTGGGCACTAGCATTGGATCCGAGAAGGCGGGAAAAAGAAGAATGCTACGGTTCAGGGGATCAGCGGCCCGTGGAACCGGCACCATTGCTTCTTCCTGCTGCAATTTCATTAGAGATCGTAAGTCCCATAACCCAACCAAGAACGAGAATTTATTCAATTCACTGGCTAATAGTTGTGTAAGTTGAAACGCTGTGTATCGGGTTGTCGTGGGTATCTAGTTTCAGAAGCATGGAAAATGGTGGTGGAGTGGTATAAGTTGCCGATCGCGGACCCAGTCTAGTGCAGGATGCTGGTGAATAACCTTCTCCAGCATGATTCGTTTCATAGCCAGACGGTGGATCTAGGAGACTCGGAGGGTCCTCGCACTAGCTGGTTTACAGTAGAGGAGATTTTAAAACTGTTGCGTGCCTACTTTTTCGCCAACGAGTGCAGTCTGAGCTGCAAGCCGTATACGCAGATGTACTTCCGCCCTCTGTGTTGGCCCACAGTTCTTCTGGTGTGCACTGCTCTTCGCTGCTCCTTAATGGACTACCAAGATACAGGGCATAAGTCCTTAGCTGTGGGGGATTTCTCACAGGCAGTGTTTGGTGGTCAGTAACTCATTTCTTTGGATGCACAAGGCAGCTAATAGGTTAACAGACTACTACAAGAGGTACTATCAAACATATCAAAATGTGGGTCCGCAGACTGCCCCCCCTAGAAATAGGCACCGCCGGTCAATTATGCTCAGTCAATCTGGGGTTAGATGGCCGAGGGGCGGAAGAAAGCATCTATCCGAAAGATAAACAGGTGCGTGCAAAACATCCAGTCACATCACAAGACAGAACCAATCGAGACTGCCTTGTACGAGGATGAGATGGTGGATGACGTGCGTGACCTCATTGAGAGCGACGACAATAGCTGGCCATGGTTTGCAGACCCTGTCTGGTAGTCCGGAGTTGAATGGTGGTCCGGAGGTGAATGGTTGTCCGGAGGTGAATACCGGTTGGGAGCGGAATGGTGGTCCAGAGGGGGAATGGTGGTCCAGAGGAAAACTGCGAGCGCTGCCAAATTGAAGCCGGGCTTCAATTCGGCCGCACCAGCATTTTGTGGATTGATGGCTTTTTTTTTTCCCTGTAATTAATATGTTTATTACTTGGCATTGATGGTGAGCACAGCGACATAAACTAGACTTTTTTGTATTGGTTAGATCCACGGGGGGGGGGACTTTCTTGGTAATGAGTATTTATTTATATAGGTTATATATCTAGTTAACAGCCGGGTGGGCTGATGCAATAACTGGATTAAGTACGACACGTATATGGTGAAACAGAATTGTCATCGCGGAACCCAGGGAACACAGAGGGCCTCAGAGTCAAGGCTGCGCGAAACTAGTGAAAACAGGGTGGACGGAACGCGGACCATGGAAGAGCTGATCCACGGTTAGCCAACCACGGAGGAACCAGTAGAGGGCAAGGCAGAACCGGGACAATCAGGATCGTGGCGAGGCAAATCGAGAGGCAGACCGGAGGTAAACAGGATGTATAGGAGATTCTGAGCAAAAGCCAAGGTGACACGGTATGTGTAAAGAAGGGTCTGAGGAACACGGGGAGAAGAAGCGAAAGGATCAGAATACACAGGAGGGGCAGGAGCAAGGAACAGAAGGTGATTGAAATCAAAAACGCGTAAACTGAGGCACGAGGGCGATAGACCTGGATGGCTCAGGGCTGTGGTAGGCAGAGGTCTGGGAGTAGAAGGGGTATATGAGGGAGGTGCAAGATAGGATAGAAGAGGCAAAGCAAGGATATGAGATAGCCAGGACAAGGGAAGGGTGGACCAGGGATTGCTGGGACGAGAGAAGTGTGGACCAGATATCGCTGGAACGAGGGAAGTGTGGATCAGGACTGCGGACCCAGGCTCTGAGTAAAACGGTGGGACCTCTGTGCTGCCTGGTGAACCAAGGGGTTTAAGGGGACCAAGAGTAGCCAGGTGACTTCAGGACCAGCGAAAACATTTTGCTGATGTAGCGCTAGCAGGTCTATCACCGGTTCTATTGTATTTTCGTTATACAGGAATAACCCTCTTACAATAAC
>Ga0307510_10005235_pt1 | contig 15417 bp, 6 predicted proteins | sample 12_EM_MG_FD_207224 | JGI IMG/M metagenome (GOLD analysis project Ga0307510, IMG submission 207224) | Populus trichocarpa ectomycorrhiza microbial communities from riparian zone in the Pacific Northwest, United States - 12_EM | ecosystem: Host-associated > Plants > Roots > Unclassified | place...
TATGGGGACTGGGAGATTGAAGAACTTAGCCCTCATCAATAGGGCTGTGGGGTTTAACAATCCTGCTACGAGGAGGTAGAATCCGACTCTAGACCTTAAAGGTTGGCGATCGGCGGGTAGCAGAAGCAAATGGGAGGGGGGGTTGGCAAAGAAAGAAATATGAAAACAAAAAATAAATCAAAGGAAAATTAAAAGAATTAAAAGAATTAAAAAAAAATATAAAAGTAAGAATGGAAAATAAATAATAATAATAATAATCGTTTCTTTTACCATGGGAAGGCAGCTGTTGCCCCTCTCCCTATTTATTGCCTTGTATACATAGTTTTTTTTCTTAATAAAGCGAGGTAGTACTAGTTTTGATAGTAACTGTTGAACAAATTGTTTACAAGGTCCGTTCCGAACACCGTAAAAACTGTAATAATCGAAAAATGTGCTATGTCGTTGGACTTAGCTCCTCCGGGGAGGGCTGGTGTTTTTGTCCTTTCGTGCGTCTCTCAGGGGGGCTTAGCAGCTCTTTCCTGGCGGAAGAAACCATCGAGATGATACCGTATCCGCCCTCAGTTTATCGTAGTAACAAGGCCTTTCAAATACGGGTACTTGACTAGCTCGATTGTCGTACTTGCGGGTATCACGCTTCATCCATCTACCCTACTCTATCAACGGCATGTTACGAGGAGACGAGGAGACTCAGTTGTAAATGGTAGAAATGGAAGGAAGCATGGAACGGGGTGGCCCTAAGGATTCCCGGTGGTGAAGCCGGGAAATCTGTATGATAGCTCGACCTTCATGTATTAGGACTTGCGGTTTGGAGTGGTTTCCTCCATCGTGTGGAATAAGTAGGCTGGTTGTTGCTATACTTGAGCATTCCACAAGTATTCGGATACCTTGGCGCCAAGATTCGCGGCCCAGGCGCAAACCAAGCCGGCTTGGCGCCAAGGCATCCGGATACTTGTGGAATGCGCAAGTAGATTCCCGGGAAGTTGGCTGGTCCAGGCGGTTGGCGAGAGAAGAGACTGATGAGTTTACGGATAATTTAGTCTAGCGATGCCGGGAGATAGCTGGCTGCATTACTCCTTCTTAGGAGAAAAACCCACCCTATTCACTTATGTTGGAAATTCAATTACACTTGCTAAAGCAGTGTTCACAACCGTCTGGGTGTCCGGTGGGGCCTTGGGGGGGGACTTCCAAGGGCCCCGGACTGGACAGGACCGCTACTTGTAGTCCTAGGGCAGTCAAAGCGCGGGACGGCTGTCCTTGGCCGGACGGCAGGCCCTACAGGGTGAGGCATGTGTGTTCGGGGTGGGGGATAATGGAAGATGGCAGGGGGCGGCCGGGGGTAGTGAGGAACGGCAGGGGACTGGAGGACTGTGGGGGGTAGTTGGTGATGGCACGAGTGATGTCTCATGATGTTCAAATGATTTGGTCGGAGGTGCATGATTTCAATATGGGGTAGAATCGGATGTCCAAGTTATAGGACTATAGTCCCCAAGAGTCCGTCCCGGTGCCCCCTGAAATACGGACGGACCAGACGGCTGGGAACACTGTGTTAAAGTGTTGATGATCCAGGTCGCCATGATTGTGTGTATTCTGACTTGGACAATAGTATGACCACTAACGGCGGAGAGTGGGATGCTGGTGTTTCTATCAATGATAGTACCCACTAGGTTTCCAGAAAAAATTGGTGCTGGGTATTCACTAATCATGAGACTGCTTTCTGGCCTCTGTGACAATTATCTAGTGACGCTGCATGATCCATTCTGAGATGGAGAATTCTATAATATGATGCTAGTGTATTCATTCAGCTATTGACGATGCACGGAATCTAACCTAACGATAGAACGCGCCATGGGCATCAAATGATTTATAGGTGTATATGTGATTGGTGTATTGTCGTCCATGCTTTGGTTTAGAACTACTCAGTTACAGAGCATGGGACGGCGTTGATTGATATAGGGGTGGCTATCAAACCAGGCTTGGGCGAGCTGCAGTCTAGGCCTAAGGGGGATGCTTAACCTGGTGAGGGATAAGCGGTGAATGGGATGGTATGGTATGAGACCTAAAATTAGGCACCTTCTCTGCCGGGAGGGCGTAGGGTCAGTGTTTACCATCTCCGGCAGGGTGACTTTATGTGGTATGAGGATTTAGGTTGGAAAATCGCAGTTCCGGAGGCACCGCAAGTCAGGACGCTACCTGCCGATTCGGACCATTGGAGTTCCGGGATGAAGAACGAGTGATGATGTATGAAGGCAAAAGAGGTGATGAGAGGTGTTTCAGCTATTATGCGGTAGGCTGGAGACTGAGGCTTTATAAGGCGAAGGGGCACCACTTCAGTAAAGGTGTACAAGTAGTCTAGTTTAGGCTCTACTGGTCTACATGATGTCAGGCTCGATAACTTTTACATTCTTGCCTAGGTTGTGGGAGGTTATAAACAGGAAAAGGTATTGAATGTATTAATTACATCAGACGGAAAATAAGAACTTATATCCAAAATTTCGACCCTTTCCATCACACGAGAACTGGCCTATCATGGGTCAAATGCATTCGAAGCGCAAATGGCATATGGTAGCTCTCAGGCAGGCCTTTTGTGCAGTCTAGACAGAAAATACCGTAGGAACTGGAATAATTGAATCTCGCGCTAAGGCGTCTGTAATTCCCTCTCTTGGATGGGGGGGTGAGCGCGCAGCAAAAACTGACCTCCTCAGCCCGAGCTTAAGACCTGAAGAGAGAAAAAAAGAAGAGCCAGACCTTACCAGCAAAGGCAACCCCAGCGTCCTAGGGTGAGGTCCAATCATCGCTCTTTTTATGGAGCCGGTAATTTAGGTCATTTGTGTATGCACTGCTGTAACCACCCTACAGGGTAGTGCAGTCTCGCGTGGGGATAATGGTACTTTCTGGCATACCAAATTGGTGGTATCTTAAGGGAGGTGAAGTACCGGAGACTGCGAATTGTTCTTGCTTAACAAACTTCTCACTATCTCACAACTACTATAAGTATAGCAAGATAACCGTATATCAAACTTAAAGATTCTCAAAGCAAACTGAACTAACTGTTCAACCAAGTATATTGAAAACTCTTTCTGTCGAAGTCTGCTTTCTCTAAGTCCGGAGAACAGCAGGTCTTAAATACCCTTTGCATGGGTATCCAGAGTCTTGCGAACATAACAATAATTAGACACCATCATGGCTGCCTAATTGTAGAGACACAAAACCCCATAAGTATCAAATAAACAAAACATAAAAACAATTAACATATCCGATATGTGAAACTAAACATAATACAATCCAAGCATCAAACAATACTTAAAAACAAAACAGTTAACGTTATGGTAACCCGTACTGCTTCCAACTGCGCTGCGGTTGCCTTTGGGGCTCCGGGTGCCTTTGGGGCGCCGTAGGCTTGGCTTTTACCCCGTTCAGATGCAAAAGGAATTCATCCAGGAAGGCTGGCTGGGTTGAAATCAACAGTTTAAATCCAGCTACCCCCCGTAGCAGCCCCAGCTTCCAAGAAGCATATTGCGCCAAAAATTTCAGGATTGGATCCGAACCGGGGAGGTTCTCATATGCATAACCAATCACCATAACAAGGCCAGTTGCATCTCTCTCGCTGTTTGTCCCAATGCGGTTGATCTCGGTGTGAAACTTCGATTCTGCAAGCTCTTTTAGGGTGGATATGTTGAATTTATCAGCAAATACGCAGAGCTGAAGGTGATTATGAAGGATCGGCCATGGATTCTCCGGATCCGGAGGGACTTTGAGCTGAATGCTCTTGTGGGCATAGTCTCCAGTGTATGCCCATTGGGTGAAAAGTGTGAGCACCGCTTCCCCCTCCTCTGGTAAGTGTATCATGCCTTCGATACCCTCTTTCATGTCGTTGTAGACGTGCTTATTGAGCTCCGGGGATATGCTCGCGAGGAGTTTTTTGTGGATCTCCATTCTTTTGAGATACGGCCCAACGTACAATGTGACAATCCCGCCAAACAGAAAGCTAGGAAACGAATGTTAATCACAGGGCTCAAGTGGTACAATTTGGGAAAGTAGGGAGTGCTTTCTTACTCTTTGTACTCCGGAGAATGCTTAGTTGTGGGATTATTGGCCGTGAGCTTGCTGTGAGATATATAAATCTCCTCAACATAATACCCACAATTTTCACAATTCATGGAGAAAAGATCTGGGTGGTGCGTAGGCTATCTGAAAACTTGATAAATTAACGACTACAGTTAGGTCTAACTGTCACAATTGGCAGTACTCACCTAACGCGGGGCTCAACTGGCCAAGCCTGTGGGTCTCGTTGACTAGGATGCGTATTTCCCTTAGCCAGGCCAGCCAGGGTAATTGTGGCCTAGCGCCGCTGATGCGATAGTATGGATAGGGGAATGTTCTTTGGAAAACTGGGGGCAGGTTATAGCAGTGAGAGTAAAATATGAGCACTGGCAAAGGAGGCGTGGGTAATCGGTGAGACGGAATTTTGATCTATGAGGGGGGTGTGGGCTGAGCACTGTAGGAGCACTTGTACAGTATCATACTGCTTTGTAAGCCTTAATCTGAAACCCAAACCCATTCCAGCTGCCCATCGACTAATAAGGAGTGTGCCAAATTCCCGGCCATTCGAACAGGGTAACTCTCAGTTGGTAAGGAGGCTTTTCCGCCGTGAGTTTTGTGAAGCGGGGTCGCTGGACCACACCAGTAATAGGAAATCAGGGAATCTTGGTATCTTATTGGTCAATAGGATACAGTGCTCGAGTGCTGGGGCTGGTAGGTTCTGTTTGTGTGGCAATCTAGCTATCATACAAAAGTAGGTCCAAATAGGGCAAAATTTGCCCTATTCGCTCGAGCTATCCCCTAGGTAGTGTAAACCACCGAGTTCGTTACCACAGACCAAGGCACCTTGATGCGATTTGAGTGGAGGGAATATTCAGGCTGATACTCGGGTACCTTGTCATTACCATACGTATTCAAATTTGGGCAATAGTATGACCACTAGACTAACAGATCAAAGGGGGATACTTGTACCAGTGTTACGATCAATGATAGTATTATTCACAAGATTTCCAGACCGCTAGTATTAGCCATTCATTGATTATGAGATGGCTTTCTGGATGCTACAACAATTATTGAGCGACATCCATGATAGATTCCGAGATAGAAAATTCTACAATATGATACCATAAAAGCTCGCTGCCGATGAACTGGTCCGGACTAGGTCTTTTCGAAATCTCCGATATTAAAAAAATTAACCTATTGAGAATTTTGAAAGCGACAAGATATTTGGCTTGTCAGTAGTTTCAGAAACCTGGCCTATTCTAAACTGCCCTGTCCAGGCAATTTCATTAAAAGCGAGTTTTTACGGTATAATACTAATGCATTCATTCATCTATTGGCGACGCCCGGAATCTAACCTAACGGTAGAACACGCCATGGATATCAAATGGTCTACAGGTGTATATGTGATTGGTGTATTGTTGCTTACGCTTTGGTTTAGAACTACTAGGATAAGTTGCAGCGCATAGGACGGCGGCGTTGGTTGATATTGGGATTGACTATCAAACCAGGTTCGGAAGGGCTGCGGTTTAGGTCCAACGGGGATCCCATATTTAAGGTGAGAGATAAGCAGCAAATGAGATCGTATAGTACTCGTACGAGACCTAAAATGAGGCCCTTTTTCTGCGCGGAAGGCATAGGTTCAGTGTTTACCGCCCCGGGCAAGTGACTTTGTGTGGTATGAGGCTTTAGGTTGGGGAAAACCCAGTTTTGGAGGCACCGCAAGTCAGGGCGTGACCTACCGATTCTGACTATCGGGGTTCTAGGCTGAAGAGTGAGTGAGGATATATGAAGGCAAATATGTGATGAGAGGTGTTTCAGCTAGTATGCGGTAGGCTGGAGACCGATGCTCCATAAGGCGAACGGGGGTCACTTCAGTAAGGATGCACGAGTAGTCCAGTATAGGCACTACTAAGCCACATGATGTCAAGCTTGATAACTTTTGCATCCTTGCCTAGGTTGTGGGAGGTTACAAAAAGGAAAAGAGTATTGAATGAATTCATTACATCAGACGGAAAATAAGAACTTATATCCATAACTTCGATCCTTTCCATCACGCGAGAACTGGATTATCATTGGCCAAATGCATTCGGAGGGCAAATAGCACAGGGTAGCTCTCAAGCAGGCCTTCTGTGCGGCCTGAGCTGTTAATAGCCCATGGTATTTCCAGTAGGAGTAGGCGTTCTGAACAGCCACTGCTGTTGGTTCTGCGGGTGCTGCAGGTATTTTGGAGGTGTGAGAGGCTTAAAGCTTAACCCGCTCAAGTGTAGAAGGAATTCCTCCAAAAAGTCTGGATGGGACGAAGTTAACTGTTTAAATGCAGTTGTTCCCCGTAGAAACCCCAGCTTCCAAGAAGCATATTTCGCCAAAAATTCCAGAGTTGGATGCGAACCGGGGAGGTTATCATATGCATAGCCAATCACCATAACAAGGCCAGTTGCATCTCTCTGGCTGCTTGGCTCGATGCGGTTGATCTCAGTGTAAAATTTCGATCCTGCGAGCTCTTCCAAGGCGGATATGTTGAATTTATCGGCGAATACGCAAAGCTGAAGGTGGTTGTAAAGGGGCTGCCACGGATCCTCCGGACCGGGGGGGCTTTCCAGTTGAATGCCCTTGTGGGTATAGTCTCCCGTGTATGCCCATTCGGTGAAAAGCGTGAGCACCTCTTCTCCATCGTCTGGTAAATTTATTATACCTTCGATACCCTCTCTCATGTCGTTATTGACATGCTTGTTGAGCTCTGGGGATATGCTCGCGAGGAGCTTTTTGTGGATCTCCATTCTTTTCCGCTTCGGCCCAACACACAACGTGACGGTTCCGCCAAACAGAAAGCTAATAAACAAATGTTAATTACAGGGCTCGAGTGACACAATTTGGAAAGTAGAGAGTCTTAGTCTTACTCTTTGTACTCTGGAGAATGCTTAGTTTTGGGGATATCAGCCGTGGGCTTGGCGGCAATTCCAAACAGCCCAGTAATATGCTGGGGGGCTTTATTCATTGAGGAGAAGGGATCTTGAGGGTGCGTAGACCACCGGAAACTTGGTAAATAAACTACCGCGGTCAGGGCAAACCGTCGCAATTAGAGGAATAGTGCTTACCAAACACTGTAGGCTCAAAGAAGCAGAGCCGGCTGGATCTCGTTAACTCGGATGCGTAATTTCCTTTGCCGGCCTAGCCAGAGTGATTGTGGCCTAGCACCACTGACACAATACAAGTAGTAGGGTAGAGGAATGATTTTTGGAAAACTGTGGGGTATAGCCGGAGTACTAGTACAATATGAGCGCTGGCGAAGGGGGCGTGGGCAGATAGTGAGATGAAATTTCAATTTGGTTATCATACGAAAGGCATTGTACGGAGGTATGATACAGCATGTCAGTTTTGTAGGTTCCACAAAGGAGGGCTGCCACCCTCACCCCCTGTGTAACCTACAAAACTTACACGCTGTACAGTACCTCCGTATGTGCTGAGTACAGTACTGCCTTGTAGGCCTTAATCTGAAACTCAATTCACTCTCCTGGACTGCCGCCCCTGTCATTCTCGGCGAAATGGGTTAATAAGCAATATTTGTTAATTACTGCAAATTCGTAGGTGTGTAGACTTCAGACCATAACCAATTTTAGCTCTATGATGATATCTACTCACACTATCACTGAAAAATACTGAGACTACAGCTTAGGTAGTCATCTCTGTCTTAGACGCTGACAAGGGCGGCACAACATTTTCCACAGTTTCAGCAGTCTAGGAGATACCATCCTGGCTATTGTATCGACTGATAGTGTGCCAAATCCCCGGCCATTCGAACTGGCTAACTCTCTGTTGTTACAAGGAGGCTTTCCCACTATGAGTGTTGTGAAGCGGGGTCGCAGCGCCGCACCAGTATTAGAAAAGTGGGGAATATTGGTGTCTTATCAGCCCAAGGGAGTACTCGAGTGCAAGTACTGTACTTGCACGAGTACCGTACTCAGGTCGCCGCCTTTCTCTGCCAGTTCCTATTATGAAACCGCTCATCCTCGGGCGTTTTAGCTAATAAAATCTGTTAGGAAGTAATACATGCAGCTTGGGTTAGAAAGTGCAACCCCTTAAGAACCAAGATTACCAGAGAACCGCGAGACCAGTGTTCTGGCGAGACAACTATCTACACCATCACCACGAGCAGCAAACAGTCTTACCAGGAAGCCCAAAATCACCCAATCGAGAGAGTTTGTGACGCCCCAAGGTCCTGGTTCTGCCACTTGCATCCGACTCGAAAGCGAGCCATGATCTCAGCCTTAAATTGCCATGTAGGACTTAGTTTCAATGCTATCTACAATGGTCCATGTCAATGGAGGGACGGCAAGGATAATTGTTCCATGAGCAAAGATAGTAGTGTTTTAAGGCATCCTTTGCTGGTTCACCATTGACGCAACAGCGATTATTCCGGGGATTTTCTTGGCCCAGTATCGAGAATGAAGTATTCCAGAATAGGAACTGGCAGAACAAAATGGCGACGCGAGTACTGCGGTCAGTAAGTTGTGTTTGTGTGGCAGTCTGGCTGCAAAAGTAGGTTCCAAATGGTGCAAAATTCACCCTATTCGCTCGAGCTATCCCCGAGGTGGTCTAAACCACCGTGGTTCGTTACCGCACACCAAGGCTACCTTAGTGTGATTTGAGTGGAAGGAATATTGAAGCTATGTAGCAATACTAGGGTGCCTTGTCATTTATTCAAATTTGGGCAATAGTATGACCACTAGACTAACGGATCAAAAGGGGGATATTTGTACCAGTATTGCTATCGATGATAGTATTATCCACAAGACTTCCGGGCTGCTGCTGTTGGCCATTCATTGATTATGAAATGGCTTTCTGGCTACACCGACAATTATCCGGTGGCATCCATGATCCATTCCGAGATGGAAAATTCTACAATATTATGATACCACAAGAACTCGCTTTCGATGAACTGGCCCGGACTAGGTCTTTCCGAAATCTCCGATATTAAACAAACTAAGTTTTTGAGAATTCTGAAAGACACAGGGTATTTCGCTTATCGATAATTTTAGAAACCTAGCCTATTGTAAGCCCTGTCCACGCAAGTTCATTAAAAGCGAGTTTTTACAGTATAATACCAGTATATTCATTCATCTATTGGCGGTGCCCGGAATCTAACTAACAGTAGAACACGCCGGGGATATCAAGTGGTCTGCAGGTGTATATGTGATTGGTGTATTGTGGCCTATACTTTGGCTTAGAACTACTAAGATAAGTTGCGGAGCATAGGACGACGTTGGTTGATATTGGGATTGACTATCAAACCAGGCCCGGAAGAGCCTCAGTTTAGGTCTAAGGGGAATACTTAGTTTAAGGTGAGGGTGTTTACCGCTCCGAGTAAGTGATTTTATGTGGTATGAGGCTTTAGGTTGGGAAAACGCAGCTTTTGGAGGCACCGTAAGTCAGGGCGCGACCTACCGACTCTGATTATTGGGGTTCTAGGCTGAAGAGCGAGTGAGGATATATGAAGGCAAATATGTGATGAGAAGTGTTTCAGCTAGTATGCGGTATGCTGGATACCGATGCTCTATAAGGCAAACGGGGGTCACTTCAGTAAGGATGTACGAGTAGTCCAGTTTAGACTCTACTATGCCACATGATGCCAAGCTTGATAACGTTGCATTCTTGCCTAGGTTGTGGGAGGTTATAAAAAGGAAAAGAGTATTGAATTTATTCATTCCATCAGACGGAAAATAAGAACTTATATCCATAATTTCGATCCTTTCCATCAAGCGAGAACTGGGTTATCATGCATGGGTCAAATGCATTCAGAGCGCAAATAGCACAGGGTAGCTCTCAAGCAGGCCTTCTGTGCGGCCTGAGCTGTTAATAGCCCCCACCATTGTATCCAGTAGGCATAGGCGATGCGTGCTGCGGTTCGTGCTGCGGTTCGTACTGCGGTTCGTACTGCGATGCGTACTGCGATGAGTACTGCGGTTCGTACTGCGATGCGTACTGCGGTTCGTACTGCGATGCGTACTGCCACTGCTGTTGGTTCTGAGGGTGCTGCGGGTAATTTTGGGGTGCCATAGGCTTAGCGTTTAACCCGTTCAAGTGTAGAAGGAATTCCTCCAAAAAGTCTGGATGGGACGAAGTTAATTGTTTAAATGCAGTTGTCCCCCGTAGAAACCCCAGCTTCCAAGAAGCATATTTCGCCAAAAATTTCAGAGTTGGATGCGAACCGGGGAGGTTATTATATGCATAGCCTATCACCATAACAAGGCAAGTTGCATCTCTCTGGCTGCTTGGCTCGATGCGGTTGATCTCAGTGTAAAATTTCGATCCTGCGAGCTCTCCTAAGGCAGGTATGTTGAATTTAGCGGCGAATACGCAAAGCTGAAGGTGGTTGTAAAGGGGCTGCCACGGATCCTCCGGACCGGGGGGGCTTCCCAGTTGGATGCCCTTGTGGGTATAGTCTCCCGTGTATGCCCATTCGGTGAAAAGCGTGAGCACCTCTTCTCTATCGTCTGGTAAATTTATTATACCTTTGATATCCTTTCTCCTGTAGTTATTGACATGCTTGTTAAGCTCCGGGGATATGCTCGCGAGGAGTTTTTTGTGGATCTCCATTCTTTTCCGCTTCGGGCCAACACACAACGTGACGGTTCCGCCAAAAAGAAAGCTAATAAACAAATGTTAATTACAGGGGCCCGAATGACACAACCTGGAAAGTCAGGAGTCTTAGTCTTACTCTTTGTACTCTGGAGAATGCTTGGTTTTGGGGATATCAGCCGTGGGCTTAATGGCACCTCCGGGCGGCTCATCAACATTATACCGGGAGGCTCCATACATTAAGGAAAAGGTATCCTGATGGCGCGTAGACTATCGGAAACTTGGTAAATAAACTACTGCGGTCAGGGCAAACCGTCGCAATTAGAGGAATAGTGCTTACCAAACACTGTAGGCTCAAAGAAGCTGAGCCGGCTGGATCTCGTTAACTCGGATGCGTAATTTCCTTTGCCAGCCCAGCCAGGGTGATTGTGGCCCAGCGCCACTGACACAATAGTAGGGTAGGGGAATGATTATTGGAAGACTGTGGGCGGGATATAGTCGTGAGAGTACAATATGAGCACTGGCAAAGGAAGCGGGGGCAGGTAGTGAGATGAAATTTCAATTTGTTTACGAAAGGTATGTGCTGAGTACAGTACTGCCAGGTAGGCCTCAGTCCGAAACCCTAACCCACGCCAACTATACTATCCTGGCTATTCTATTGACCGATAAGGAGTGTGCCAAATCCCCAGCCATTCGAACAGGGTGGCTCTCTATCGCTGTGAGGAGGCTTCCCCACCGGGACTGTTGTGATGCGGGGTCGCTGCGCCGCACCAGTATTATAAAAGTGGGGAATCTTGGTGTCTTATCAGCCCAAGGGAGTAAGGGTATTCAAAGTTAAAATCATGAATTTTGAGTGAAATTTAGCACAGGATCTTGCATTAGGGTACTCTGCGGAATTAGCCAATAGTGTTGAGAGAAACTAAGTAACATATTTGAGAGGCTCAGAAAAGAAGGAAGTCTTACAAGTACCGGTTACAAGAATAAGTCCTTACACCATGGGAGTAACCACAATGCCCCAACTATCATGAGAACCATAATACCATAGATTCTAGGTAAACCCGACCCACCGCCATGCTCCTTAAAATAGCCACTATTTCTCTTAGGGATTAACCCCATGGTGAATTTGCCCTTCTAGTGATACTAACAGCTATACAGGTAATAGTGGTCAGTTGAGTTTGGCCAGGATTTATGGTTGTGGTACAATTGCAACCACAGCTATGATGACTATTAATTCTGAGCCCTGTATATTTGGGCTCCTCCCTCTCTTCAGGAGCATGAAGTCTGGCCTTATATATTGACTGTTCTCTCGATTTGAGTTATTGTACCCATAGTATTGCAATGGTTGGGTGCGGGGAATTGTGGTTGTGCCTGTTATTCTCAAGTTCTCCTTAGCTCACCCAGCTTACACCTTTTACTCTTACCTGTTACCGACCTCCAGATATTGGTAACAGGAGTTCTGTATAAGTAAAGTAAGGTAACAGTAAACTAGCTTTTTCTGAGCCTGCCAAGCTTACATGAAACAGGAAAGTAAACTAAAAAATTTCAACACTTTTAACTTTGAATACCCTTAGTACTCGAGTGCAAGTACAGTACTGTACTTGCACGAGTACCGTACTCAGGTCGCCGCCTTTCTCTCTGCCAGTTCCTATTATGGAATCATTCATCCTCGGGTGTTTTAGCTAATAAAATCTGTTAGGAAGTAATACATGCAGCCTGGGTCAGTAAGCTCAAACCCTTGAACCAAGACTACCAGATAACCGCGAGAGCAGTGTTCTGGCGAGACAGCCATCTACACCATCACCACGAGCAGCAAACAGTCTTACCAGGAAGCCCAAAATCACCCAATCGAGAGAGTTTGTGACGCCCCAAGGTCCTGGTTCTGCCACTTGCATCCGACTCGAAAGCGAGCCATGATCTCAGCATTAAATTGGCATGTAGGACTTAGTTTCAATGCTATCTGGAATGGTCCATGTCAATGGAGGGACGGCAAGGATAATTGTTCCATGAGCAAAGATAGTAGTGTTTTAAGGCATCCTTTGCTGGTTCACCATTGACACGACAGCGATCATTCCGGGGATTTTCTTGGCCCAAGTATCGAGAATGAAGTATTCCAGAATAGGAACTGGCAGAACAAAATGGCGACGCGAGTACTGCGGTCAGTAAGTTGTGTTTGTGTGGCAGTCTGGCTGCAAAAGTGGGTCCAAATGGGGTAAAATTCACCCTATTCTCTCGAGCTATCCTCTCCTCTGGGTGGTCTAAACTACCAAGATTCGTTACCACACACCGAGGCTACCTTGGTGCGATTTGAGCGGAAGGAATATTTGAGCTATGTAGCAATACTCGGGTACCTTGTCATTACCGTACGTATTCAAATTTGGGCAATAGAATGACCACTAAACTAATGAATCAAAGGGGGATACTTGTACCAGTCTTGCTATCAATGATAGTATTATCCACAAGATTTCCAGACCGCTGGTGTTAGTCATTCATTGATTATGAAATGGCTTTCTAGCTGCCGCGACAATTATCCAGTGACATCCATGATACATTCTGAGATGGAAAATTCCACAATATGACACCACAAAAGCTTGCTTTCAATGAACTAGCCCCTATGTATTTTCTAAATCCTCGACATTAAAAACTAAGCTTTTGAGAACTCCGGAGGAGACAAGACATTGGCTTATTAATAATTTCAGAAACCTGGCCTATTGTGATCTGTCCTAGTCCAGGGCAATTCATTAAAAGCGAGTTTTTACAGTATGATACCGGTACATTCATTGATCTACTAGCAACGCCCAGAATCTAACCTAGTGAAGGAACACAATGGATAATAAATGGTTTATAGGTGTATATGTGGTTGGTGTCTCGTCGTCTACACTTTAGCTTAGAACTAAGTTGCATAGCATAGGACGGTGTTGGTTGATATTGGGGTTGGCTATCAATCCAGGCTCGGGCCAGCTGCAGTTAAGCTTTCGGGAGGGTACTTAACATAAGGTGAGGGATGAGCAGAAAATTAAATGGTATCATACTCACACTACAATTATTATTATAATATTATTATTATCATAGCACGAACTTAAATTTAGGCTCCTTTTCTGCGCGGAGGACATGGGCTCAGTGTTTATCGCCCCGACAGGGGACTTTATATGGTATGATATGAGACTTTAGGTTGGAAAACGCAGTTCTGGAAACACAAGTTAGGGTGCGACCTGCTGATTCTGACCATTGGGGTTCTGGGTTGAAGAGCGAGTGAGGATTTATGAAGACCAAGGATGTGATGAGGTGCCTCCACTGGCGTGTGGTAGTCTGGAGGTGAACTTTTTAGAGAAGCGAGGTCAATTCCTGCGCTTGTGTGAATTATAGAAAAGATGTCACTAACTCGCCGCAAGAGTGCAAAGTATTTTGATTACAGCAAGGGGACGCAGGTCGAGAACTCATAGCTACACTATCCAGACCATCGCCATCAAGAGAGGGCTGGCTTCCATGACATTCCCGTCAAATTTACAAGCAATTCCTTCGCAAACTCTGGCCGGCTCGAGATGAGTTGAATAAATTCATCTCTCCCCCTCAGCAACCCCAATCTCCAAGAGGCGTATTGCGCCAGGAATTTCGGAACCGAGTCTGAGACTGGGAGGTTGTCGTATGCATATTCTATTACCGAAGTAAGGCCAGCCACATCACCCCCGCGCGTTAGCTCGACGGGGCTGATCACCTCCGAGAAATTGCCCTTGACAAGCCCCTTTAAGGTAGATACGTTAAATTTGTCGGCGAACACGTAGAGCTGAAGATGCAAGCGAAGCTTGGACCATGGATCCACGTTTGATAGTAGCTGGGGCTGCCCACTGGGGTCTAAGAGTTGTGAAGCAGGCGTCTCGTCTACAATGGTGTAACCCCCAGTGTATGCCCATTCGCTAAAAAAGGCGAACGTGTCTTCCCCTTCTTCCGGAAGATGTATTTCGCCCTCAATACCCTCTTTCATGTTGTTGTTGACATACTTGTCGAGCTCGGGGGATATGCTTGCGAGGAGCTTTCTATGCATCTCCATCTTTTTGCGGTCTGGTCCAACATACAACGTGACGGTTCCGTCGTACATAAATCTAAACAGAAGTTAGCCAAGGGGCCCAAGGGGCTTTTCAAAAGCAGGGAGTATAGCCTAACGCTTTGTACTTGGACGAGAGTTTAATTGTGGGACTCTCCGGCATGGCGCAAACAGGCCTCAATGAAAAGACCTGGACGGTAGGTGAATGCGTCTTAGAAAACTGCTGGGGGAGCAGAGCTGTGCGGGTAAGAATGGAGTCTGAGTATTGGAGATAAGGGCAGTGGTACGTGTAGAACCGTATACCGAGACATGCGCAAAAAGCTGCTTTGGAGGCCTTAAATTGTACAAGGTGACCGAAAGAAGTTTTGAAACAGTTATTCAAGGTTAACCAGCCAAATATATCCCTGCTTGTTCCGCTTAATTGTTCCCCGCAGACCGCTTTGACTTTCAAGACCAGTTCGCAATCTAGAAACTAGGCTGCTTTGGAAGTAAAATAGCGGATCGGTAAACGCCACCACCCCATACTCGTGCGTCTTTGCCAAGAATACCTCCGTTAGCCGAAAGTGGAGTACTTTCTAGGCTCAGTCCGGATTGCAGGACATGAAGAATACCTACTTCTACAACAGGGTGTTGCATATGATGAATAAACAATCATCTCCTAACCCGTATACCAAACATTCACATTCTGAAGAGTAAGAGAAAACAAGAAACCAGTCGTTATTCTTGATTAGGGTTCAGAGGGGTGTATTGAGATCCAAGGG
>Ga0307510_10005236_pt1 | contig 15415 bp, 4 predicted proteins | sample 12_EM_MG_FD_207224 | JGI IMG/M metagenome (GOLD analysis project Ga0307510, IMG submission 207224) | Populus trichocarpa ectomycorrhiza microbial communities from riparian zone in the Pacific Northwest, United States - 12_EM | ecosystem: Host-associated > Plants > Roots > Unclassified | place...
CAAGAAGGGCTGGGCCTTCCCTCAGAGAATCTATTTCAATGGCGATAGTTGTGTCTTGCCTCCTCCGGATGCCTATCCCCTGGTTGCCTAGTGCTAGTTCGACCACCTTAATTCCTCGCTCCTCGTTTACTCTAATAATGGCTTTCTTAAATTTCCTTTTTTGCACTGGTTTACTTACATAGACTCTCAAGGTTCACTACAAGACGTGGCAATCTGCCTAATCTGAGGGTGTATTGGAAGCCAATAATGGCAAAGACAATGGCTGTATTACATTAATACATCATTGTAGTACTTCAAGCCATAGAACATCCATGTGTCATCTGCACATGACATAAAAGGAATTTTATATCAAGTTCTGTTTCTGATGCAATCTCATCCTTTTAGAAATGCAAGATTTCTTGATACTCACTTATTGAGTCATAGGCAATGAGAGGTTTGTACTCAAAGCTAAAAACTTGTGTTACATTGCTGAGATTCGGATGCTGCACAGCGAGGGTCCAAGTCGAGTAGTTCTTCCTGTAGTTGAAACTTCTTATTGCGATCTTCACACTCCAGTACTCCTTCTAATTCACCTTCACATGCCAGTGCACTCGAACCTGGCACACATGGTGTGTGCATTGTGGCAAAGAGCTATTATCTTTCCGAGTTGTGTTTGCTACCTGCAATTGAAGAATTCTGGAATCGCTACTGCGTCATCGTAATTCATTACATGACTTGGTTTCTCTAGTAAAAACCACTGATCTGGGATTCATTGAAGTCGATCGGAGGTAATGGAAATGCTGCATTACTTGCCACAAGTGTCACTGTTTTGGCAACCGCAAGCACAAGTTGGGCAGGGAGTGAGTATCTGATTGTAGAAAGTTGAGAGAGACCCAACAATTTAGGTTTCTTCTTGCCATGAACTGTGAGTAAGTGCAGGTCACATTCCAAGTCACTGTATAAAAACAAGGATAGTGGTGAGGAGCCGGCTGCTTGCATTTTAAGAGACTTAAATTGTACAGTGAATAAGAGTATAGGTGGATTCAGGAAGGAAAAAAGGACTTACTCAGGGCCTTTGTTCTTCGCGGACCATCAGGAGTAAGAAACCTGTTGGAAGGCACCAGCTTTGTAGGGCCAATGGTCCATCCTGGTTTCATGAAGTGCCGAAACGTTTGGAAATTGTTCAATATTACAATTGCCTGGGAAGTTTTTTGCAGCAGAACCATCATCACAGCTCAATTTCAGCATGTCATATTTGAATCATTTGCTTTAATAGAATACGCGTATGGTATGATAAATTTAGTCATAATTTGTGCTATTGATCTAGCACTTACAATATAGCCATCAGTTGTCCAAAACATAATATCCCATTTCATCGTTACAGTTCCAGTTGGATCGAGAGGATCATATGCACCTGCAGTCGCAACATAAAAAAAAAAAGCAAGAATATCAATAAGCAGAAGCACCGAGTACAGATGAAGTAACTTGAGCTTTACCTGCACAGGAAAATAGCATCAGAAACAAGACAGCAGAGAATGTATATCTGTTATATCCATAGATTAAATGCAATTCTAGTGAATTTCCTACACTAATCTTTTTTAAATCAGTCCTAGAATTGTTTTAAGCAACAAGTTTTGGTGGCTATAGGGAAAGAATAATATGCTATATATGTGCTGGAAATATATAGAGGCAACAAGAATTGCTGCAAAGAAATTGCCAAATGTTGAGAGGTGGCTAAGCCAGCGACGATTAAATACTTGAATATTTTTTACTTGATCATAACCTCTCAACATTTCTGGTTCCATGCGGATGTGACATGTATAGTTTTTAACAACATGCAAACATCAAATTTCCTACACATTCTCTGTTTTAAGACAGTGACTGATTTGATTAGTACTTCCAATTTTGTTCTTACATAGATGTAGATGAAATTAATGCACTTCAACAACCTTTCTCTTTCGTGTCTCATAGGGATAAAATTATTAATTGGATTATTTAAGTGAAACGTTAAATCCTTGAATTAGAAAATAATTAGTTATTTGACTCTGTTTTATCATGTTTATATTTTTATTTTTCAACAAAATAAATTGGACATGCAAATTTTTTCAATATATTTTTAACATAAAAATTCTAAATGTAAATAAAAAAATTTATGCAAGCATTTAATTAGATAGATTGTGAATTATTTGTTTAAATAAATGAAAAAAAATCACCACAATAACTCGAGAAAAAAAACCTTTAAAAGCACGATATTTGATAAAAACAATCAGCTCTAGTCAACATGGGTAGCTTGATAGACATGTAATTTGAGTAATAAGGGGCGAGTCAACTTGGGTTAACTCACAAAACATGTTGCCTAGATCATGAGATCCAAACAAATAAATAGAAAAGAAATTGAAGAAAACCATAAAGCTAATTTTTCTTAAAAAAAAGAAACATTGTCGAACAATTAAAAAAAAGAGAAAATAAGCACAAAAAAGGGATGTTGACCCGCGTTAATTTTTTAAATTTATGACTCGGGTAATTAGACTAGAAGCACCATATATGAAGAAAATATAAGGCTCAATCCCCAGCAAATCAAATATTGAAGGATAAAATTAGAAAACAAAAATCAATTAACAAAAGGATTTGTGATAAAAAAAAATCACAATTAAAAGAATGAGGGTGAAAAAAAAATAAACTAGAGGGCAACCCGAAATTATTGATTATAGGATTAAATGTAAAAAAAATAAGTTTAACAAAAGGAGAAAAAAATAAAAAGAATGAGAATTAAATTGAAAAAAACAATACACTATAAACTTGGATTAAATGATGAAATTGAAAACCAATATTAAAACTTTGATATAACGGTCAAGAAAATAAATAAAAATCAAAAGATTAAGGGTTGAATTGAAAAAAAATAAAACATGACAAAATAGAATTGAAGGACTAAATTGAAAAATGATTATATAAAAGGGTCAAAAAATAAAATTGAAATTGGAATAAGGATCGAAAATAATGATAATAAAATATAAAAATTAAAATACCAAAAATAAAGAGGACTAAGCTGTATATTTTGGGGGAGAAGAAACAAGAAGAAGAAACAAAAGGCTTGCTGATAATAAATCACTGTACCTCTACCGACACGCATCGCATCAAGAGCAAGAGGATGTAATGACGCATCCAATAACACATCAAAAACAGGTTTGGCCATTGAGAACACCACACTAATCATCCAAATAGTGTGGGCACTTCCCATAAGTTGATGCATGTATAGCACCCGTCAATAATTTTTTTAATTTTAAAATTAATTAATTAATTTTAAAAAAACAAACAACCCATCAGATGCCTATGAAATTAACAAAAAACCCATATTGAAAAGACTAAAAAGCCCCTGGATTAATGTTTTTTTTTTGTTTAAATGCCAAATTTGTCTTTTTCATTGTATTTTAAAAACTAAAAAGACCTAAATACCCTCACCTAAAAGATTAAAAATATTTGATCTAAAGGGTACTAAAGTCATTTTGTTATTCCATGAAAATGAAAAAACTACATAAATCCCCTAACAAATCATTAATGATTAATGAGTTACAAAAAAAAAAAAAAAGATCAAAATACCTCTACCATAGCCTTCTTGTTTTTTCTTCGAAAAACACCCTAATTATTACTCTGTAATAATAAATAGTAAAATCAGTGTGTGACTATAGTGTTTTCTACGAGGTTTGTTCCGCTGCTTTTAGAGTTTTTGTCAGTATCGTACCAGTAGGATAAAGAAATGCAAAATACCCAACTGATTTGATTGGGAACACAATATCAAATGTCTTTTGTATGTGGGCCTCTAAATGAGGCCTTGAAATAAGAGTGGATTCCTGCTTTAAGTTTTATTATTTTTACTCCAATTTAGTGCGGATAATAAAATAACATTATTGTGTTTCTTTATTTTATTAAAATCTTGAAAGTAAAAAAATAATATACAAAAATAAATTTGAGACTACATACTTATGAATTTAATTTCTAAAAATACAAGTCACATAATTTTTTTTTTTACAAACTTAACATTGAATAGGTAAATATTACAATTTTATGAATAAGTTACTTAATGAATAATGATCTTAAATTTTTATGGGGCCAAATATTATTACTAATATTATAATATTTGTTTCATGATGAAATTAAAATGTATAGTAATAAAATAAAATGTCTTTATTAAGAATTAAAATATATAGTAATAAAATTATATATTATTTAAGCAAAAAATATTTTAATGTACAAATTCTGAACCAAATTAAAATAAAATAAATTTCACAATATACAGGTTTTATTTTCATTAATATTTCCTTCTTTTATTCCTAAAATATATGGTAATTATAGACACGGTTAACATAGCAATAAATCAACATGTAAAACAGTACGTAGTTATGCACAATCAGCAGGCATTTGATCCTCCCGTGATATATGCAGTTCCTTCCTTCTTTGTATTTTCAGCATTTATTATTACATACAGGACTCTCTGTAATGGTCTTTAAAATTAATCAATAACACGTTACTTTAAGAAATCTTTTATTTGTATCAAATACCAATTACTTCTAAGATTGAATTTTATCATTTTCATTCTCTTTTCTAATCAAAATTAATTAATAGCACAATATGCTGTGAGTCTACGTAAATTTTAAGTATAAAGAGTTTTTATTTAAGAGTTTTGTATTAGAGAATAATAAAAATAAAATTTTTGAACCTCACCTAATAACTTAAATTTTTTAGGAGATAATTCTTTAACATGGTATCAGAGTAAAATAGAACCAATTGAACAAAATATATTGAAGTGCGATTCTTATTTGGTAAGTTAGATTCTCCAAAATATATTATTTAAAAATATATATTGTAAATTATAAAATTTGAACCAATTGAACATAAAATAAAGTCTTTAAAATATAGGTTTTCTTTTATTTTTTCTTCTTTCATACTATTACTTTGAAAGGGATATAAAAAGGAATTTACATAAAATTAAAATTAACAAGTAATTAAGACTCATACTGAATAATGACAAGTTGTGAAGTCTTAACAAAAAGAATAAAAATAATTCCAAAACATTTGACATTAAAGTAGAAGAATTATGTATATAATTTGAGATTGATTGCTTACCAAATTCTCTTAAATATTTGCATAAACAATAATATTTTCAGTTGAATTAAAAACAATATTGACAAAGTAAAATCTAATTGACCTATCCAAATCCGATCAAATTAACTTTAAGATTTTTTTTGAAAAAAAATAATGAAACGAATATGGGTATGTTTTTGGTTTTTTTTTAAATAAAAAAATATTTTATAAAAAAAATACTCATATATACTCCTACTTTATTTAGGCCAGGTGAATTCGAGTTTAGTAGGTACGATTTCCATTGTTTGCACTTTACTCCAATTTGTAGAGATATGATTTTTTTTTAATTTTTTTTTGTTATTTGTTTCATGTAGGAATAATATTCAATTTTAGTAAGTGAGACTCGTGCTGAAAGAAATAAATTGATACGTTCATGAACATGAGATTTTCTTCCTTCAATATCAATTTCATTCCATGAGAGTTATGTTCTTCTCCTTAAGAGAGGAATTGCTTTAAATAAATTGATATTGAAGGGGAAAAATATGAACAAGGAGAAGCTACAAAAAGTGTAGCATGCATGAACAAGTGAGGGCTAAACAAGGAAAAGCAACGCAAAATTGTAGAGATAAGAATTATATTCTTGTCATTAAAAGAGAATTTGTATGGATTACGGCCAAATAAGAAAATATTATCGTTAATGCAAATATTTAAGAGGATTTGGTAAGCAATCGAATCTCAAACTTTTGAAATCAGATGCAAATTTAGCTATAAATACCACCCATCCAATTAATCCTCTCCTGCACCAAGGCCTCGATCCTATTTTTCTCTCCTCTTCAAATTAATATACTTTTTTTACGTGTAGAATATTTGAATATGAAAAGCCTTTCGATCACTCTCATCCTTCTTGTGGTTCTGCTTATCAACTGTGGTAAATCTTCTTCTTGCTACAACTGTATATTTTGTATTTTTCTCCACTCAAACTTAACGTAAGATCTATGCATTTTAAGAATTAAGTTCCTGATTTATTTTATTTTATTTTGAATATGCATGTAGGGAATGAGCAAATGTTGGTGACTGCCCAGTGCGAGAAAGTACTGCATGGAGGTGGTTGTAAACCAGACGAATGTAGCAAGGGTTGTCAAGCCATGTATGGAGCAGCAGCCATGGGGCTTTGTTTCTTCTTCCAGAAGCCGAATGACACTTGTTTATGTCGATATCATTGCTAAATGTCTTCGTCGCTGAATTACTCAGAATAATTAATCTTGAGATTTGATTGATCTTCCAGCGAAATTATTCAATGAATAAAATCCATTTGAGTGTAATAAAATAATCTCTTTCTTACTTTGTGATTCAATTTCCATTTTCCATTTTCGCCAATTTTACCATAAACCTTTTTTTATGATGTTATTCTCACTTCACAACTTATTATTCTCACCCAATTTTTACCCTCATTGAAAAATAAGGCTTGAAAATACAATTAATAAGGACCCAAAAAATTATAAGATTGGTTTAGTAGCTCAAGTCTATTTTTTTTTATTAATTTGGATGTCTGGATTAGTTTGCGTATATCTCGACTAATCTCACAAGTCCTGAAGTTAATAACCATGTAAATCTCTAGTGATCCTGAAATCTGTGAGACTCAAACTGGTGATTTTTAGAAAACAAATTTAAGATTTGACCAATTAAGTTACACCCATTAGGACTACTCAAGTCTAATTTTAAACAGTACAAGATAAGGCTCATCAATTTGTTTTCTCCTTACAATAGAAAAAAAAAATATTTGGAATGAGAGGAAAGAAAAGAAAAATTTAAAGAGGAAAAAAATAGAAGGAAAAGATTTGAAAATGAAAAAAAAAAGTTTAAAGAGGAAGATCTCCTTGTCTTTAGGAGCAACCCTAAAAATCAATACCCTCGCAATGTAAACAGGTTGGTCTGTCGGACAAAAAGGGGGACACACACAAACGAAGTGAGAAAAACATGGAAGCTCTAACACACAAACCCACCAAAAATTTTCTACACACACCCGAATATTCCACGACCAACCCCTCTCTCTCCATCTCTTCCACCAAGAGACGCACCCGACCACCAACATCATCTCCTCCTCCTCCGTCCTGGCGTCCTTCATCACTCAAGTCGCTCAATTCCGATCAGTGATGAGCTTTCATGTGTGCGAGTAAATTTTTAACTGTTCAGCGTTCTCTCATGTTAGCATTTTGTACTCTTTCTAATTGTAATTTATATTGTAATTAAAAATTCACCCCCAAACTTATTTTTGCAATTATATCCCTCTAGTAATTTAATCTAAACGCAATTAATACTAAATTGCAAGTTTCATTTCAATTCATATTAGTTTCAAACTTGTGTGATATCTAATTATAATCTAAAAAATTGACTTGGATAAAATCTTATATAGACATGAATTAAATTTTAAAAAAAACATGGATTTTAATGTTAAAGGTGTTTCCTCTTAACATAATTTAGATTTAGGCTTTCTAATTTATTTATTTTTGGAGTGGATCTACCTTTAGTTATTTAATAGAGCATAAAATTTAAGATGGATTAATTTTTGTAAATGTGGATTTTATTTTTAACCATATTTTTTAAGGATTCTAACTTGATTTGTTAATTTGATTAAGATATTAATTAAATGCACACATGTAATGTAACACCTAAACCTTTTTATTACACTTTTTCAGTAATCATGTGCGTGGAAAATGAAGGAAGATAACATTTTATTACACTTTTACACAATTTAATTAAAAAATATTATCGAACTTTATAAGGATTTTTCCAAGAAGAAAAGTTAAGCAGCTTAATAGCATTTTATTAATTTTATATTTCATAACTCAATTTACAACAACTCTAACCATGATTACTCTCATTTATTTCATCATCAAAACATGTAATTTACAAAACTCCAGCATTTACTTGAACTATTATGGCCGGCCTTCCAAAGAATTCAATGAAATTCATCTCAAATCATGCTCTATTTGGCAATTTCTCCTTCCATTGATATCCAATTCAGTTCCTCCTTCCATTCATATCAAAGCACTGATTGTCTTTTATTTTATTTAAAAAAAAACTTCCACACATTGTTATTTTTTCGAGGGTTTCCATGTTTATTGACCGATGTTTACACGCAATTAATTTCTACATTCAATTGAAAGGCCAACGTAGTAGTTACCCATCATCATCCTCTAAGGACATCCGTTTTCTTCAAAAAAAAAAAAAAAAGGCTTTTTTATTTTTTTGCTGTTAATGCTATTACATGGGCCTTGCTGACTAATGTCCAAGGTGTTCTCCACATTCAGCCCATGTCTCCTCAGCTAATATACTGTGTTGAGGTTGGTCAAACTTCAATCCATGTGCTTAGACTAGAAAACGTCAAAATTGATTTATACCAACTTGTATTAAAATTGAAATCCTACAAGTCACCTTGCTGATAATATCGTTCACAAATTCTTTATAATGGTCTTGATTTTACAACTAATCTAACAATTACATGTAAGACAAAAGTAATTACATCACCAAGATGATTATTAAGAATTTTAGTTCAAAAACGTCATCTTTTTTTTAATAAATAAATCCATATTAATGTAGAAAAAAACTCTAAAATCTAATGATAGGCCACACTGGGATTCAAATACTTTCCTTTTATACAAAGAAATCCTCTTTTATTTTCTTTATTTTAACTATCAATTAGAGTAAGCTGGGTACAAATCAATTCGAATTTTATCCAATCCAAAACCCAAATAGCATGAACTCAAATTCCTCTTTGTTCAAGGAGAAAAAAAAAATCCAACGATCTATATAAGAATGACATATTCACATAGAAAATAGCATGTCTTGTGCCTAGACTTCTACGGAGAAAAGAAGGCATCCATGAACACAAGCAATCATGTTTAGATTTAGAAGAATAAAATACGAAATGTCAATTTAGGGCTAGAATCCCAATCCATAAAATTTTATACGATCGAGTCGTTCTCAAGCGTTTTCATGACAGCGGTAAGGCATGTCAATGCTAATCCAAATATACTGAATAGTTTTAAAAAACTCAAACTTGTCAACAAATCTACCAAGCCATGGAAAGTTCCAAACTAGCAAAACAAGAGGCTAGTGCCCCTGGTTTCTTGTAAAAGTCATAGTTAATTCTCAGCCCACTGAAATCTACAGTCCATAATATACACATTGCATGGCTGGCCGAGTCATTCTCGTGAGTTGGCTGCTCTTATGACATGACACTATATATATGCAAAATAATACCTCTATGTGTGTGTATAACGATATTTAGCTTATTTCTTGAAGTTCGAGGAGGAAATTAAACCATCAATTTTGCAGTAGCAAAAGCAAATACCTTCCTATGGGGCGTTGGATGAAACCAGAGGTAAGCAACCATGACCACCACGTTTAAGTATATATACAAATTTTACAAAGCTTATGGGCTTGAATGGGCTAGAGCATTACCATCTGGGCTTGATTCTTCTAGGGTTCTCTTGCCTTTGATATTCTTGTATCTCATTAGCTTATTTGTGCTCGCTAGGTCTACCCGCTACTAGCTGCGATGACCTGTGTAACAAGTTTGTGCATCTTTCAGCTTACAAGGAACGTTTTCATGAACCCTGATGTCAGGTACGTAGAACAAATTCTTAAACTCCTAAGAATATTCTATGTTTTCATTTTGCTGATGCGTTTTCCTTGCCTGGGATTGATTAACAGGGTCAACAAAGCAAACCGTGGCATGGGAGTGCTAGAAAACAAAGAGGAAGGGGAGAGGTATGCAGAACATGGCCTGCGCAAATTCCTGAGAACTCGCCCACCTGAGATCATGCCAACCGTCAACCACTTCTTCTCTGAAGATAAATAAATAAATATACTGATAATTATGTATAACCCCCCTGAAGCTATATCTGATAATTACAGCTAGCTAGCAACTTGTTTTGTTTTTAATGATTTATAAAGTGTGTGAAATGAGTCTGTGGTCGTTTTAAATGTTATAATACATAGCGAGACTGGAACTTGCTTCATTTGCTAGAGTTTTCCAATTTTATTCAGGAATTCTTCTCTCCGTTAACGAGGCCAATGATTAATACCAGGATTCTTAACCTCAAGCTAAGGAGATTGGACAATATTGTTTCCATTTTTAACAAAGATAAAACATAAAATTACTACCAGCAAACTTTAATTTCCAAAGTTTCTATACAATCATGGAACGGTTTGAAATCCAAAGTTTCTGAGAGAGGGAAAAGAAAAAAGAAGAAGAAGAAGGATTGAGCGTGTGTAGACCGCACGCTCAAAGACTATTATTGGATTTTTCTAGATTGCTTGCATCGTAATCAAAATTTTCTTCTTCTAGTCAACGTAATATATCCTAAGTCAACTGTAAATTACAATATTTACGAATGCACATATACTTATTCATATTTGTTATAACTTAAATTTATAAAAATAATATAAAAATAATTTAAGAATTTGATAAGACAACACAAATCAAAAATTTAGGGGACTAATAGGATGAAATTATAAAGTTGGAAGTCAATTTGGGCAAAAAAAAAATAGAAGAATTGATAAGTTTAGGTACTTAATTAAACTTTGAATTAGTTTAATTAATGCAATTCTAAATTGAAAATATATCAAAGTTCAAGGTCAATTTAGGTCAAAATTCCAAGAAATAAAATTACAGGGACCGAAATGAATAGGCGCTAACACTATAGGGATTAAGTGATTTTATCAGGGGTAATTTTGAAAGAATTAAAAGTTTGAGAAGTCAATTAAAGACTGAATTGATTAAATTTGAAATCAAGAACTATTTTGTAAATGATACAAAAATCCAGGGGCCTAGTTGTATTGATCCAAGGGTGAAATTTAAAAAATAAATTTTAAAAATAATAACTCAATTGTAAGATGTCAGAACTTAAAGAGGCAAATTAAAGAATGATCATCTTGGCCTAAAACGAAGTCATTCAATCAACTGTTCATTCTCTTTTTCTTCTATAAAAAGAAGAAAATCTATGTGGGAAAATTGACATAATGGCTTAAATGATGTATTCATATTAACGATGAGAGATTCATGGAAAGTACAAACTTGTGGGTCTGTTTGTTCACGATGAGAGATTCATGAAAAGTCTAATGCGGTAATTTTTGTGTATATGGCGATTTTACTCCAGCAGTAGCATGCAAGGTAAAAACATGAGTTAATTTTCTATCTTTATTTTCTTCACCTCGTTATACATGATTTTACAGACATTCTTACCAGTAAGGCTATCCTTGCAAAGGGCTAAATATATATGCTTGATTTATCCTTAAAATTAATTATTTAATGTAATTAAATTTCTATGCAGTAATCCCATGTTATTTTTATTCATTTTACATCAGTCCAAACTACACTCTAAATGGATTAATAATGGGCTTTTCCTAGTACAAGTTCTGGACCGTGAAGGAATGGACAAAGTTAGGCCCAATGCCTTATGTTTGAGATTGGCTTGGTGTGCTCGAAGTAGGATCCATTAAAGGAAGACCCAGCTGTTACTTTTTTTTAGCCTTTAGCCCCAAAAAAACTAATTTCTTTTGTCTGGTTCAAATTTTACCATTCAAACATGGATGACATTTCATGCCCTAGTAATCAAAATATTTTTTGGTTTTTTTTAATTATTTTTATTCATTGATATTAAAAATAAATTTTAAAAAATCATTTTATTATGTTCTTAAATAAAAAAAATATTTTAAAAAATAACTGCTACTCTACAATATCAAACCGAATATTACAATAAAAAAATATTTTAAAAAATAATTATTGCTTGCATCTATTCACTTGAATGGTGAGTTCGTTGTTGCTTTTACATATTGTAATTAGGGGTGATTATTGCATTTATTCTTCTTAGACAACATCTTAATATCTTGATTGATGGTTTGCAAATTAGTCGTTTAACCTGTTCTCTAAAACGTTGGCACGCATATTAAAATATATTAAAAATATAACGTCGACTATCAAAAAAATAAATTAAAATATATTTTTTCAAAAAAAAAAAAACTGAAGAAAAAAAAAGGGATAAATCCCAACTTTCATTGATTTTCCTCACTCTCATGAGAACCAAATTGCAGACCCAATATCTATAAACCAAAAACCTAAAATTAATATATGCTACTCTAGTAATGAACAGCACCAGATTATCCATTCAATTGATTCAAATTGGCAAACACAAAGTTCAATTAACTAAATTAAAAGTATAAGGACAAAGTTAACTCATTGAAACAAACACGAGGACAAATTAAATCTAGTTAAGCCTCTGAAAATGGAAATGAGATCAAAAGCAGGTATGAAATTGGAACGTGCTTTGTAAATTGTTGATTGCTCATGTAATGTTGCGTGCACCACCAAACAGCCTCACCCTGATTTAGATTAAATTAGTTTACAAGCCTATGTTTTGTGACAGGTTAGGTAAAAAAATATATAATAAAAAAAATTTAGAATATAAAAAATTATTTGATATTGCTATTAAAGTTTTTTTAACAACTTGAAACCTTTTAATCTGACTTTGTATCTAACCCGAGTTTAAAATTAAAATAAAATTTGGCTCAATATGATTAAATTGATTTGATGAGTTTAAAAATAACTTGATTGACTGACATGATTAAATTGAAAAAACTAAAGAAGAAACTTACATAAAACAATTTTAGACACAATTTCTTGTTTGATCCAAATTTAAAATTAAATTACATGAATGTTATCTCAATGTGACTTTGATAATTTAATCAATCCAAAAGCAACCCAGTTAAATGGTAAAAACAATTCTAAGAATGAATTTGAGGGAAAAAAATTCTAAGAATGAATTTAATCAATCCCTTAGCCTAGTAGGATAATGCTTCGAGGATTTCTTTCGCAACTTTTGTACAGTATCTGCTAACCTAGACCTTACATTTGGAAAACATCAAAATTGGCCATTAACTGCACTATTGATCTGTCTTTGATTTTGTGTGTTTGCTATCACAATTATAATCAATATCTTGGTCAAATGTGTGGTTAATTAATTAGATAGGTACAGATTTTATTTAGAGGCAAATAAGGTGACTTTCAATTTACCGTAGAAGGCACCTTGTTCCCATATTTCAACATCATTCTCCTTGAAGAGACCAACTCCTCATCTGTCTTGTTCCCAGCAGAGTTTTGTGAAGTTTCCTTTGTTTTCTCAGCCAACAAACAGGAAAAGTTCACGTTAATCTGTCATCCATGGAAAAATCGAACACAAAAAATCCATGGTTTCAATGACACTTGAAATACATAGAGTACTAAGTATTACTTGCACGGATATATGTCCTGCCTCTTTACATTCCTTTATTCTCCTATAATAGTTGTACATCCTTTCGTTTCCCTGGCAACATGGGTTTTTCTCAGAACTTGTTTTTGATCATCACAGCTTTAGTGGTCCTTGCCGATGTTGCTACAGCCTGCTCCAATGGACAATGCAGGGTTTGTGTGTTCCCTTTTACATGCAAGTGATCATGAAACTCTAATTTGTTTTTTTTTTCCTAATTCATCTTTGTAAATATCAATATTTAGATACTTGATGAATGCTCATCGAACCAAGATTGTCAAGCTGGGCTCTATTGTTCCTCTTGCCTGGTAGGATTTTCAGGTTCTAGATGTGTAAGATCAACCATCACAAACCAATTCAAGCTTCTGGTACTTCCCTAATTATCTTTTTTGCATAATAATTATGCGGGTTATTTTCTTCTCTCTCTTTTGTAAGGACGCACCATGTTTATGAGCTTGTTAGGCAACGTTTAGTTCACAGACGCCTTGATTGGCTCATCTGAGTGGTTTGTTTTACTTTTTGTCTTTCCATGATGTGCATAAGAAGACTTTTGGTTGAGGTATGTTATAACCTACACGATGATATCATGAAGATGTGGAGCGTAAGGGTTACAAATCAAAAGAAAAGAAAAAAGTAGAAGATAGAGGCCATACATTTTCTTCCTCAAGTGAAAATTGGAATGAATATTAATGTTGATATATATTGTCTATCAATGAAGGATTTGCTTTAGGGCAGTTTCCAGGAAGGTTATCAGTCACAGCAAACAGGGATTCACACAACGCAAATTGGACGAATTAGGGTGGTTAGAGTACGTTTGATATTGAAATGGAGGGCCTGCCATGGCCATGGTCCATTTAATAATAGATTGAGATTTCCCAAAATAAAAAAAGGGCCCTCCTTAAGATGGAGGAGTGCCGACTGAATTTCACTGACTGTTGATACCGAGTTGCAGGGTATGTGGAACTCTTGTTGTGACTTGGGAACTTGGAAGATTCAGGATTTTAAAGAAGCTGAGAATTCTTAGTGGAAAGCTTCGGAATTGGAGATGGATATTGCAACAAAAATTGAATCGAATGTTTGTAACATTCCGAACTTGAATCATTGTTACTAAATTAGTTTAAACAAAAATTCAATATCTTTAAACACCGGTCCTGCTGGATTATGAATTGAGACTGAAGGAGGATTATATATATGATAAAGCTATAATTTGGTTTCCTAACTATAACTAAAAACTAGTAGTTTTTAAAAGTATGATAATGATTGTTTTGGCGAAGTGTTTTTTTATTTGGAAATATATTAAAATAATATTTTTTTATTTTAAAAAAATTATTTTTAACATTAGCATATCAAAACAATTTAAAAATATAAAAAAATTAGTTTTAAAACAAAAAATTAAAATTTAGTAAAATATTGTTTGGAACGCAGTTTCAAATTAACACACAAATTAACTAGTTTTCATTTTTTTCTCTTATTATTAGAACAATTCTTTGCCTTTCAACAAATATGCATTTTTGACGACCCACAATGCATATGCTATTGATGGATACCCTTCTCACACCGGAGTCCCTCGAATCACATTTACCAACCAAGAAGACAACATCACAGAGCAGTTAAATGTAAGTGGTTTTTCCTATTTACCATGTTAGAACCCCCTTTTCTTTTCTTTTCTTTTCTTTTCTTTTCTTCTGCAAGTTAACAAGTGCCATTAATTATTTGACCACAGAATGGAGCTCGAGCCTTGATGCTTGATACCTACGATTTTCAAGGAGATGTATGGTTATGTCATTCATTTAAAGGACAATGTTATGATTATACCGCATTTGTATGTACATTGATTCCCTACTGCATAATATGATTTTTTTTTGTTTCATTTATTTTCTCTAATGTGTGAAAATGTAAATGTTTGCCCCAATAGGGTCCAGCAATTGACACCCTAAAGGAAATTGAAGCTTTCTTATCAGCAAATCCAACAGAAATTGTTACATTAATCTTAGAAGATTATGTTCAAGCCCCAAATGGACTGACCAAGGTCTTCACTGATGCTGGGT
>Ga0307510_10005237_pt1 | contig 15414 bp, 12 predicted proteins | sample 12_EM_MG_FD_207224 | JGI IMG/M metagenome (GOLD analysis project Ga0307510, IMG submission 207224) | Populus trichocarpa ectomycorrhiza microbial communities from riparian zone in the Pacific Northwest, United States - 12_EM | ecosystem: Host-associated > Plants > Roots > Unclassified | place...
AACAGAACACTCATAAGTCGCCCTTATCATCGGGGACTTACTCACTATACTGTGTAGCCAACCGGTACTGCACTACTCACATGACCCATTACCTCAGGAGGAGACCCCACTGAGCAATCCCAGTTGTTGCCAAACCAACCCACGCACGTCGCATCTTTAAGGCCCTTGGACCTTAACACAAGTTAGGCTTTCCTACAAGCTCTTGAAACACAGAGCTGTTACCACCATGGCAACCACCCAGACATACACACTCAGCAACGAGTTTATACAAATCTTCAGGAGACAACAGGATGATCTCCCAGAACATGTTAAAGTTAATGCATACTTTGACGATCAAGGACTAGGACATCCCAACACAGGATACTACCTTGATATCCCAGAAAAACAACACTTACCTATCGAATTCATCAAAGCCAACGGCACCTACTACTGGGTCGAACTCATCTGGAGACAAGACCAGTGGCAAACTAGTCAACAAGGAATATTCAATGAACCAAACATTGGCTGGTGGATCATATCAGACCCTCAGCATCCTAACCACATCTTTTACAAACAAGAGGCCAGCATCCCTCTCACTATCACAGCAGTTACCACAGCACTTTAGCAGCTTCCTACCCGCCCCAACACCCCAGATCATCCAACCACAATGGAAGGACAACAGGAAGGAACTAACGTCACTACTAGCCAGGAAGAATCACGGAGAATCAATGTCATTACTCACTCCAATGGCGCACTCAAAGGAAACCCTCCTTTTATATTTACTGGAGACAGGAATACAAGCAGGAAGTTTATAAACAACTTTGACCTTTGGAGACTACTCAACCAAAACAATGACACCATGAAGAAACCTTTATCTTGGGTCGTCACCCTTCTCAGCTACATGGATGGTAACAAAGTAGACGCCTGGAAAGAAGAACAAATGCACATCCTTGAAAAGGCAGCAAATGATGGAGTCCAAGACACAGACAAAGACCTCTGGAATGATTTTATTGGAAGGTTCAGAAATGCCTTCACCAATCAAAACCAGAGAGAAGAATCCTACCAGAAGTTATGCAAACTCAAGCAGGAAGAAAGTCTTGATGACTTCTTTGCCAAATTCAAGCAACTAGCGTTCGAAGCTGGAGTTCCCCTAGATGACAAGGGAACTATCGAAACTCTCAAGCACGCTATGAACAAAGGACTCACTAGCGCCATTATTAATTCCCCCAACTTTGACCCTACTGCAGATGTCCCTTGGACTTTCAAACAGTGGGAAGAACAGGCTCGCCAATCCCATCTCAAATGGAAGGCAGCAGCCAAGTTCACCCAAAGATGTCAAGGACTTTTTCAAGCATTCAAACTTGCTCCTAGGCAGGTCAACAACCCAGGAAGAGGCGGTTACCAAAGGAACAACAATTGGAGGAACAGAAACAACCAACGCACCACCTCTCAAGGAGGATATCATATGGACGTCGACACTACTATCACCGAAGATATCAGAGCCGCGGGCAGAGGACAACAGCACTCCGAAGCCAAGAAAGCGGAACTCATGAAAAACAATGCCTGTTTCTATTGTGAAAACAGAGGACACCAAGCCAAGGACTGTCGCAAGAAACAAGCTGACCATGGTAATTACAGCGGCCACCTCAAAGAAACTGTTCAAATGGGCAATGCGCCCGTTATACCAGACTTCCAAGACCTGGACAGCATTACTGGATTCTTAAAAGACAACATGGACTCACTTGATGAGAATACCAAGCTGAGCATAATCGAAAAACTCATGCCGAAGGATTTTACCAAAGCCTGAAACTAGCTGCCTTAGTTAGGGCATTCCAACTTGATAGTGTATTTGTAAACAAATCAAATTCAATACAATTGAAAGTTCCAATTTCGCACTATCAAGGGACGGCAGAAGAAACAATTTTACTTGACACTGGGGCAACAGAAAACTTTATTGACCTCAGCACTATCAACAAACTCTGGCTAGGAACAAAACGAATTCCCCATCGACCAGTCTACAACGTCGACGGAACCCTTAATCGAAATGGAACCATCACTCAGGCATGTGACCTCCTTGTCACTCAGGGAAACAAAAAGGAACGAACAAGATTCTATGTCACAAATCTAGGTTGTGATAGGATGCTCTTTGGTTACCCATGGTTCAAGAAATTCAAACCAGACATTAGGGTCGTTCAAAGTTGCCATTATTGACCCCATTATTGGTTCCATTATTTTCACCATTAAGCTGTTTTTAGAGCCAATTTTCGATTAATGGACTAAATAATAAGAAACTTAATGAGCAATTAATGATCAACTTTGAAACCCCCCCCCTGGAAAATGTCAATAATGGGCTGAATAATGAGTTCCCTTTGTCTCATGGACCTCTCAGCATGGTTTCAGCATTTTGAGTCTCCGACCCACTTGCGAAAACTTTGTGCTTGTGCTCATCATCGTGTTGTCTGAGCATGTGATCATGCCGCGCATGCCACTCCATCGCAAACTACTTGAGGAATTGGATGATGTTGACCATGCTTTCAAATGTGCCCGCCTCTCAAAATACCTAGAAGACATCTCCATTGCATCCTTCCTCTCTCTCTCAGCCAGTGACTCTGATTCTATGGACGCCTCCTTGACATCAAGTATCAGCAGTATCAGCAGTGTCAGCAGTGTCAGTGTCAGTAGTGTCAGTTCGGTGTCATCTCTTAACTCAGATGACCAGCCCACTCTACTCTTGCTTTCAGACATCGACAAGATGTATGCCTCACAAATACAGGCCTGCATCGACCAGTTATGCCACCACATCATCACTAAGAGGGTTCTTTGCAAGAATCCGGCCATCGAAAAGGCATCACAATTCCATCTCCTCAAACTCTGGCACAACGGAAACCTTGATCAGTACAGGAAAAGAGTACATGTGGACCCCAACATCTTCGACGGCATCATCAACACGATACACGACCACAACATCTTTCACAACAATTCAAATGTCCCCCAAGCCCCCATCAAGATCCAACTTGCAATCTTTCTGTTTCGAGCAGGTCATTATGGGAATGCAGCCAGCCCAGAGGCCATAGGACATTGGGCTGGGGTCAGTCTGGGCACAGTGGTGAACTGCACCAACCGTGTAATGTTGGCCCTCATATCCATACACGACAAATGTGTCTACCTCCCAACAGCTGAGGAGAAGGAGAGTGCGAAGGCATGGGTCGCAGAGCAGGTATGCCCCAAGTGGAGTGATGGGTATATCATGGTGGATGGCACCAAATTCTTGTTATTCCAGCGGCCTGGCCTTCACGGCGACACATGGTTTGACAAGAATTGAGACTACTCATTGGACTGCCAGGTGCGTTGTATATCTCCCCATACTGTTGTGGTCTGACCTTTCCCAGCTTGTCATCCTTCCCGATTCACTTGTCATTGTGGACTACGCCGTCAGCCATACTGGCAGCGTTCATGATGCCCTGGCCTTCCAAAACACCTACATCTTCAAGGAACATGATCATATCCTGGCTCCCAATGAATGGGTATGGGCCGACATGGCATATCCAATTGAGACGTGGTGCATTGCACCCTTTTGAAAGCCTGTCGGCGGCAAGCTGTCGGCCAATCAAAGGACTTATAATTACCATGTATCAAAGGGTAAGTCACACTCTATTTATTTTTGTATCCTTACAGTTCTCAATTTCAGATCTGCATACGCGCTGAACATGCGATCAGGCTGCTGAAAGGCTGCTTCCAAGCTCTTCACAAGCTTCACATTCAAATCACCTTGCCCAAGCACCATAAGTGGGCCATCATTTTCATTCGGTGCTGCATCGTCCTGCACAATTTGATCCTTTGACTTGAGGGTGGGGATTTCGACCCTACATTCCGTGAGCACCTCTATGAGGCTGGTAGACATGTGGCACCAAGGAATCTCGATGTGGCTGGTGACAAAGATGAAGAATTGCAGGGGGTTCAGCGACGCGCGGAAATGGAAGGACAGAGATTTCGGTGGCAAATCATGGCAAGGTTATTCAATAGCAAGTCAAGTGGGGCAGTGAGACGGCCTGACTAGAGGCAAAATGGACTTTCATTGCATGTATTATGTGTGGTATGGAATAAACTAGCTATGATTGTGACGTGGATGCCTCAGGAAAGGACCAATTAGTGGAAGGAACGGAAGGTAAAGTATTCATCGCATCTGTACTGAAGGTAAACGAAGGTTGGGAAAAGCTGTTGATGTATGCATCTGTTGAGTGACCCTCCTGCACAAGGCCAGTGTAATGGTCACCTGAAGTAACAGGTGCTTGTCCCCCCTTCAATCAAGCTATCTCAAGCTGCATGCGCATCATCTGTTCTTGGTATATGAGTTCAGTCTCCCACATTTGCTTCTTGATTTGAAGGGCCTTTTCCTCAGCCGCCAACTCCATCTTCCTGCGTTTCATCTTGATGCTGGCTGACTTGTGTTCACGCGAAACTCTTGCCAGTTCGGAGAGTTGAGCCTGATCACTGCTGACTGAGCCAAGTGGGCTGTTGACATGGGCGCGTTTATTGGGTATCTTGCAGTTGTTGCCTGTTGAACCTGAGGGAGTGCGTGAATTCTTACGGACCACAGGTGTTGCGCCAACATGGGCTCCATGCCGTTTGACAGCAACATTTGAAGTCGGACACGCTTTGGATGACTTAGGCTGGGAGTGTTCAACCAAGGGAGAGTGAGCGTCATCACCATACTGAGTTCGACATCAGCAACAAAAATCAATATGAATATGCATAACTTGTCTTAGTGGGCCATCACTCCGTGTGGCATGTCCAAGTTCTCATCATGTTGAAGTGGGACATCGTATTCATTTACCGTAGCATCCCTTGACTCAAGGGCCTTGAATGCTCCGAGAAGTAATACAAATATTAATAATTAATTAGAAAAACATTGTGGACATCATGGCTGACTCTATCACCAGGATTTCCATATCCGGACTAATGGCTACTATGATAGTAAAATCTACAGTAGATAGCGCACATGGGGGTACCAATGCCTACATGCTACATCACTCTTACTTACACCTACCAGTATGTATGTCTTTACCACATGGTATGCTTTGACATATTCACACACACGCAATTATTGTGCACTGTATCAATAAATATATCACCAATGACATTTACCATACATACAATATATATAACCAACTCTCCTAGACTACCTTGGATGCATCCGCTGCACTCTCCCTTGGCATGCCCAAGGTTTAAACATCTTGGACATATACAGCCAAAGTGGATGCTTGTACTGGAATAGACAAAATGTTTAGCGATTCATAAGCCAACAAACTGCCTGTGAATATACCATCATGGAACCAAACCATGCCATTGCTAGTGATGATTCTGCTTGTGAAATGTTCACCTGAAAAGTATATTATACCATGCAATTTATACTGTTGACAAATGCCATCAGCATCGATATGTAATACAGGTTCAAAGAGACGTGGTCCATGCCACAATTCAATACATAGTAATGGCGGGTGACAGGTGAACGAGAAGGAATGAATTAACGTGTTCCCACATTGAGGGCACGTATCAGACAGTGACACGGAGAAATCATCCATGTATTCTTGGATGCTATAACCTGTCTGTGTGGAAGATTCCACTGTCACGATCTCACATGAACTAGAAAACTGCTTGTTGCCATTCACAGTATGGTTAGCATGACAGCAATGAATTGACTTCATAACTGGTTCCCAAGACACAAGCAGTCGATCCATGATAGTGTGCACACTTGCATATTCACCTAAGGGAAATTCATCGCTGTTTATCCTTGCCAGACGACGCCTCAAGTTATCACATATCTGCTCTAAAGAATAAGAAGCGGAACCAGTATGAATGTCTTCATGCAATGCGAAAGCAGTGGTCAAGGTATTCAGGATGTTGTTATCTATCTCGTTCCATGCCAGTGTCATTTCAGCCAGGTCTTCGTGCCAAATATTGAAGGGCACCATACATATAGCATCGTACACACAGCTGTTGTTTTGCCACTGTGTTCCAATGGGGACAAGGACACAAGGAGAAAAATGAGTATCATTCGCGTCAGACACTGCATTATGAGAACTCTTAAACCTTTTAAAGCATGCATTTGGCAAGTTTGCATTGGTTGGGCCCACCCTTTTCAATCCCCTAGCACTCTGATCCTGTTCTTTTAGTGCAGAGCCTTTTATCGGAAGATGACATTTATTATCATTCATAGAACCTTCTGGAGCAGGTTGTATTTTTTTGGCTGATACAGACTCTACAATCCTCCATTCAACTTCTTGACCAGTCAATTCCTTGCTTTCAAGGTAGGGATTGTGCTTGTTCCAATGTATAGCTTTATGCATCTTTGATAGCATATACGCAGATCCTTTCCTTTCTCTAAACAGTGCAATGAGGGTGTTTCTATGATCAGCCATCGCAATCTTTCTTGGTAGCTTATTTTCATAATGGAGTGTTGTAATTTCGTCCAGAAGTTCAAGTTCACGGAATTCTTGGTGCAAGGCTCCAGAAGCTCCCCCTGTAATCTTGGATGGATGGAAACCTCCCAATATTAAAGTTCCTGCAGTGCTTGTACCATGTGATAACGATGTGTAATACCCTTGATGAGTCCGTGTGTACCTCAAGTCTACAACATTATTTACGCGCGTTTTTCCTTGAGATGCAAAGTCTGTCATGGCGAAATTTGGTAGAACATCAGGTTGTGAACGCAATATTTCTAGCAAAGAATCGTCCGGTAGATTACATGTTGTAGCAACAGAATTTTTAGCCAATGGAACTACGTTCAATGGAAGACCATCAAGCTGCACCAGGGTAGGAGGGTCACTAAGCTGAATAAACAACGAATCTAACATGTTTACACTGTTTATTGTTCGGGATTGCCAGCCATATACAAAACCTTCCTGCCCCTTAGTTATGCAAAGTTCCATCACAATGTTATTTCTGATCATAACTAGCATGCCTACGCAAAGTGAAAGTTTTCCGGGAATGAGCTTTGTGTTTGCACAAGGTGGTTGTTCCCATATAATCTTTTGAATGATGGGCTTGATCTTACCATGCTCAGTTAATTCACCACAAGGCTTCCGCCTTACACGTCACTTTCTACCCCTAGATTCTTTGACATCCTCCAAATGTAGTGTGTCTATCGAAAAGAAATCCACCAGGTTCTGATTCGACTCCTGAGCAAACCTTAATGCACCCAGGTGGTTAATCTCATCTTTCAATAAGTTTAGACAAGTAATGATTGACACGTTTCGAAATTGTGCATCATTTATAGAAGGTCTATTAGGGAGGTTACATGATACTCAAGACCTAAGGAATGCGATGTCCGTAGTTGTGCATGCCTTGTACTGCATATTAGAGAGAACTTTGCAGAACTGGGCATCTTTGACAGACTTGGCACACTGCCTCATATTCTGGTGCAATATGACAACAGAGGTAACTTGGTGCCAGAGAGCCTTACCGATTGCAGCCTGTTGGTCATACAAAGAGGTAGGGTTTCATCTGACTATTCGACTATAAAGCGAAGCATGCTCTCCACCAATGGCAGGTGGTAGTTGTGCAAAGTTGCCCGCAAATATCATGTTCATCCCTCCAAATGGTGTGTCTGGGTTGTTCAATACCCATGCCAACCTCGCACTGATGAGATACATCTCTCTGCACAATAGCATCAAAACCTCATCTAAAAATATATATTGAACACCCACCAACCTTGACCTTATTTGAGACAACTGTGTATTACTATTTGAAGTTCTATCACTATCTGTGTTGATTCTGAGTACAGAGTGGTAAGTAGATCCACATAGTAGAGTGGCTGCACTGCCTGTAGGTGCTAGTATAAGCAGGCGATATAGTTCTTTTCTCCAAGAAAACAATTCAGAAAGTGCATGGAGCACTTGTGATTTGCCAGTACCTGCCATGCCACCAATGTACATTTTCAAATGCTCAGAATCAGGATCGCAGGCATGATTAGCAACAATTCTGAATGCATGTTCTTGCTCTTGATTTAAGTGAAAACAAGAGGAAATATCCTCAATTGTTGTCTGCCACTCCTTTGAGACAAAAAAGCAAGACAAGTAGGACTTTGTTATGACACATACATTATCAGGTACAAACTGATTGATACCTACACCTGGGTTGGGCATAGGATTTGAGTCAGTGGGCATATTTTGTGAACGCTGTTGAAGGACCTCAGCACATTTTTGGGCGGCAACCATCTTCCACTCTGCCCCGTTCCGTTTGACTCCAGGAGGTGGAGGCCTTATATCTACAACTGGATGCAATGAGCCAGGGATATCATCCGTCCATCCAAGATTTTGTAATGTTGCCCTCATCTTGGACATCAGGCGGGTCTGTGCTTTCTCGCGCTTCCCTGGTTCATCTGAGAAATTAGGAACATGATGCTTGACATTGGAACTATCCTGTATATTAGCATTGGTCACTATGTCATCCATATCTTGCATCACTTGCACATCTGGATCTTCCCATGAACTAATGCCACCATCTCCTTTGTTTAATTGGGCATGGAAGTCATCCCATGCATCAAGACAATCGTATTGGATATTTAAATTTCTCATGACATCTCTTTGTTTATCAGAAAAGCAGTGTGTACTGAATGCATTGTCCCAGCTTTGTTCTTGTGTTTTAAGCTCCAAACCTGATTGCCAAGGTTTAAACAACATCAGCATTATGCTACAATAAAACTCACGATCCCCCTGGTTGCATCTAGGAAGCGTGGGGCCAACGAAATTTGGAACCTTATTTTTTCCAACAGGGCGACATCGAGTACTGTGACTGTTTGCAAGGGTATGCTCTGGGAGGAAAGGAAATACAGTCAATGCTGTTTTGCTAACACAGAAGCTAGGAAGATATGAGGGGCATTCATCAATGGACGATTCACCTCTGGTATCGCCATTGTCTTCATCCTTTTTCCTTCTATTCGGTTTCCGGTTTTTAGGCAATTTGATTCATTCACACCTTACAACCCAGTCGTACAAGCACATATTGCAAAGAGCTTCGCACCGATAGATGTAATCATGCACAGGAGAAAGACCAATGAATTTGTCATTGTATTTTAGTATTGCGACCTTCTCCTTCGACTGTTCATTTCCAGCTAACTCCTCCAAGTCAGATTGCTCATGCTGCACAACATTCGAGTCTAACAATGTATCATCCACCTTCGGACCATCCTTGCGTCCATGTGAATCCTTTTCAACCCAAGAACTTCTAGCGGTATTAATGAATGACATCCAATAAAAGACTTGGAAAGTGTGACTTTTATAATGGTCAGGGTTCCCTAATATGTACATGCATATCATTGGATTACCCATTTCCATTTTTGTGCTGAGTGAATTCACTATTTTTGTCATCAGTCTATGAGCCTTTTCTTTATTCGAGTAACTACCTCCTACCACATCAGGGTTTCTATTGAAAATCAAGCGGATCGTATCGAAAACTGCATGCATCTTCAAAGATGTCTTTGTCATGTAATTAGTAACATACAATAGAACCGACTTTATTGCAGTTCCCGAATGGAGACTTGTAACATCAGTGTTACATCTGAGAAGATATGTAACAAGGTAAGAGAACGTGTTTAACCATTCTTCCGTCTTTTTCATTAGGATACTACCCGATTCTGGATTGACCTCTGTCTGGTCATATACAACACGTGGAAATCTCACCTTGCATTTCCCATATACGTTATCAAGACAGCCTTTGAATACATGGCCCTTATTCTGAGAACCATCTTTGTTTCTAGTACTTGAACACTTGTGAATATTTGACCTGAACAGTAATGCATTGACTACGTGATGGAAATGCAACCACCAAGAATTCACATTACTGCATCGATTGCAAGCATTGCACTCTTTATTTAAACAAGATGGAGGTGGTGCCTCAGGCAACATTTCGGTAGGATCCTGATAATTTTCCAAAGTCGAAGCCTCTCTCACATTAGCTTCGACATCCTTCAGGCTTGCAGACATGAAATCACCTGCATGTATACCTTCCAAGTACTTTACTAGATGCTTTCTAAAGTCTGATGATGGATCAAGTATTCTACAATGCATTTCTTCAGGTGGTAGAGTCCCGCGGATCCAAATTAACATGTGTAGGTGTAAGGTCAACTGTCCTTGTTGTTCAACTGTACTATAGAATGCTGATGTATCACCATACAGTCCTCATCTGTTTTTGCCAAACCCTAGTACATGCATGATGAACATGTCGACCATAAAATGAAAGAACCTAGCACCAGTGACAGGATTATTAGCTACCAAGCGAAACCGCTCATCATCACAACGACTAAGACTAACATTGAAGGATTTATTGTTATCAGCAAAATATAAGCACAGAGGATGCTTGTTATTGGCAGGCGAAAGCATTATATACCACATTGGAGCACCCATATATGCAATCAGTGACCAAATCTTGCTACGCATATATTTCTTCAACGTTATCGACCCCTGAACTTTACCATTTATGTGATCAAGGTCATGGACAAGTTGAAAATATGCTTTTTCATCTTCAGTGGAAGGCTTTATGGATTCGCCTTCTGACAAATGCTTAGATATTGATGCAAGTGCTTCTTGATCAACAGACAATAATCTATTTGTGATGTCATGAAATTTGATGACTCTGCAAGGAGAAAACCAGCCAACAAAGCAGCCTTCATCTGCAGATGGCTGAAGGCTATGAACGGAAAAGTAACATCATACTGGAACCACTTATTGTGGTACATCAACAAAAAGTGTTTATGAGCCTTGTTGGAGTATGTAGTTGTTCCTACTCCTCCAAGACCATATGGAAATAACCATGGGAAAGCTTGAGGATATAAGCTTGGATCATTGTATATTGATTTGGATTTTGCACTGTGGGATACAGCAAGTGCACCACCACCATTGTTCCAATGTCTCAATGCAATGCCCTTCAGTGCTTCAACTGACATTGTCTCATACTGCTCATTCAATAATCCATGTACAACAAAGGGACACTCTTTAGAGCGCTTTATTTCTTCAGAAATAAGTGATAAGTGGCAGGAGGATAAACCAGCCCCACTTATCGCGCTATAGCCAGACCGAGGTCTGGATGTGAGGGAAAAATGCTGTTATGCACACCCCTGGGTTAGGGGTAGTGTGGGACTCAAAGCATGATATTTTCCCACCCTGTTGGGGCGGGCTCATCATGCAGTCCTACCCACTAAAACCTCACTACACATGCTGGTGTTTCCTTGTTTTTTCCTCAGTGCTGGTTCCCAGGGTTTCATCATGGTTTTCTTGTTGGTGGTGAGTTTCTCATTGTTTGCTTGTGTTCCTTGCATTCTTATTTTCTCTCAGATGGCTTTCCCTACATGATTATTTTCCGCCTTTGCACCTATATATGGTGTGCTGGATTTCATTTTCTTCCCTCAATGCTGGTTCCTAGGTTCCCTCCACAAGTTTCGTGACTTTGTTTGTCTGGTTTTCATTGCGGTCCTTATTGGTGGTGAGTCTTTGGTTGATCACGCGGTGGCATCTTGTTCTTATTTCATTTCTCGTTTTCCTCCCTTAGGTGATGCTCACTAGGTTCAGAGATTGCTGCTCCTTCCTTCTCACCTGTATTTTTCTGTTTGTGGGTTATAAGGGTTGTGACAAGCTCATTTTGCATGGGCTGTCTGGTTTGGTTATGCATCCATATGTTGTTCCAGTTGGCAAGGGTCTCTGGATTGCTAGTATTTATGGTTTTATTATCTCTGTTCCATGTTTTATGTGTTTTTTACTGCATTACTGGTTTAATTGACACTCTCTTCTGGTTTTACACATTGGTGCTTTATTATATGTTGTTCTATGGGTTATGCAGGGGCATTTGTACCTGTGGTTTGCACCTCTCCTTGCCCCGGTTTCAACCGTGGGAAAATCGCGCCTGGTGGTGGTCGCGGTTCAAGGAGCCCCCCAACAAAGGGACACTCTCCATCATCTATGCCGACTTCCTTGCCATTATCAAAAGAGCTTGTACCTTCTTCTATCTTCGTGGTCAGCAAGTGACGATATTCAATTGTAACCAGCGGAACATTTTCCGGATATTTTGCTAGCTCATCATAATCAATCTCAAGGTCAGCGTAATAAATGTTGTTCAGCTTCAGCCATTCAAGTGCACGAGCAACATATGAATGTCTTACCAACAATGGAGTATGCTGGTAATCTTTATCCATAGGCAAATATGGTCCTGTGAATAATATAGCCAAAATTTCTTCCAGGTCTTCAACAGGAGGGGGCAAGCGATGGTAAACTTTTGGAACAGGAGATTCAAATGCAATTACATGTGAGGTCATTTTTCTTAGGCCCGATTCTGCAACTTGAATGAAGCAGCTGTTAATACGCATGCATGCAATCAACAACCTTTCCATGAATTTTAAACTTGAGAGCTCATCGGGTACCATGCCAATCCATAATCCGTTAGCCAAGGTGTTTTGAGGAACATGCCCATTCCATAAGTGCTTCCAGCAGTCATCACATATACTATCGCATCTGTAGTCAAGAACAGGGCCTTTATATTCTTGGATCGGCTTAGAGGAGTGCTTCCTTTCAATCCTAGTGACTCCTTGCACCTGTAATATGTGCAAACACTGTTTCACTGATTTCAGTCTGGTGAGATTTGAAGAGGGAGTTAACTGACCACATACAGCACAACCAGCCTCCTCCAGCTTACCAGGAGAAGAGTCAAAACAAAAGTCATGGGTGATATCACACATCAGTTTATTGTCTGGCGGTGATGGAGGAAACAGCGTTGGCATTGTCGAAGTAGAATCATGACCAGTGGTACGACTCGAATGAACAGGCCGCAATCTGCTGGAGACATGTTTACTTTGGTGACAAGAACGACATGCGCTCCGACGAGGTTCTTGTTCTACCTCTGTCGTACAGTTCACTTTCTGTGTCTAAAATGCTAGCGGATCGTCCTGTTGTACAGAATTGCCAGTACCTCCTGTTGTCTTGGGTTTGGCACATGCATTGTCATTAGGGCCCTTAGGCTCTCGCTTTCTATTTCTGTCATGAACAAGCTTGCTTTTTGTCATGGAGAATACAGTGATCGCATCGTTACATGTTGCACAGTGGTGTGCATCAAAACAGGCTACCATAACAGCTTTTGGGATGCATGATGGAATTTTTATTCCATGGACTTGTGCAATATTCGAAATTGCTTTAATAGAAAGTCGACTAATAATGTTACCCAGAGGAATGTTTGTGTGAACAAAACTTCCAGAATTGTAATTACTCGGGCCGATGTGTTTACCATGAACAACGAACCTGAATGCATCATCAGGACTTCCCGTGTAACCTGGCATAACATATGGTCCAATATCCTCGAATGCAAATTCATGCTGACCGCCACCACCATAAGGAAATAAAATATGCGTAATTTCCTTAGTGGGATCAATGCTATGATGAACCGATCCATGAAGGATTGATGTTTCATTAAGCACTGAAAATGACCCACTGTAGCGCAAAGCACTACGAAAATATAAGAAAGCGATATGGATAAGCAGGAGAAAAACACAAACAATGGATACCCAAAAAAGTGAACGTAGACAGGCAAACTCAGGATATAGATTCTGTATGTGGTGCAAACGACAAACACACCCCGGTCCTTGTGACACAAACAACATCATATACTTCAAGTAACGGAGGAATGAATGAAAAATGGATGACAAGAGGTCATGTCGTAGATCGACACTGCGTAAAAGATGCAAGGCAATGAGACGCACAAGTAAGGCAGGGGGCATAAAATGAACGCAATAAATCAGCCCAGCAGTTGTAGCATGATACATGCAAGGCAATGAGACAGCACAAATGTACACAACATGAAGCAGAACATGAAACATTCTAGATGACCCCTGATACAGTAAACTGTATAAGTATTCAAACAGACTGCGGGGAATATCCCTCCCACATTGTCCTTCGAACTGATGCAAATGCAACAAGTCAACATAGACAGGATCCACAGATTTGACAAGAATGTCATTTAGACATGGCCCGATCGCAGTAACTTGCACATCAGCAAATTGTAAGACATGGCCACAGCTAGGCATATGTTCGACAGAGCTGACATTTTGATCGATGAACAAACTTGAATGCAACAAGATGACATGGACAAAGTCCACAAACACAACAAGATCATCATTCCAACACAGCCTGGCTGTAGTAACTCACACATCAGTGAATAGCAAGACATGGCCATAGCTAGCCACAAGTTCAACGAAGCTAGTATTTTGGATCTACATAACGACATTAAAATGGTATATCCCAAGTAATTAAACAAAGAGACATACAGGACCATAGAATCCACCTATCAAATCAAAAGCGATGCATGCAGATGAAGCAGATATTGGATAACACATACTAAATCAGCAGAAATCAATATAAAAGACCCAACTAAAAACACGAACCTGATGGCCAAACGATACGGACAACAAGGCCCGATCCCCCGATGCAGACAGATCACAGTATACACAGACGGTGCATGCATGGACAACGGCAAGCAAAATGCCAGATGCGGAAGTGGAATATGGTTCGAAAACGATAGCCCGAGGAACCTTGCCCTACAAATACCAGGAGATGCCCAATCCAACCAAGTAGGCGAAATCGTGGCGGTAATAGCGGCAGTGGCAGCCACAGCCCCCTACCAGCCACTAAAGATAGCAACCAACTCCAAGTATGTCATCAAGGGCCTCACCACCAACCTAAAACGATGGGAAGACGACAGATGGATCAATATAAAAAACACACCACTATTTAAAAAGGCCGCCCACCTTCTAAGACTCAGAACCGCGAAAACAACGTTCCAGTGGATAAAAGGCCACAATGGCACAGTAGGAAATGAAGAAAGCGACCGCCTCACCAAGCTGGGTGCAAACAAACAAGACTCAGATGAGCTAGACCTAGAAATCCCACCGGAATTCGACATACAAGGCGCCAAACTGGCCACCCTAACACAAGCGATGGCATACAGAGGGATACTAGAGAGAAAAAAACCTGAACCAAGAAATGTCACTAACAACAATCTAAGACTCACCCAGAACACAATACACCGAATAACAAACGAAGAGGAAACCGAAGCAGCGATCTGGCGCGGCATCTGAAAACCAGTGATACGACCAATAATCCAACAGTTCCTATGTAAAACAATGCACGACACATTCATAACAGGAAAGCGATGGAGAGACTTCCAAGGACTTGAAGACAGAGAGAATTGCGCGACGTGCAATACAACGGACAACATGAGCCACATCCTAACACAATGTAGAGAACAGACAACTCAACTGATATGGACACTCACAAAAGACCTATGGCCCCACAGATCCCTCCCCTGGCCTGAAATCCACCTGGGAACCGTCCTTGGCTGCGGCTGCATAAGCGCTCTACCTGAAAACGAGCAAACGAACGAACAAAGGGACAGAAAGAC
>Ga0307510_10005238_pt1 | contig 15413 bp, 11 predicted proteins | sample 12_EM_MG_FD_207224 | JGI IMG/M metagenome (GOLD analysis project Ga0307510, IMG submission 207224) | Populus trichocarpa ectomycorrhiza microbial communities from riparian zone in the Pacific Northwest, United States - 12_EM | ecosystem: Host-associated > Plants > Roots > Unclassified | place...
GCCTGCCCCAGCGAGAGCTGCCCGCCGCGCCCGGTGACCACCACCAGGGACAGCAACACCACGCCCAGCGCCGGGACTTGGACCGAGGTGTGCAGATCCGAGCCCGCGAAGCCGAGGGGGAGGAGGAACAGCACCGCGGCCACGATCCAGGCACCGGGAGGCGTTGCCACGCGGGCGGTCGCCGTACGCGGGAGGGCGTCCTTCGCACCGAGCCCCGGCAGCACCAGCGCCGCCACCAACAGGGCGACCACGAACAGGTTCGCGCCCGCCGTCTGCACCAACTGCCCGCCCCAGCCCGGCAGATGAAGCCGCGTCAGCTGGCTCTGCCCGACCCCGATCCCCAGCGCCACCACCACCGCGACCGGCAGACTCCGCATCCGCGCCGCCACCGCGACCGCCACCACCTCCATGACGAGCAGCGGCAGGCCGTACGGGTCCAGGCGCACGTACGGCGCGAGGAGCACGCCCGTCAGGCCCGCCGTGAAGGACCCGAACGCCCAGCCCGCCGCGGCCACCCGGTCCGCGTCCACGCCCCCCAGTACCGCGAGTCGGCGATCGTCCACGACGGCCCGCAGCTCCCGCCCGAAACGTGTCCAGCGAATCACCGCCCCGACTCCGGTGGCCAGCACCAGCACCACCGCCAACTGCCCCCAGGGATCGGCCGACACCAGCACCGGCGCGTCGTCCCGCGCCCCCTGGCCCCACACCAGCGCGGCCCCGCCGACCAGCAGCACGAACACCCCGATGGACGCGACCAGCGTCTGCGCCGGATCGCCGCCGAGGACCGCCAACGGGCGGAAGACGAACCGTTCCAGCGCCACCCCGATGCCCGGTGCCACGAACAGCAGTGTGACGACCGCGCCCAGCCACAGCGGCCAGCCCCACCCGACCACGCACTGCCGCAGCACGTACGCGCACACCATCGCGATCGCCCCGTGCGCGAAGTTGAGGACGCCGGTCGCCCGGTACGTCACGATCAGGCCGATCCCGGTGAGCGCGGCGGCGCTGCCGACCGAGAGCCCGGCGAGGGTGAGGTCGTAGGTGAAGGTGGACATCGAGGTCATCAGTCGTCGGCTTCGGCGGGTTCGCAGATCGGGCAGGGGCTCAACTCGCCGTTCGCCACCAACTTCGCGTCCACCGGCACTGCTTCGGGCTTCCCGGCGACCAACGGGCAGTCCGCGCGGTGCCACAGCGTGCCGCCCGGCACCATCAGCAGGTCCCCGCTGACCGCCACGGGCGCCGCGGCGGCCCGCGCGGACTCCTCGACGTCGTCGGCCTCGGCGGCCACGAGAAGGCCGTACAGCTCCTCCACGCGGGCGGCGGCGAGGGCGCCGCGGCCGTGGGTGAGGAGTACCGCGGCGGCGACGATCAGCGCGGCGCCGGGGATCGTGCAGGAGGCCAGGTAAGGGAGTTGGCGTTCCGCGTAGCGCTCGCCGGAGACGCCGTACCAGCCGATCACGCACAGCGCCGCGCCGGCGGCGAGCGCGGCCCAGCCGGCCCACAGGGCGGGGTGCACGGTCCGCAGTCGGGCTGTCCGCATTTACGGCCCCCACACGTCGTGTGTCTGTCCATGCCGGCCAATGGCTTGCACTATGCCTTCTGACACCTGACCTGAAAACACCGGGCGAGCACGGCCCGGAACGACACCCGGCGGTGAGCCAGATGGTTCTCGGGAGCGACCTCAGGCGAACGAACACACGGCGGGGACGGGGTACTTCGGCGGCGGCCGCCCTGGTCCTCGTGCTCGGCCCGGCCCTCGCGGCCTGTAGCGACGACAGCGGGGGCGGCAGCAGCGCACCGCCGCCCACCCCGTCCGTCGAGCAGACCACGAGCGCACCGGCGACCGCGCCCGCCGACCCGGCCGCCGCGACGACACAGATCAAGGCCAACTGGAAGAAGTTCTTCGACCCGGCCAGCTCCGGCGAGGACAAACAGGCCGTCCTGGAGAACGGCGACCAGATGGGCCCGGTCCTGAAGGCATTCAGCGGCGACAAGCGCGGCGGACAGGTCCAGGCGGACGTCCAGAAGGTCGAGTTCACCTCGGCGACCAAGGCGACCGTGACGTACAGCCTGACCCTGAACGGCGCCACCGCCCTGCCGAACGCCTCCGGGACGGCCGTCGAGCAGGACGGCACCTGGAAGGTGTCCGTCAACACCCTGTGCGCGCTGGTGGCGTTGAGCGGCGATGCCTCGCAGTCGCCCGGGGCGGGCTGCTGAGGCCGCTGTCGCGGTGCTGCTGCTCCTCGCGGGCACGGCCTGCGGCAGCCGCCTCCCGGAGAGCGACTTCGAGCACGGCGACACCCGTACGCCCGCGCCCAGCAGCGGCACGCCGATCCGGGTCGGCATCATCACCAGCGCGACCAGCCCGGTCGGCGGCGACACCTTCACCGGCCCCCGCGACGGCGCGAAGGCGTACTTCGACCGCCTGAACGCGCGCGGGGGCATCGACGGGCACCCGGTCCAGGTGCGCCTGTGCGACGACGGCGGCAGCGGAGTCGGCAACAACGCGTGCGTGCACCAACTCGTCGACGAGGACAAGGTTGTCGCCCTGGTCGCCACCACCGCCCTCGACTACGCGGGCGCCTCCCGCGTCTCCCACGCGCGTGTGCCTGACATCGGCGGCCAGCCCATCGGCGCCGCCTACGACACCTGGCCGCACCTGTACGGCATCTACGGCAGCCTCGCGCCCCGCGCCGGGACACCCGGCTGGGGCGGGAAGCTGTACGGCGGCACGGAGGTCTACCGGTACTTCAAGCGCGAGCGGGGCGCCCGTACCGCCGCCGTCGTGTCGTACAACCAGGCCGCGTCCGCCGCCTACGCGCGGCTCGTCGAGCAGGGGCTGAAGGCGGAGGGCTACAAGGTCGTCACCGAGCAGGTCGACTTCGCGCTGCCCAACTTCCGTGCCGCCGCGGCGGACCTGAAGCAGCAGGGCGCCGACCTCGTCTTCGACGCCATCGACACGCACGGGAACGCCCAGTTGTGCGCGGCGATGGACGAGGTCGGCGCGGAGGTCATCGCCAAGGTGACGAACGTGCAGAACTGGACGTCCACCGTCCCCGAGGACTACAAGGACTCCCCGCGCTGCCGCAACGCGCTGTGGGCGACCGGGTCCAGCCGCGATTTCGACGACACCTCCCAGGCGGCCGTACGGGAGTTCAGGGACGCGACGAAGGGGCTGAAGACGCACTCCCAGTGGCAATTGGAGGGGTGGGCGGCGGCGATGTGGTTCACGGACGCGGCGAGGTCATGCGCGAAGACGGAAACGGGCGTCACGCGTGCGTGCGTCGACGGCTTCATGAACCGGAGCGAGAACTACACCGCCGACGGCCTGTTGGTTCCCGTCTCCTTCGAGCGGCTCGCCGAACCGCCCACCACACGCAGGACGTGTCTGTCGGTGGCCCGCTGGCAGGACGGCAGAGGGTGGGTCCCGCAAGGGGACATGAACCGCACGTGTTCCGAGGTGCCGCAACTGCCGTACCGCCCCTGACGCGGGCCGCCGTAGACACACGGCCGCCCTCGATCCGGACCGTCCTTGATAGAGACTTCGACCATGTTGGAGACCTCGGCACGACTCCTGCGGCTGCTCTCGCTGCTCCAGGCCCACCGCGAGTGGTCCGGCGCCGATCTGGCCGACCGGCTCGGGGTCACCCCGCGCACCGTGCGCCGGGACGTGGACCGGCTGCGGGAGCTGGGGTATCCCGTCAACGCCAGTCCCGGCACGGGCGGTGGCTACCAGCTGGGCGCGGGCGCCGAGTTGCCGCCGCTGCTGCTGGACGACGACGAGGCGGTCGCCGTGGCGGTCGGGCTGCGGACCGCCGCCGGGCAGGGCATCGAGGGCATCGGCGAGACCTCCGTACGCGCCCTCACCAAGCTCGAACAGGTGCTGCCGAGCCGGTTGCGCCGCCGGGTGGGCGCCCTCAACGCGTTCACCGTGCCGATGCTGCACAACACGCTGCCGTCCGCCGTCGACCCCGCCGTCCTGACCGAACTGGCCGCCCTGTGCCGGGACGCCGAGCGGCTGCGCTTCGACTACGAGAGCCACGACGGCGTCCCGACCCGCCGCAGCGTCGAACCGCACCGCCTGGTGTGCACCGAGCGCCGCTGGTACCTGGTCGCCTGGGACCTGGACCGGGAGGACTGGCGCACCTTCCGCGTCGACCGCGTCACGCCCAGGCCGCCGCACGGGCCGCGCTTCACCCCGCGCCCGGCACCGGCCGAGGACCTCGCCGCGTACGTCTCGAAAGGGGTCTCCACGCGCGCGTACGCCTCGCACGCCGTCGTACGGCTGCTCGTGCCCCTCCAGGAGGCGGCCGAGCGGATCTCACCGTCCGGCGGAACCCTGGAGGCGGACGGACCGGACGCCTGTCTGCTGCGGACCGGGGCCCCGAACCTCGACCTGATGGTGATCCACGTGATGATGATGGGCTTCGAGTTCGAGGTCCTGGAGCCCGTCGAGCTGACCGGGACGATCAGGACGGCCAGGGACCGGCTGTCCCGCGCGCTGGACCGGGACGGCCGGGGAGCCCACGGCGATTCTGTGCCGGAACGGTGAAACTCTTATGCGGCGTCAGCTCCCGCCGTACCGCACGGAATCGGAATGGAAAGGGGCGCCCGGCCGGTTCTCGCGGCACTTTCCGGCGGGCTATTCGGAGAGCCGGACCGACATGCGGGAATTACGTTCGAATGCCTGCGGAAGGCGTACGGAACCGCTCATACGTGTGAGGGAGGCTGAACAAAACACACGTCCTGATCCTGTGACAGAAGTGTGACCGGAGAGGGACGGAGTGAGCGGAAGAGGGGCTAGCGTGGCGGGCATGGCATCCATTCCGACTCCACCGGCAGAGCCCCAGGACAACCCGAACAGCTATGTGGGTCTCGACGCGACAGAGGCCGAGCGGCTCGCGCGGGAGCGCGGGTGGTCGAGTGTGCGGTCGCTGCCGCCGGGGGCCGTCATCACCATGGAGTTCCGGGTGGGGCGGCTCAACTTCGAGGTCAAGGACGGCAGGGTGGCGCGCGCCTGGAAGGGCTGAGCGCACACGTTGAGCACACGCGTCGGGCGCGGACATCGGGCGCGGACGTGATGAAGGCCCCGGTTCCGCTGGAGGAACAGGGGCCTTCTTGATGCGCGGGGATGGTTGTGCGTACCGGCCCCGCGGTCTGGGTGGGTCGTCAGCCGCCCGGCAGCGGGCGGGCCGCGGCCGGCGTGGTGCCGCGGGCCACGCGGTCCGGGTGCGGCGGGCGGCGGCTGCCGATCGGGGTGACCGGGGTGCGCTCCGAGCGGGTCGTGTGCGGGCCCGGGGTGAGATGGACGGGCGGGCGGGCCGAACGGCTCGCGGTGACCGTCTCGCGGGCCGCCGGGACCTCGTCGCCCGAGGAGGAGGCACGCGGCTTGAGCAGCACCGGCGCGGTGACCGGGGAAGTGGGAGCGGGCGCGGGAGCCGTGCCGCCGCGGCGGGCGCGCCAGCGGTCGCGCAGGTCGAAGATCCGGGTCTCGGCCAGGGCGATCAGCGGCTCGCACCACGGGAGGGCGAGCAGGACCAGCAGACCGGCGGCCCAGCCGAGCAGTACGTCGCTCAGCCAGTGCGTGCCGAGGTACACCGTGGCGAGGCCGACGCCGAGCGAGGTCACCGCGGACGCGGCGGACAACCAGCGTCGGGCGGCCGGCGTGGAGGCCAGATATGCCAGGATCCCCCAGGTCACGACCGCGTTGGCGGTGTGGCCGCTGGGAAATATATCGCCGCCGAGACCCATCTCGTTCGAGCCGATGACGGTGGCGTAGTGCGGGCCGAGACGGCCCATGCCGAGCTTGGCGGCGCCGACCGTGATGTTCAGCAGCAGCAGCAGGGTGCCCAGGGTCAGCAGCGGGCGCAGCGTGTGCTGCCGCCAGGACCGCCAGCCCAGCCAGGCCGCGACCATCACCGCGGTCGGGCCGCGCTGGCCCAGGACCACGTAGTAGTCGACGAACCAGTGGATGCCCGCCCACTGCTGGTACGGCCGGAAGAACATGACCTGCCAGTCGAACCGGACCAGCCAGGACGTGGTCACCACGAGCCACACGATCGCCAGATAGAAGGCCAGGGTCGCCGCGAAGAGCACGACCCTGTGCCGGCTCATCTTCGGCACATCGATGTTGGCCGGCCGTTCGGGTTCACGGTCCAGCCTCGCGAACACCCGGTCCAGACGGGTGAGGTTTCGTTCGGTACGCACTCAATCGACGTTACAGCGAGTGAGTGTGGATCCCCGTCGAATCAGCGGCTTTGTGATGACGATGTGATGTGGGAAAGCTCTCAGGCGCAGGTTTATTTCCGAGGATTCCGCAATCCCGGACGGCTCCGTCCTTCAATTCCTTTGATCATGCCGGGTCGAGTTTTAAGGCCCTTATTAACGAGTTCACCAAATGCTGGGATGGAATTGGCCGGGCGCTCATGGAGCGTGACGAGTGGATCATGGGGGACCGGAGCCGTTCAGCCAGAACGCCCCGTACGCGGCCGACGCCACCGCGACACCGCCCACCACCCACGCTGACCTGGACGTACGCAGCCGGGCCAGGGCGAGCGCGAGGGGGAGCAGCAGGGGGAAGGCGGGCATCAGCAGCCGCGGTTTCGAGCCGAAATAGCTCGACGCGCACAGCGCGAGCGCGGTGACGACCCCCGTGTACACCAGGAGGGGCAGCGGCTGGCCCTGCCGGACGCCCACGACGTACAGCCAGAGCACCAGTCCGACCCCGACGATCAGCCCCACCCCGGCCAGGGCCGACGGGAACGACGTGAACTTGTCGCCGACGAAACGGGCGAAGGCGGCACCCCCGTCGAAACCGTTGCGCCAGCCCGCCTGCACGTCGAGATAGCCCAGCGGGCCCTTGCCGGTGCGGTGGCCGACCCACAGGACGTACCCGGCGGCGCCCAGGGGCGCGAGCACCATCCCGAGGGCGCACCGCCATCCTTGCGCGCGGGGCGCGGGCGCCGCGCTGCGGTCCCGCACGAAAGAGGTGTCCGCGCGCGGGCTGGACGGGGAGCCCGCGCGCGGGGTGTGTCCGGTGAACGAGGCGATGCCCGCGACCCACACCGCCGCGACCACGGCGAGCCCCACGGGTCGCGTCAACCCGGCCAGCAGCGCGAGCGTGCCCGCCGTCAGCCAGCGGCCGGTCAGCACGGCGTACAGGGACCAGGCGGCGAGCGCCGTGAAGAGCGACTCGCTGTACGCCATCGACTGCACGATCCCCACCGGGAGCACGGCCCACAGCAGCACGGCACACACCCCGGCCCTACGGCCGTACACGTGCTCCACGACCGCGAAGATCCCCCAGGCCGCCGCCAGCGAGGCGAGCAGGTTCACCACGAGACCGCCGTCCGCGTACGACAGCGGGGACACCGCGTGCATGACCCTTTCCAGCCAGGGCAGCAGCGGGAAGAAGGCGAGGTTCGAGTGGACGTCGCCGTTCGGGAGGCGGACCTCGTAGCCGTAACCGAGGTCGGCGACCCGCGTGTACCAGAGGGCGTCCCACCGGGCCGTCAGCAAGGTGTGGGCGCTCTTGCCGCGCGCCGCGCTCCACACCGCGAGCACCACCAGGCCCAGGGCGCGGACGGCGGCGTACCCGAGGAGGGCCGGGGCCGCCCGACGCAGAGGTGCTGCGAGATCCGTCACGGACCCGATTATCGAGGGAGGGCGGAACCGGCAGGCCCGGCGGGGGCGTGGTCCACGGAAGGGCGAGTGGTGTACGCCACACGTGTTCTCCGGGGAGTGTGAGAGGTCCGCCACGTGGCATTGGCGTGAACTCGCGTACGCTGACGGCTCACTCGCCTTCGTTGCGCGGGTCGGAGACACCGCTCCTCTCCGGCCGCAGTCACGGGGAGTCCCCACCCCGTGAGCCCCGCCGAACGCGAGGGAACATCTGGGAGGTAGTACATGTCCGGGACGACCATGGCTGCCGCAGCGCTGCGCCGTCGGGCGGCCGGGGCCGGTGCCAACCGCTGGGTCGTCCTCGTCGTCCTCTGCGTCAGCCTGCTCCTCGTCGCGCTCGACGCCACCGTGCTGCATGTCGCGGTGCCCGCCGTCACCGAGGACCTCAAACCCGGCGCGATAGAGCTGCTCTGGATCGTCGACGTCTATCCGCTGGTCTGCGCCTCGCTCCTCATCCTCTTCGGCACGCTCGGCGACCGCGTCGGCCGCAGGCGCATCCTGCTCCTCGGCTACGGCCTCTTCGGCATCGCCTCCGGGCTGGCCGCCGTCGCCCATGACGCCCAGGTGCTGATCCTCGCGCGGGCGCTGCTCGGCGTCGGCGGCGCGATGATCATGCCGGCCACGCTCTCGATCCTCCGCCAGGTCTTCCCCGACCGGCGTGAGCGGGCGGTGGCGATCGGCGTGTGGAGCGCGGTGGCGGCGGTCGGCGCGGCGGTGGGCCCGCTGCTCGGCGGCTTCCTGCTCGAACACTTCTGGTGGGGCTCGGTCTTCCTCGTCAACATCCCCCTGATGCTGATCAGCCTCCCGATCGGCCGGCTCCTGCTCCCCGAGTCCCGCGGCGACCGCAACGGCCCGTGGGACGTCGTCGGCGCGCTCATGGCCGCGGGCGGTCTCTTCGGCGTCGTCTTCGGCGTGAAGCGGCTCGGCGGCGGGGAGCCCGTGGAGAGCGGGTGGACCGTGGCCCCGCTGCTCGTGGGCGCGGTGCTGCTGGTCCTTTTCGTACGACGGCAACGGCGCCGTACGCATCCGCTGGTGGACCTGAAGATGTTCCGCAGGCCGGCGTTCAGCACGTCCGTCGGCTGCATCGTGCTGGCGATGCTGGCACTGGTCGGCCTGGAGCTGATCGCGGCGCAGTACCTGCAACTGGTGCTGGGGTTGTCGCCCCTCCAGACAGGTCTACGACTCCTGCCGCTGACGTTCGCGGCGATGGCGGCGGGGTTGTTCGGGGCGCGGATGCTCCGGCGATTCGGGCCGCGCCGGATGGTGTGCTTCGGCTTCTGTCTCACCGCGGTCTCGGTGCTGACGCTGACCGCGATGGGCGGGCGGGACAATACCGGGCTGCTGCTCTTCGGGTTCCTGCTGCTCGGCTTCGGCCTGGAGATGACGCTCTTCGGGGCGTACGAGTCGATGCTGAGCGAGGCGCCGCCGGCCCAGGCGGGGGGCGCGGCGGCGATAGGCGAGACCTCCTACCAACTCGGCGCGGGTATCGGCATCGCGCTTCTCGGCAGCGTGATGAACGCGGCGTACGCGCCCGGGCTGTCGTCCGTTCCCGGTGTACCGGCGTCCGCGTCGGCGTCCGCGGGGCATTCGCTGGGCGAGGCGTACGACGTCGCCGGGCGGCTGGGCGGGGTACGTGGCGCCGCCCTGCGCGACGCGGCGCGGCACGCTTTCGTCCACGGCCTGCACGTCACGTTGCTCGTCAGTGCGGGGTTGCTGTTGCTGGGGGCGGTGATGGCGTTGAGGCTGCCCCGGGTGATGCAGTGCGAGGTGCCTGCGGCTGCGGTGGGGGTGCCTGCCCCCAGGGAAGTCGCAGAGTCCCGCATCTCAGCCTGACCAACACCTCTCCCACCCGCCCACCCGTTTACGGGCATTTGAGGAGTGGACGTGTCTTGTGGGGGTGCTCCGCCGTTGGCGGCTGCGGGCCGCGAGGCTCGGACGTGGTCGTGGGTGCAGTCGCCCGCGGCGCGCAGCCCCGCGGGAGACGGCCACCTCTCCCATGCCCGTAAACGGGTGGGCGGGTGGGAGAGGTTTGTGGCTGTGCTGGACGTGCCCGAGCCGTCGTCGTAACGTCGGGCCCGTTGTCGTAACTAGCGGTGATAGTTTTTAGTGCCGGAGGCTATGTGATGGCTGCGTCCCCGAAGTTGCCCCCCTTCGACCCCGCCGACCCCCTCGGCGTCGACGACCTGCTCGACCCCGAGGACCTCGCGATCCGGGACACGGTCCGGGCGTGGGCCGCGGACCGGGTGCTGCCGTACGTCGCGGAGTGGTACGAGAAGGGGGAGTTGCCCGGGATCCGGGAGCTCGCTCGCGAACTCGGTGGCATCGGGGCGCTCGGGATGTCGCTCGACGGGTATGGGTGTGCCGGGGCCTCCGCCGTCCAATACGGGCTCGCCTGCCTGGAGTTGGAGGCCGCGGACTCCGGGATCCGGTCGCTCGTGTCCGTGCAGGGGTCCCTCGCGATGTACGCCATCCACCGCTTCGGGAGCGAGGAGCAGAAGCAGACCTGGCTGCCGCGCATGGCCTCCGGTGACGTCATCGGCTGCTTCGGGCTCACCGAACCCGACCACGGCTCCGACCCCGGCGCGATGCGCACCTACGCCAAGCGCGACGGCGGCGACTGGGTCCTCAACGGGCGGAAGATGTGGATCACGAACGGGTCCGTGGCCGGCGTAGCCGTCGTATGGGCGCAGACCGACGACGGGATCCGTGGGTTCGTCGTGCCGACCGACGCGGCCGGCTTCTCCGCGCCCGAGATCAAGCACAAATGGTCACTCCGCGCATCCGTCACCAGCGAACTCGTCCTCGACGACGTGCGGTTGCCCGCCGATGCCGTGCTGCCGGAGGTCGTGGGGTTGAAGGGGCCACTCAGCTGTTTGTCGCACGCTCGTTACGGAATCGTGTGGGGTGCGATGGGCGCGGCACGCGCTTCCTTCGAGTCCGCGGTCGCGTACGCGAAGACCCGGGAGCAGTTCGGGCGGCCCATCGGTGGCTTCCAGCTCACCCAGGCCAAGCTCGCCGACATGGCGGTCGAACTGCACAAGGGGATTCTGCTCGCCCATCACCTGGGGCGGCGCATGGACGCCGGGCGCCTGCGTCCCGAGCAGGTCAGCTTCGGCAAGCTGAACAACGTACGAGAGGCCATCGAGATCTGTCGTACGGCGCGGACGATCCTCGGTGCCAACGGGATCTCGCTGGAGTACCCCGTGATGCGGCACGCGACGAACCTGGAGTCGGTGCTCACGTACGAGGGCACCGTCGAGATGCACCAGCTCGTGCTGGGCAAGGCGCTCACCGGACTCGACGCCTTCCGCTAGGAAGTACCGACAGGAAGTCCCGAAGCCCTGTTCAACCCTGCGGGAGGCAGGGCCGGTAAGCGGCCCTGCCTCAGCTCTGGTTGAAGAAACCGTCCTCACGGCGCACGGCGGGGTCGCCGCTGACGATCTCCGTGTTGGCGGGGGTCAGCAGGAAGACACGGTTCGCGACCCGCTCGATCGTGCCGCGCAGGCCGAAGGTGAGGCCCGCCGCGAAGTCGACCACGCGCTTGGCGTCGGTCGCCTCCATCGCCGTGAGGTTCACGATCACCGGGACGCCGTCCCGGAACAGCTCGCCGATGGCGCGGGCGTCCCGGAAGCTGTCCGGGGTGACCGTGCCGATCCGCCGGCCCTTCACCTCGGCGACGTCCTCGGCCACCTTCACCCGCGGATCCGTGACCCAGGCATCCCCGGGCTGCTCGGTCCCTTCGGAGTAGTCGTCGTCGTAGTAGCGCTCGTCATCGTTGTCGTCAACGAGTCCAAGCCAAGCACTCGCCTTGCGTACCGATCCCATGGACGCCTCCTCTCACAGCGGTCTTACTTGCTTTCCGCATCCCTATGGTCATCCATGATGCGGATCGCGCGCCAAGTGGATAGACGCCGCGCGGGGGGTTTGTGACGCTACTGGTGCACAGCCAATACGTCGAGGGCCCCCGTGTATCAAGGGTGTTGCTGGACAGGGCTGCTGACTGAGAGTGAAATATGATTCTTCTCGGCGTCCGGGTGACGGCTGGTGCGTACGGGTGAACGGGGTGGTCGTCGCGATGCGGTTGCTCAACGCCCGGTCAGATGCCATATCGATCTCCAGATGCCCAGTCAGATGTCGTTCACGCCACGGGGGGTTGTCGTGTTCGGAATGGTCCGGCCTTGCAGTCACAGACTCGGTGAGAACCTCAAGACCCAATGGATGGCGCATTTGTGCGGGCTGTGTCTCGCGCTGCGCGGCGATCACGGGCAGTTCGCGCGGGTTGTCACGAACTACGACGGTCTGCTCCTCTCGGTCCTGACGGAGGCTCAGGTCGAGCGGACGAGCGGCGGATGGCGTCGTACGGCCGGGCCCTGCCCCCTGCGCGGGATGCGGACCGCGTCCGTCGCGCAGGGCGAGGGGGCCCGGCTCGCGGCGGCCGTATCGCTGGTGCTCGCCTCCGCCAAGGTGCGTGACCATGTCGCCGACGGGGACGGGCTGCTGGCCCGCAGGCCGGTGGCGCTGGCCGCGCGGCGGGTCGCCGGGAGCTGGGGGCGGGCCGGGGCGCGCACCGGTTCCGCCGTCGGGTTCGACGCCGCCGTGCTGGTCGACGCCGTGGACCGGCAGTTCGGCATCGAGTCCCTCGCCGGGCCCGGGACACCGATCCTGACCGTCACCGAACCGACCGAGACCGCCACCGCGGCCGCCTTCGCGCACACCGCGATCCTGGCCGGACGGCCCGGCAACGCCGTACCGCTCGCCGAGGCCGGACGCCTCTTCGGGCGGCTCGCGCACCTCCTGGACGCCGTGGAGGACAAGGAGACCGACGCCGCGTCGGGCGCCTGGAACCCGCTCACCGCGACCGGCACACCGCTCACCGAGGCCCGCCGGCTCGCCGACGACGCGCTCCACGGGATACGGCTCGCGCTGCGGGAGACGGAGTTCGCGGACGGCAAGCTGGCGCATCTGCTGCTCGCGCACGAACTGGGGCGCTCGGTGGACCGGGCCTTCGGCACCCAGTCGTGCGGGCACGGACCGGAGGGTGCCTTCGGGCCGCCGCAGACTCCCTATCTGCCGGGCGATCCGCGGCACGACGGCAATCCCTACGGCGGTGAGCCTCCGCGGCCCGACAGGCGCGGTTTCTGGGCCGGGTGTGCCGTAGCCCTCGGGCTGTGCTGCACCTGCAAGGTGTGCTGCGCCGACGAGTTCGAGGGGCCGTGGTCGGGGCGGCGGCGCGAGGGATGCTGTTCGAGCTGCGACTGCTCGTGCTGTGACGCGTGCGAATGCTGCGAATGTTGTGAATGTCTGTCGTGCTGCGACTGCTGACCGCGTCGGGTGCCATTGCTTGCCGACCGTGACGGGCCGTCACCACCGTTGTATACGTGCGGCGCAGGGATCATGACCGACCTGCGGAGTCCGGCGGATGGTGTTTCAAAGCGGTAAAACAAAAACATGATCCGGTGACCGGTGTGCCATGAGTGTCGTTGGTCGGGAGCAGAACCATTTCTGCCCAGGTTCGACTCCCGATCAACTCGCCACCCACTTAAGGCACTTCAGTGGACGTCACAACAAAAGCGACCACGAGCATCCGCGCCAGGCTGCTGAGGATTCTGATCCTCGCCCTCGCGGTCCTGCTCGCACTGCTCGGTATCGCGGCCGCCGACCAGATCTCCGCCTATCGCAACGCCTCCGCGACCGCGGACAACGCCCGCCTGGAAATCACCCTTCAGGGACTCGTGCACGAGCTTCAGAAGGAGCGCGGACTCACCACCGGATACGTCGGCGGCGTCAAGCAGTTCAACGCCAAGCTGCCCGCGCAGCGCAAGGCGACCGACGCCGCGCGCGAGCAGTTGGACGTGGCCCTGAAGGGGCGTGAGGACTCCGCCGCCGGTTCCGTGCGCGAGTCCCTCGGCCGGCTCGACGGCCTCGTCGGCATCCGCAAGGACGCCGACGACGGCACCGGCGTGGTGAAGGACACCTTCGACTACTTCACCACCACGATCACCGTCCTCGACCGGCTCGACCTCGGCCTCGCGGACGTCCACGACGGCGATCTGCGCGACGCCTACCAGGCGCTCCAAGTCCTCGGCAACGCCAAGGAGTTCACCGGCGAGGAGCGGGCCATCGTGCTCGGCTCGGTACGCGCCGGGAAGTTCCGCGGCGACGACTACAGCCGGTTCATGGAGATCCGCGCCGGACGCCTCGCCGCCCTCGACGCCTTCCCCCGTTCGGCCACCGCCGTGCAGGAACGGCGGCTGAACACCGCCCTGACCACGCCCGACGCCGAGCGCGCGCTGGCGTACGAGAGCAAGGCGGTGCACGGCGGCGGGAAGCTGAAGTCGAGCGCGATCCCGCCCATGGCCTGGTGGGACTCGATGACCTCCACCATCAACGGGATGCGGAGCGTGCAGATCACCCTCGGCGCCGATGTCGAGAACCGCGCCGCCCAGTTGGAGAGTTCGGCCCAGCGCGACCTGCTGCTGTTCCTGCTGCTCGCCCTCGCCACCGTGACCGCGCTCGCCGCGCTGGCCCTCGACTGCGTACGGTCCGTCTCCACACCGCTTGTCGAACTCGCCCAGCAGGCACGGGAGGTGGCCGGCAGCCGGCTGCCGCAGGCCGTGGCCGCCGTACAGGACGGGTCGTCCGGGGAGGCTCCGCGGCCGCCCGCTCCGCTGTCCGTGGGCGACAAGGCAGGGGCCGAAGTGCGGGAGGTGGCCGACGCGTTCGACCGGGTGCAGCGGTCCGCCTTCGAACTCGCCACCGAGCAGGCCGTGTTGCGGCGCAACGCCACCGACTCCCTGGTGAGCCTGGGGCGTCGCAACCAGAACCTGGTACGCCGTCAGATCAGCTTCATCAACAAGCTGGAGCACGAGGACGCCGATCCCGCGACCCTCGCCAACCTCTTCGAACTCGACCACCTGGCCACCCGTATGCGCCGCAACGCCGAAAGCCTCCTCGTGCTCGCCGGGGAGTCCAGCCCCCGACCCTGGTCCACCCCGCTGTCGATCAACGACGTGCTGCGCGCCTCGCTGTCCGAGGTCGAGGAGTACCGGCGGGTCACCCTGCGCCGGATCGAGCCCGCGTTCGTCACCGGCTCCGTCGTCGTCGAAATCGCCCATCTGCTCGCCGAGTTGGTGGAGAACGCGCTGAGCTTCTCGCCGCCGGACTCCGATGTGGAGATCGAGGGGCGGCGCACCAGCGCCGGCTATCTGGTCGCGATCGTCGACCACGGCTTCGGCATGGACAACCAGGCCCTCGCCGAGGCCAACGTACGGCTCTCCGGCACCGCCAGCTTCATGGCCGAACCCACCCGGTTCCTGGGCCACTTCGTGGTCGGCGCCCTCGCCCGCAAGTGCGGCATCGAGGTACGGCTCGGCGAGGCACCTGCGGCCGGTGTGGTCGCCCGGGTGCTGATCCCCGCGGGGCTGTTGACGGAGGCCCCACAGGGCAAGGCCGCGGACAAGCCGGTGCTGCCGGCGCCGCGCAACGAGGAGGACGCCGTGGAGCCGGTGACCGTCACGGCCGGGTCGAAGCCCGTCGAGAGCAAGGCCTCCGGCGCCAAGGGCGGCACCTCCGCCTCCCGTACCCGCAACGGACTCGTCAAGCGGCCCCAGCGCAGCGCGATCTCGGAGGCCGTCACCGAGACGGACCGGCCCAGCCGCCCGGCGCCCACCGGACCGACCACCGACCGCAGCCCCGAGGAGGTCTCCGGAATGCTCTCCACCCTGCGCAGCGCC
>Ga0307510_10005239_pt1 | contig 15412 bp, 22 predicted proteins | sample 12_EM_MG_FD_207224 | JGI IMG/M metagenome (GOLD analysis project Ga0307510, IMG submission 207224) | Populus trichocarpa ectomycorrhiza microbial communities from riparian zone in the Pacific Northwest, United States - 12_EM | ecosystem: Host-associated > Plants > Roots > Unclassified | place...
TGTATACATTTTATTAAATTTCATTGCTTGATATTTATAAAAATTTAATCTATTGATTTGAATAATGAGATATTCTTCTTTTTAAGATATTATAAATACTTGTAAAGTAATTTACCAACACGTTAGTCCCTTTCCCAGCATACGAGAAGAATTCTTTTTCTTTAATTTAAAACATATATATAAAAACAAGCGGTATCCAACTACTAATTCGGGTCCATAGCTCAGTGGTAGAGCATTTGACTGCAGATCAAGAGGTCACCGGTTCGAACCCGGTTGGGCCCTTTGTTTTATGAAAAAACTTATGCATTAAACGACATCGTGCAACACCTTCCCCAATCCTTGTTCTTTTGGATAAGAAACGCTTTCATCCCTAGTTTCCATATTTTCGATTGCATCCCTGAGTTTAATTGTTTCAGTTTTCTGTGAGGTTTTACTACCTTCAAAAGAAACAGTTTCATCTCTCTGTTTCACAAGATTGCGATTGCATGTTGATATTCCTTGTTGTTTTGGATAAGAAACAGTTTCGTCCCTGGTTTCACGAAATTGCGATTACTTTCTTAATTTTGATTTTTCCAGTTTTTGTGCCATTCAATGCATTCCAGTCCTTGCTCTAAAATCTCGATTACATTTGTAATTTTAATTATTTCAGGTTTTTGTTTTTGTATCTCCGATAGGCATGCCCTTCCCAATTGTGTAAGGATCTAGCCTTGTTCTCTTGAAGAAGATACAGATTCATACTTATGTTTCGCTAGGTGGGCTTGTTAGGAGAGATTATGGCAAGGATGCACACGGAGAAAGTGATGCGAGGAGAGGTTTAGGACTTTAGGTATTCGCCTACTTTGGCAAGACAGATATATACCAAACAAAAATTATTGGAAGAATCCTTATTTATAATTTTCAATCCTGGATCAACTCTTTAGTAATTTTCAATATTCAGTTTGGATAGATTAATTATTATCCTTCTTCTATTTTATTGGCCAAATAACTTAACTAAATTATTAGTAACTCATCTATCTTTCCTCATTTCCATCCTTCCATTTTATTTTAAACAAACATGGTCTTAGATTATTTATTCTTTTTATTTTTATTTTTTTAGAAAAAATTAACCTGATAATCCTATAATTTAGTTGTTTTTACACCTACCCTCTGTATTTTAAAAAATTACAGGCCGTAAAATAAACTATCATGCATGTAATAAAATTTGAATGTAAACTATAATTTTCAAAAATATTATATAAAAAAAATTAAACTGATCAAGGTAATCTCCCCCCTTATTTATGGAATTTTTTAATCATTTAATAAAGAATAATTTTAAAATTTTTATTTTTTCATGTAAAATTGGTCAAAACTTTTGTAGTGGATACTTTTATTGATACATATTTTAAAACTCATGGTAGATTTCTATTCTAGACTGCAAAAATAGCATGAGAGATTAAATTGAACTCGCTTAGTGTTAAACAATTTATTTGGTTCTGAAAAAAGAAATGTGACAAATGAAAAAGAAATATGAATACTACAAACTCTAATTAAAGAGAACTCAATGGCAAACCAACCCACAGCAAGGGCCAAATTTGGTATTACTTATATAATTTTAAACCTCTGAACCTACCATCTATCCAGTGTGGCCGTTCTAAGCAATCTGCAGGCTTTCCTTTATTTTCCTCCAGAAGGCACCTATTACAATTTGCCATGCATAATAATTTATTACAGCATCCTCAGTTCAGTTGGTGCTTGGTGGAACACATATAATAGTACTCGTAGCATCATCCTTAATCCCCGACAAGGCCAACAACATATTTGCTTCAGTATCCATCCCATTTTCCAGCAGAATGCTCATAACCGTCCGATCAAAGCTTAAAAAATTCAAGCCTTTAAGAGCAGTTTTCCCATCCCATGGAAAGGTAACAGTAGTTTCGGATTGCAAACATCAAACTCCACCATTAAATCGATGCAGGCAAGAACGAGCCTAACTTGTTTAAATTAAAAGGTTTTTAATTTATCACCAAATTTACTCCCCCCACTACATACAAAATTTATTTTTCCTACATGGTTACAAGACAACTGCACAGAATATTTTATACATCACGGAAAAAAAAAAACAAAAACAAAACAGAATGAGAGAGACTACATAGGTTAGAAAAAAACCTCAGCCAAGTGAGAGCATCGTTGATGACAAACTCATGAGCTAATGGACAGCCGGTTTTCAATTTCTACAGTTTGTTAGTCTATACAAGCTAGTACTGTGACTACTGTCAGCCTTTGTTCGTCTTCTCCTTGCCTGCAAAAGCATCATCCAGGTGTTAAGATGCATCTCTGTGACAAAATTTTACCAACATGAACTGAGCGATCACAAAGCTTACCGAATATGCTTGATTTTAGTGGGAACCGGAGAGATGACCCTTTCAGTTTTACCTCTCTGAGTTGCCTCCTTTTGCCTGGTTTCTCGACTTCTGCAAGAGCACTGCTACTCTCTCCTGTTAAAAGATCAGGTCCTTTCTTCACCTTTTCATGATAAACAGCAGGTGGTGCAAGCCTCAGCTGAGGCATGCTTTCTATCTGTACTAATTTCTTATCTTTTTGGAGACTAGACAAGATCTCAAACTGCAGAAAATTCAGGATGAGTTTTGATCAATTAACAACTTCTAACCATGAGTGGTGTAACAATAACAATTAAGCTACTCATTTACCCGTGATATTTGCTGAAGCCCATAGGAATTCTCTAACAAATCTTCATGTGGGTGTAAAATGCTAGTTCCATGTGCTCTCCGTGGTCTCGCGGAAACCTTATTCACTAAACCATTCTCCGGAAGTGCTGATTTGTTTCTAGCCCCCCTTTGAGTATTCTTCTTAGGCATGCAAACAGGACATCCGGATAAGTGGCCCCTACTTGATGACTCATTTTCAAGTTCGCAATCAAGATGAGTTGCATGACCACAACTGAAAACTCGAATACGGAAACTGGAATTCTTTGCAAGTGGGCAGTTGCATATACAACATACAGTACTTCGGGGAGCATAGCCATGAGACGCCCCCTTCTTTAGTAAGCTCATGGTGTAAAATGTGTCATCCTCTATCAAGGACTTGGCAGTATCCTAAAATGCATAAAATATGAGTTAGTAGAAATTTGTGAATTAAGGTTGAACAGCTCATAACCGTCTGGCACAAAGTTCATAAAAAAGACAAATTCTAAGATGAATAGATAAAGAAAAAATTCAAATGACCAAGTTAATAGATCATAAATATATACCAGAATTCTTCTTTCAAAGCCATATGTTCCAAGCATCCCCAGTATCGTAATTTTGAAATCACCAAATTCCTGGCTACCATTATCAGAGAGGAGTTTTGACATGATAGTTGGAAGGCGAATGTATCCAATCATCCCCTCGACAATCTCTTTGATGAACATAGAAAACAATTTCCTCAAGGAGTGAGCACCTTTGCAAGATCTGGAGATTTTCCACTTGATTACCCATGCCCCATCATCCTCTTGGGAGCCCAGAACTTCACCTAGCACTCCACTGTAATTCTTTGCTTTTGATGCCCTTCTATCTGAATAGGAATCCATCAAAGGCACACAGAACCTGCATTTTTATATATATGGAAAATTAGGAAATGAAAAATGCATATACTGTTCCCTTCCACAACAATATCATTCTTGGCAAATGTAAAATAGATAAAACAGCAAGCATAAAGGACTGGTGGAGCAAAGCCAGAAGCATGAATAATACAAGATCTAAAAGGAGATGCATGTTCTCTTAATGCAAATATAGAAATTACCAAAAGAAAACTCATAAGATGCAATTGAGAAATTGAAATTCAAACAAAACAGTGGTTGACTTGACCAATTAATTAAAAAAGAGTGCTTTGTACAGTTGCTCAGCTGTTGACTTGTTTCAAGTGATAACTTCCATTACAGAATGAATATATCACTAGTTATGGCAGTTCCTATTAACCAGATGTTAATCTCACACATTCTCAAATAATACAAAATTAAAAGAAGATGAAAAGGTTCACATTGTCATTCTTGGAGATTTATCAAAAACCACATGCATTATGTGTTTAAGCTGCAAAATCAAATAAAAAAAGATTATTTTATATGAAAAGGTGTTTTTGCCCTTAAGAGAGCTGAAATGTTTAAGCATGCCCAGGTGTGCTTTTACCAACAATATAATAGAAGATGAAAAGGTACACATTAGCATGCCCAGGTGTGCTTTTACCAACAATAGAACAGCATTTGTTAACGCAAGAAAACATAAAATGCAGACAGGAACATTCTCAGCTTCCTCTTTCAAAACTATGCACAGGCAAAACACAGCACACATAGCGATATCCTGGCAGCTGGCTATAGTACTCGAAGTGTTCTGTCGTATATCATACACTGCTAGTTAATGTTCTGAACGGTAACAAAAGATGTGGACTTTCACTAGGAGAATAGAAGAAAAATAAGAAAAAAGGTGAGTCGATAATCAGTAAACTTTTTCTTACATCATAGACAGCTTGTTAATGTTCTGCATGGTGACCAAAGATTTGGATTTTTTAATAGATGTACTGAAGAGAGAAGAAAAAAAGGTAGAAGAAATATGAAAAATCTTGTCTGAGGAGTCACAAGCAAACTACTGTTATATATAGAATGTCACACAATGCATGTAATCAAATTAATAATCTATATTGAGCTTACGAGTCAAGTAATCTGAACCAGAGCATCTCAGATTCCTCAGGTTGTAAACGAGGGGTGTTCCGCTGGCATAATCCAATACAGGCATTTAATATACTGCGTATGTTGTCCACCTGAAGATAAATATTGCAGAGTGCATTAAACATCCATTAAAAGCATGCTTTCTTATCAGGAAAAAAAAATTAAAACCATATCATAAAACTCCATAAATCTGTCAACCTCTTTCAATTTTAAAACAGTGCTGTAATGATCACTACTGGCAGAAACACTCATATCTGAAACCACACTTTCCACAGCTGACTCTAGCTCTGGAAAATTATCATTGAGACCAGAAAGTGTGAGTAAAAGAGCACTTCCAGCATCACCAACCCTTTCCAACAAAAAGGCAGCAGCATCTATTATCCCATATTCCTGGCACTTGCGTAAACAATGTTCCACCCGATAGCTATCAAAAGTCCCTAAGAATCTGAGAACTGAATTGCGCTCAAACTGACATAATAGCTGCAAGAGCAAAATGCAAAATACTAAGAATCTAACCCAAGAAGTGATAACACCATTCTTGAAAATTCTGAAGTGAAAAAGCAGCAATTAGAAGTGCAGGAAATTAGAAGTTATCATAGCAAACATAATTCTGATAAAAACAATGCAATTAGTCAAGCAATAATTGCATAAAATTGCACGTAGATGATTATATCCCACAAGGAAAAAAAAAAGGCAGCACCTATATCACAACCCAAACCAATACAACATTTATTTGACTGAACACTTGAGCTTATTCATTTCCTTTCAGGCGCACCTTGAGAGCAAATTTGAAGAGACAAAATTAAGAGTTACGTAGACCATGCGATCAGACTGAACACAAACCCTCAAAAAAAAAAAAAGACATGACAATTTTTTAATGTTTCAGAGGGAGTGGTGTTGCAATGTCATTCAAATCCAATCAATTGCTTTTAGGATAACAGTAGATGGGCTGACCTCAAAATAAAGCTCAATCATATCATCATTCACATGAACAGGATTATTCCGCATGAACTTAGGAAAATCAGAGATCCTTTCCAGATAAGCTGTGAGTCCTTTTGACTGATCTTTCACCCTTCTTCCATCAGCAACATCTATATCATCAGCTTTTTTTAAATTAGAAAAGTCTAAGGTTCCAGACAAATGAACCTCGATGACAGTCTTTAAATACAGAAAAAGACTCTGTGGATGAGAGCGTAATTCAGAGAGGATATGTGGACTTTCAACACGAAAATGGTCAGTGACCAAGAAGAATGTTCCCTCTCTGGAAAAAAAATCATAAGATCGATTAGAGAAGAAAGTTCCCAAATAACAGAAATCTGAAATAAGAGAGTAAAAATTGACATGTCTTCTTACAAAAAAATTTAAAAAAATTTACCTGCTTAAGACAAGCAACTCAGGAATCCTAGAAATTACAGCTGATCGAAAAGCACCACTATCATTGTCACTCAGCTTTTCTAACATATTGTTAATGTAGGCAAAAGTATGAATGGGTTCGTCTACGTCTTTCATATAGCTATCCAAGGCAGCAAGATACTGATGTCTGATGGTATGAATTAAGCCACAAACCTGAAACCCATATTAGAGCCAATGGCATGATGCTACCAAAAAGAGAACTTGATATAAGAAACACTCTCTGAAACAATAGCACAAATGTGATCATGGCATAGATACCTGGTGAAAGTGTGCTTTCTCACATAGCTGCAACACATAAGACTCATTCCAATCAGTCTCAGGCACCACTTCCAGAAGTGCAAGCACCTGTTTCTCTCTCTCCTTTGAAGTTTCAATGATGTGTGCAGGAACACTTGGTGGGACAGTACTTTCTGATGTCAAGTACTCCAAAATTTGACTCAGCACAACTTTTGAAACATGAGCTTTCCTACATGCAACATGGTATGCAATGAATTCAAACAGATTTTCCAAGTCTTTCTTTGAGGGCCATGCATCCACAAATCGAGTATCAACATTATCAACAGCAGACTCATCTGCTCGGGATATATGTTTTTCGGTAATTTGAACAAGAGCATTTATAGTATTCTGAATCCATAAATTCTGACTTTCAGCCATAATATTGTTTTCTTGCTTAGCCTCCATACTTGTGTCAGCACCATCTTGCATAGAGAACTCACGTTTCAGATTTTCACCATCTAAAAAAGCACACCTCAAAACATCTAAAGTTGCTTCAGTATCTAACTGTAAGAGATGATACAAGTTCAGGTATGTTCCTTTTGACACTGCCTGTGGATTAGAGGCATCGGAACTCTCCAGCAAAAACTGCACAAGTTCGGTCCTAAGAGATGACAGACGTGTGACAGGAAGAGCCCCATGTCCTGCAAACACAATGCTTCAAAGTTTCATAATCATTCATGAAAACCAAATTACACATTGAACATGTACTTTATCCGTATGCCACTTGTGATCATTTATTCCAAAATGCAAGCAGTTCATCATTGGTTTAAACAACGGAAATATTAATTTTGAGAGTGAACGGCCAAAGTTCCTCCTACATGGAGAAACTTCAAGTTTAACCAACCTGTTATAGATGAGGATAAAATGTTGACAAGAAATATCAAGTAATGACAAATTATTTAGAAAGTATATGCTTATCAGAGTACACTAGCCAAAAAATCGTGTCGTGGGTATCAAGTTACATAATAGCCAGTACCATGATCAATATATACTTATATAAGAACCGGATTGGATAAAAGCTGAGCCAATAAATAGGAAAAGGATTGTAATAAAAAACTTCAAACATGACGCTAGCTATCTATACTATAAATTATAACATCATGAAAGATATTATTGTTTTACAAAAAACAAATAGACTTTGTCAACAAGAGCCTCTTACTTGTCTTAATAAACAAATATATAAAATTAGAAGTTTCATATATCAAATTTAAAGAGCAAAAGCTATCCAGAACTTGGCACCATTCTAAAGTGTGAATGCATGCTGTCTTCAGAAAATAATGACTCCGAGCTCGCATAAATTGTTTTCAAAAACACATGCGCACACACACAAAAGGCTTGATAATAATCTAGTGCTCCTCGATAGTCAATTCTCAGAACATTAAATACCCAACTTAGAAGTTGATTTGAAAGTTTTTTATGACAATCTATCTAATGACAAGAATTGAAAAGGAGAGAATTTTGTAATAGTTGAATCAAATCAAGGTCTATCATAACTTGAATGATACCTGGTGGAAAGGCGAGACCTAAAAAGCAGTACTTCAGATAAACAAGCATCCTGTACCTGTAATTGAGTTCAGTAGTAAAGGGTAACCATACAGAATAGAGAAGCCATGGTCAACGAATCAACTTACAATTTATTTTTTGATTAAAGTGAAGAGGGAGGTAAATTGATGTGATTCGTTTTCTTGGATAATTTTATGTAGTGTGATTCTCAATTAAATTCACTTAGGAAAATTAAATTCACGCAAAAGAATTTCCCCAGTCAAAACCTAACATGTGAAAATCCCTGCCTTGTTAGCAAGCTTATAGATGATATATTTAATGCAGGATGACATTTACTCGAAATCATTGAAGTTTTAATTTATTGAATCTGTCATGGGTTAAGGCCATGTACCCAAGGGCAGCAGCAGTCTCTTGTTGACTAGTTCTTGAAACAACCAATAGCTCCTCTAAAGGTGTCCTGAAATCATCCAATCCTTTATTGAAAAGATACACCAAGGCACCATATAACCCATGCTCCCGGCATAGCCTGACAACCTAAAAGACAATATACAATGATTATTCACCATTCTTGGTGAAAAAACTATAGCAAACATATAGTTTGAACAAGGGAACAATTAAGAAAAACCTGATTAAAATCCAAGGAGGAAATGTCCATGTGAAGGACACATTGCTCAACTCGCTGCAACCACCCTTTGCTACTGTAATGCTCTACTAGGGCTTGCATAATCTTTAAGGTGTAAGAATAGGAAGATGAAAGAAAAGACATTACAGTGAAAAAGTTAGCAACCACATTGGAAAAATCAATGAGGGTAAACAAAACAACAAGCATCAAGCAATACCTCAGGGGGTAGAGACCCCAGCATATCCCTCAATATATATGGCTCCAAAAGCTCCAAAAATGTATCTAAAATACAGAAAAATAAAGATTCAAAAACTGAGGCTTCCACTCAACAGGATAATCATCGCATGTAGCATCAAAATAAGAAGAAAAGTACATGCAATTTGCAGCATCAATTTATTGAAAAGGGCATTCACTTCATAGCATTAATTGTAGAAAATTGCACACCCATAACAAGAAAACTTAAGCAAGCACAAAATGAACAATAAGGAAGAGGCTACATCCAATCTATAAAACTCAAGCCTCAAGAAGTGACAGAGAGATGTAATGCAACTAGCATCTAATTGATTGATTCAAAATTGCTACATGGTGGAGCAGTCAAAGTTCAAAGTCCAGAATTAACCAAATAAGCACAGAATTTTATGTAATCTGAAGGGGTACCTCTATGTTGAACAAAGACAAATTTAGAGAAAATTTCGTCAAAAAGGATGTCAGTCCGCTGTATATGGACACAGAATTCTACAGCAACACCACCGACACGTGTGAACTGTTCTTTTATTTCAGAGTGCACTGAGTTGCTTCCAGTCTTTGAGTCATCTTGTTGTTCCGCTTTTCCAATTTGATTGCAAAAAGCCACTGAGATATAAGAAAATACTTCATCTACATATGACATAAGCAACTCTACCAGATATGGCATTATGGCTTCCTTTACAGCATCTACTGATTTAGGAAGGTCAACAACACCATGAGCTTGGCCATCATAAAGTGTCATTGCCATGTTCAAGGCACCCATCCAGTCACCTGCTCTTCGCAGAACCTGAATACGCTCTTTCCATGGGAGAAGGCGGGAAACAATAAGATGTGTTGGTCCAAGTATGTACACAGAAGCTCCCCTTACACCTATACAATTGTGATAAGCTTTCTCAGGGTTCCCATAGATATTGATCAAGTGTGTATGATATGCAGCTGGATCATCTCCCCTAGAACCATCAACAGCAAAACTAGTTTGGTGAATCACAGTGCCATCCTTTGCGAACAAATATAGTTGTCCTGTTAACGTGAGAACCACCAGCATCTGGGAAGGGAACAACCCTCATTAACTTAAGTTTTAAAGATAAAATAAACCACAGAGCATGCGCAAATGTAGTGGAGAAAGCAAAAACAATAAACAGTGAACAACTAGAAACAAATAGATTTGCCAAAAAAAACCACATACATGATCATCCAACCAAGCCACACCTATGGCTGCACTGTCAAGGGACCATTTTCCATAAACTTTTAACTCAGATTTGACCAATTTTGCCACTTGCACTTTTCGATCCCAGGCAATTGCGAGCAATGAGACTCTCTCTGCCACATGTTCTGGAACATTGTCTGCAACAAATTCTTTTTAGAATACTGTCCACTAGAAAATTTAAGAAACTCTGCAGGCCATACCAGGTGATGAACTATGTGATTGTGTGGTACATTTCCATGCAGTGTAAGGCATGGAACCCTCTCGAACTCCATCTGGCCTAGAAAGTTGTGCATATACCTGTAAACTGGGACTGAGCCTAACCTGTAAAAAAGGCATGGTTTCAACACATTGTGAAGAATAAACATCCACAAATAAGCAAACATTAATTCACAAAACAAAAGGTGCATGGAACTTGCAGAATTATCCAGGGACTTCATACCACCAAAGCAGTTTGATGAGTGACAAATATGACCACACCTTCTTCAACCAAAGAAGAGCCCTCATTGAATAGTTTCCAACCTGCATCTCCCCCAACTACACCACCCATCATGCTACTAATGCTGGTGGATGATGCTGAAGAATTTCCCTGTGTGGCTGGCAAAGCACCTCCACAAGATTCATCAAGAAGAAGGGGTGAAGCTGATAACACAGTGCCCGTTCTTTGTCCATCAAGAAGACACTATAACAATCAATTAACATTAAGTCATTAATTTGGCAAGTACAACACATACCTACCATATGCTGACTCAGATTAACACATTTTACTGCAAGGCATGGGCGTCCACCATTAGCCTAGAATGGTGTCTTTACCTGTGTTTTGAACGAGAACCTGTTAAGCAAGGGAACCACTGAGAAAGCATGTAGCAGAACCAGACCCTTGCTATCACCAGTAACTGCTTTAAACTGACGAGTAACTTGAGAATCCTGGCCCAGAAAGAATGCATGCACAACTGGTGCAGTATGCTCCCCAGTAATAACTTTTGCTGCTGATGCCCTCTGGACATCCCAAACAGTAATGTGACCATCTCCGTAACCAGCCAAGAGCATGTCTCCTTGCTGATTAAAGCACATCGAAGTCACTGGGGCATGAGATCGATCACCTTGTAAACCAAGCATTAGCATCTGGAAAAGGAGTACGATGGTTCAGTGGGTGATGCTGACTAAAAATAAGGATAAACAAGAACCTAACTTGCAAAATATCGACAATGACAATGTTTTGCAGCTGTGATTTTCCTTGAAAATTGGATATTCAGTTAGCATTAGAAGTTTGTTTCACTACAGTGAATTTCCTAGTAAGCAGGAGCCAGAAGAGTCTATTGAGAAAAGAAAACAAAGATTTTATGCACGCATATAAATTAAGCCCATGCCTAAAGCACAACTTAAAAAAGAAACACTATAATCTCATGCAAGTACATTTATGAAAGTCCTTCAAATTACTGCTGGATCTAGGATTTCCTTATTCCACATTGCATCTATGAACAAAATAGGTCTCGTCTCAGGAAGCACGTATCTAATTGCACCCTCAAAAGAACAAACCTTCCCGTCCTTCAATAAAAGCAAGAAAACAAAAGGCAAAGACATCCACTAATTAAAAAGAAGCAAGCCAAAAGCCACATGCAACATAAACTAAAAGCAATATGAGTGAACAGAAGTAACCTTTGCATCCATGTTATCATCATTATGAGAAGAGTATCTACTAGGGACAACAACAATGACACCTTTTGACATTCCCACTGCAATGTAGTTAAGATGAACAGCCAAAACTTGAGGTGAACCATGATCTCTCCTAAATGTTTGGGAACCAACAGTTTGTGTAATAACATTATGAGAATCAACATCAAAATATCCTAAACTAGTTGACCCCCTCCGAACACCCTCAAGTCTCATAGGCTGAGCAGCCGCACCCTCCTCCCAATGCAATCCAGTATAGGCCATTTTCTTCTCGAGTTCTTCTGCCAATTCAAGCGGCTTCAGACTAGACTTCCGTTTCTTCTCCGCCCTTTTACTAATCATCTCACTCTCCAGTTGCTCGATTCTCTCCTCTACAAGCTCCGAAATATCACTCATTGAACTTGCATCATCACCATCATCAATAGTAAAAACACCTACCCCATCATCTTTAACCTCGTCCATATTTTCTTCCAAATTATTTCCCTCTCCTTTCACCGCCTCGTCTTTAAAGGAATCAACATTATTCAAGTTAATAATATCTACTTCACTCGAATCACTCACTTCCACAAATTTATCTTTAGAAACACAAGCTGCATTTTCATCATCCAAATTTAAGTTAGCATCAGAATTCGCGGTCGAACCAGTATTATGCAACATATCTTGACCACTATCATCACCAAGCCGTACTTCCCCCTCGATTTGAAAAACTGGCTCTCCTTCACTTTCACGTGAAATCTTCAAATCCTCTTCTGTATTCGGAATCGCATTCTCTGCTGTAGCAGATTGAAATAATCCACCCATCTTCTCCTCTGACTGGGACTGGAATCTTTCAATTGAGTCTCCGTTCGATGAATTTGACACAATTTCATGATCGCCACCACCACTGGAGCCTGATTCTGCTATATCGAGAATCGTCTGGAAGGTTCCACTCCCGCTGCTCAATCTCCTGGACTTGATCGCGGCGGCATGCGGTGTCGGAACAGAACGAGAGGCAGCAGCTGCCGCTGCAAGGGCTGCCCCTGGCTTCGCATTCGATCTCACTCCACCGAAAAGCGATGGCAACTGTCTAGAAGACGGAGGAGGAAGGCGCCACGGTGAATTAGTAATTCGAGTAAGTGAAGTGGGTTTTAATTGATCCTGGAGAATTTGTGATTGTGTGGAGGAATCTAGTGAGACGGCGTGTTGGAGGTGGGAGGGAGGGAGATCTGATTGTTTGATGGAGGGTGGGGATGAAGGAGGGGAAGAGGAATCGGAGTCGTTGAGAATTTCGTCGAGAGTACGGTGAGGGACGGAGGTGTTATCGGTGTCAGAATCGGAGGTGGAATGAGAATTAAGGAAGGAGTCAAGGTCGAGTTCCATAGGGAGTTTGGTACTCGTTAGTTTCTTAGTCATGTTTATTTTCTATCCGGTAGGATGATGTTTGTTCATTTATGTATGTGACTGCAGAAGAAAAGGCTGCTTTGTCATCACGGTAGAGAAATTTCTTGCTTCTTCCTCTGAGACCGGGCTATAGAATTGCTCCGATCGTCTCCATAGTTTTCTACTTTTCTTCGCCACCGGTATCACTGCAAGTAAAAAATAAAAAGCCGACAACTCGGCGTATGAAATCAACGACCCCTCGTTTAAGGAAATGTTTGGGATATTAGTAGTCATTATTTAAAAAACATATTAAAAAAATATTTTTTAAAAAAATATATTTTTAATATTCATATATTAAAACAATTTAAAAATATAAAAAATAATATAAAATTAAAAAAATTAAATTTTTTAAAAGCTCAACGACTTCAAATATTACCTAAATTCTTTTTTTAATAGTATTAAAATTAAAAAATTAATAACAAGGGTAGTTGTCACCAAGACATTACAAAGATTGAAACAATATGACTTCTAAAAAAATTAAGTAACTAATTATTGCAAGAAATTCAATTTTTTTACATGGATTCACTAGTCTTTAACATATTGATAGAGAATAAATTAATTTTTAAAACATGTTGAATTAACTATCATTCTTAAAAGCAAAATAAAACTTAAATTCACATTTAGGGTTTTTTTTTCATATTTTTCACTTTTAAAGTGTATTTAAATAACTAAATTACCTTTAAAATTAAAAAAAAATTAATTGAGATTCAGGGGTATTTTTATATTTTCATTTTGATTTTCTAGTTATTATCAAGTTAAAAGATGAGTAGTTTGATAATTTAATAAATATAAATATTATTTTTTAAAAAAGTGATTAATGCATTCATTGCACCTGCCGGCGAAAGAGTTGTGGTCGCGCTACTCGAGCAATGTATAAGGAGGCTTTCAGCAGCTAAAAAATAGCTTTCGAGACGGCTTTTAAACCGTCTCGACAGCTCCTTCATCTCTAAGCGTTGTGTGGTTTAATGACTGGCTTGGAACCAATAGCCTTTTTTTTTTGTTCTCTCACCTTCTTGAAATACGTGTTCAATCTCTAAATTTTCAAAGTATCCCTTGAATTTATTTTTTCTTTGAATTTAGTCAATGTTATTTTGATTATTATTTGTTTTATTTGAATTAATTTATAAAAATAAATTTTTTTTCCTATAAAATTTTAAAATACAAAATTATCCTTGAGTATTAGGCATTATATTATTTTATTATAGGTTAATTGAGTATTTTTACTATATAAAATATAAAATTACCAATCTAACCTCATATAATTTGTAAAAGACAATTATATATAATTTATAAAAAATAATTGTGTTATAATAAAAAGATCACCCTGCCCTCAATATCTAGTTCAAAGGTTTTTTTTTTCTTTAAGAGTAATTTTATAATTATACTATTCTATTGAATAATAATTTGTATCTAAAGCTACAGTAATTTTTTTTAATAATAATAATGATGATTGCATTCTTATATTTGGTCGTGCAATTTTTAAAACTATAATATAATTGATCATTTAAATTATAATAACTTATTACAGTACAAGCATTACATAAAAAAAGTGATGTAATGAACCGTTACATGATGAAGAGTAATCTTACAAGGACCTTCTTGCAATTTTCTTTTATCATAAATTGAATTATAAATTTTATAAAGTACACGGATTAAAAGAATAATAACTCATTACATTACAAGCATTGCATAAGAAAGTTACGTGATGAACCATTACACACGATGAAGGGTAATCTTACAAAGACATGCTTGCAAAACAATATCCCAGAGACTGAGTTATAAGTTTTATAAAGTACAAGGACAAAAATAAATTTCTAATAAAGACCAATTTATAAATAAAAATAGAATTTAGGAACGAAAATAATTTTTCAAAAACTACAAGGACTAAAATAACACTCTGATCTTCTACATTACATTTCTAAAAGTTTTGCAACCAAATAAAAAAAAATAGTAAATATTTCAATTCCATTCCATTATATATAAATTTGTTCTATAATTATCAAACTCAGTATCACCTGGTGAATCAATCAACATGGTAGCTTTGTGAAAACCAGGTTTTATTTCAAAAACATCCATGAAATGGTAGGGGATTGAACATGTACCAAACACATCCATGAAATGGTAGGGAGTAGAGCCAGCAAAAGGAACTTGTAGTTCCCCAAGATTGAAAGTATGTGTTTTATATATGATGCAGAATACTTTTTAACAAATTTGCTTATATTAAAATATATTTTTTTTTAATTTTTAACATTTATACATCAAAATTATAAAAATAAACACTTAAAATGTTATACAGTCTCTAAAGACCAAATCAGGTAAGCTGCTTCTTCATTATAAGAACAGTACAGCTCAGAAATTT
>Ga0307510_10005240_pt1 | contig 15412 bp, 9 predicted proteins | sample 12_EM_MG_FD_207224 | JGI IMG/M metagenome (GOLD analysis project Ga0307510, IMG submission 207224) | Populus trichocarpa ectomycorrhiza microbial communities from riparian zone in the Pacific Northwest, United States - 12_EM | ecosystem: Host-associated > Plants > Roots > Unclassified | place...
TTTTTTTTATTTTTCTAATTGGTTCATTCAAGTTTTTTCTCGATTTTTTTTTTTTTTGTTAATTCTAGTCGGTTTATCGATTTAATCAGTTGGTTAGTGTTTTTGCTCACCCTAACTGGAACTACTGAAAGATAGTGTTTGATATGCTGGATAATATTAATTGGACGAGATAAGACTAGATAAATAATTGTATTATCTTGTGTTTGATATGTTTTGGATTGGACTAGATCATTTGTTTTATTTTGTGTTTGGTAGACAGTAGATAAAATTCAGCTGACCTAGGGCCTAGACCAAGTTAACCTAAGGTCTGGACCAGTTCAGGTTAGAGAAAAAATAGAGGAAGAATTGATTTGACTTGATTCGTTTAAAAACCTGAGTTGACCAATGATCCAGTTGACCTGAGATAAAACATGGGTAAAATTTCATTGATTTTTTTATTTTAATTTGGATCAACCTGGGTTAACCCTTTTGACTCATGACTCGGGTCTTCTCCAGGGTTGACCATTGAATCAGGTTTTAAAACTATGATAATAACTATTTTTTTGTCTATACGTTGACTTGAGTTAACCCGGGTTGACCCAACTATCCCTTGACCAAGTCCTTGTCCCGATTCGGCCTCCAAGTTAGGTTTTAAAACTATGATAATAATTAATTTATCCTTAAATTGACCTGGATCAACACAAGTTAACTCATTCTACTAGTGACTCAAGCCTTGTCATGATCAACCCTCAAGTCGGGTTTTAAAACTATGATAATGATAATTTTTATTCTTATATTTTCTCGGGTTAACCTAGGTTGACCATCCCCACTCGTGACTTGGGCCTTACCTCGGGTCAACCTTTTATTCGGGTCTTAAAACTATGATAATAACTATTTTCATTCACATGTTGACCCAGGTCAATTATCAACCTGACTTATGACCTGGGCCAGGCCTCGGGTCAACCCTAGGTTGATCCCTGATTCGAATTTTAAAATTATAATAATAACTAATTTTATGTTTACGTTGACTCAGGTCAATGGTCAACCCGACTCGTGATGTAGGCCTCATCCTGGATCGATCCTCGAATCGGGTTTTAAAACTATAATAATAATAATTTTTATTCTTAGATTGACTCGGGTCAACGGTCCACTCGACTTGTGACCTAGGCTTTGCCCTCGGTTGATCCCAAGTCGGGTTTTAAAACTATGATAACAACCACTTTTATCTTTATGTTGACCCGGGTAATAATCAATATGATTTGTGACTCGGGCTTTTCCTTATGTCAACCCCTAAGCCAAGTTTTAAAACTATGATAATAATTATTATTATTTTTATGTTGACCCAAATTAATTCAGGTTAATTCTTGTACAGATAATTGGATAAGTTTGTCTTACCCCTTTTAGTGACATAAAAATCTCTCCACCAAAACAACTTTGTACAAGATCTAAAAGTGCACCAAACAACTTTAAAAAAAAAAAGATTATCTTGTCCAGTTTATCTTTGTCCAACATACCAAATACTACCTAAATAGATTCATTACCATGAACGATCTATGATGACTCAATTGGACTAGAATAACATTTTATTGTATAAACCCTACTCATATGCTTCTCTAAAAACCATAGTTTGAGTGATGCATATGAAATTGCACATAAAAAAAAAAAAAACAAAACAAAAAACAAATAAACAAAGAAGACATCCACAAGAAATATAAAGTGTGACATATCAAGGTTAAGACACCATGAATCTTAATTAATAGTTTTATTTCTAGAATAAAGTCTGATGTATTCTTCTTTGTAAGATGTTTACAATTCTTTAAGTAAGCCATAAACATCCTTAACAAGGAAGGAAGACTAAATCCCTAAACAAAAAGGAAACATAACAAAAATAAAACTAAAAAAAAATCAAGGAAAAATAACAAAACAAACTTAAACAACATCTTTATAGCCTAATTTAGGGGTTTTCTAGAGGGGTTGGTGCAAGCTTGCTAATCTCACTATAGAACTAAGCTTTGAGAATCAATTGGAAAAAAATTAAGCCTGATGCAATAATTAAATTGAAAGTTATGGCTTTATTTTGCCAAGATGTTAGTCTAGCATGATTGGATATCCTCTTAAATCTATCACACTAGTCCATAAATGTATCTATTATACTATTTGCATGATATGTTGCTGAATATAGCAGATCTCAATATAATTGCTCAGAACTTTCATTTTTTTCCAACTCGGCTGCATCATTTTTCCCGTATTGAAAAGAATTCATCATTAGTTTCTTACTTATAAAATTTCAGTAGGTTAAAAAAAATTGGTGTGAATAACCATAAATATGTTTTTATTTAGTTAAATTAGAGTTGTTATACTAAAAAGCCTCGTGGTTGTTTAATTTTTTTTTTTTATCCTTTTAAGAGCAATAAAGTAATTAAATTGTGTAATAAAAATACAAAAAAAAAACTATTTAGCTTCGTTCATTTATATAATGACTTATAACTTCTATAAAAAAAAATTATACCTCTAAAACAAAACTAAATGAATTTGCCGGCCCCTAACTAGGGGTGAGCAAAAAAATCGAAAAACCGATTAAACCGAGAAAATCGTAAAAAAAATAACTGAAAAAACCGAACGAAAAAAAAAACTGATTAAAATTTTGAAAAAACTGACCGGTTCGGTTCGGTTTTATAAGCAAAAAACCGAAAACCGAACCGAACTGAAACAAAAAAAACCGAGCCAAACCGGAAAAACCGAGAAAAACTGGAAAAAAATGGAGCCAAAACCGAGAAAACTGAGCTAAACCAGAAAAACCGAGCCAAACCGGTTTGAACAGGTTTTTTCCCTAAAAAAACCGAACCGAACCGAAACCGGTCGGTTTGACCCGGTTTCGGTTTTTTAAAAAAAAAAAATTCGATTTGGTTACTTTTTTTTATAAAAACCGAACCGAACCGAAAATGATCACCCCTACCCCTAACTAAAAAAAAATATATAACATAGTATAATATGTCCTCAAATAATTAATTAGCTCATGGTATAGAATTTATATTTTTTTTAATTACTGATATATCATCCAGTCTAAACTCTAGAGTAGTTCACCAAACTATTTCTCACCAGATTTCAATTACCACAATACACTACACTGCCCTCTGCATTAATAAATGAGACATCCATACCACAAAAATGATAAGCGATAAGTATTTTAAAAATATTTTTGAAAAAATTTAAGAATATTTTATTTTTTAATTTAAAATTAATTTTTTTATATATTTTCAAATTGTAAATAATTTTTTATAAATAAAAAAATATTATTTTAATATATTTTCAAACAAAAAACACTAAAATAAAAAAAAAAAAACAATCTCTAAATCAAGATATGTCTTCATCTGATTTCATTAGAGGAGGCATTGAAAACGCAAGGCATACAAATGAATTCTTCAGGTTTATTGACCATTCAGTATCCAAACAGTATAAATAATCTCCGATGAGGTACAAAAAAGTATATACTCCACGTGAGGAGAAGGGTGACGACAGCCTGAGAAAGGTTATCTTCGCCGTATTACAAATTCAGCAATGCATCTAATCAATATATTCTGGCTCAAAATGAACATTAATTCAACCAGTATGTGAGATATAAGGATGATGAATACACATAATCACAGCAGGATTCGTATCAGGATATTCCAACCATCGAGCTCAAAAATAGATCTTTAGATCATCCATTGGAACAAGAAATAGCATGGCAATGGTAACACTGGGTTTGCGATGCCATCCCTTTTACCTTGTAAAATCAGCAGGTATACTAACACATCAACAAGGCAGCTCCATCTCATCGATATCCACCACCATAGGGTTGTTGGGACGGGTAACCACCAGAGCCCATCATGGGGTTATATCCACCAGGCATGGCCGATCCAGGAGGCATCCGGCCACCTTGCATCATTCCCATATTCATGCCCGCATTCATCCCTGCTCCCATACCCACACCACCCATGGGTTGTTGCATTCCTCCATAACCTCCCATGCCAATGCCTGAACCAGGACCACCCATGCCCATGCCCATATTCACACCCCCACCCATTCCCATGCCAGAACCAATCGTAGGGTTTGGAGGTGGCCTGAGAACACCTGCACCAGCTCGGCCTAACCCAGTACCAGATCCCATAGCTCTGCCCATGGTGATAGTAGATACAACTGGAGTCATGGGCTGTTTTTCCATTCTCTTTTCCTTGCGATTAAGGGCATCAAAATCGACTCCAATGTCAGCTAATGGATTGGTTTTAGCTGCATATGAAAAATCAAAATTAAATAAAAACCAAGTCAACTCCCATAAAAAATATATTAGGACTTGGAACACCAGAAGACCATCTAACATGTTTTGTTTGCTTTTAAATACTGGATATACTCACGTCCAGAAATATTCAAATTGACCAGCCCTCTACTCAGAGTATCTGCCCACACTGTTGACTTAGTCTCAAATTTGTCCTTGGATGGTTGAGGAACTATAGCAAGCGACCCTGTTGAAGATGGAAGAGCTGTCTGAGAAGCCATGGAAGTGTTTGGCCCTTGTGAAAACAAATTACCCAGGACATCATTATGTTGAGGAGATGAAGCAGGTGGAGTTTGGTAAGTAAATTGTGACGCGACTGGGAAAGTAGAGCCATGTTGTGGGAGAAAGTTTCCACTGTTATATTGTGGTGCTGATCCAGTCGGTGTATGATGAGAAAATTGTGAGACAACTGGAGCCGTAGAACCTTGTTGTGGAACTAAGTTTCCATTATTAAACAGCACCACTGGCCCAGCCGGAGGTTGTAGAGACATGTTGGAATGGATAGGAGCTGGGGATCCTCCCTGTGTAAAGAAGTTTGCACTGCTTAATTGCTGGCCCTGAGGAGCCATGTGTGGAGCTGCCGGCAATACCATATTCCCTGGTGGTGAATTGAAGTTCCCATACACACTAGCACCTGGCTGTGGATGTTGGCCAGATGGAAGTGAAAAACCTGCCTGTGAAGCTACAGCAGATGGACCAGATGGTGGGAGGATGTCTGCCAGAATATCAGTTTCTGGATGAGAACTTGACATTTCTTGAGGCAAAAAGTGTGGATTTGTTGAAGGAGGTTGAACATTGGGTGCTGAATAAGTCATGGCAGAGAATGTGTCACCATTTGGTGGTGCTACTGCATTGGGCATTTCTGTATTTTGATTCATGGTAGGCTGGAAAGGGGCAGAAGAAGCAGTGGGCTGTTGAGCTGAGAAAGCATCTGTAGGAGTAGCTTTGAAAGGAGAGTCACCAAATGGATCTTCAAAAGCCTGCATCAAGGGTATGTCCTTTTAGATCACAATTGCTATGCCATGACACCTGAATCTTAATTTTACTAATTAAAACTAAAAGACAAAAGCAAAACCATGTTAGAGGGAAGGGTGGTGGTTTGCACATTCTTTTAATCAGAAAATATAACCTACAATTGCATTAAATATCATCCTTGAAATTATAAGCCAACCATAAAGCAGAGGTTAGTTAACTGAAGACAATATTCAAGCATTCACATCTAGTCTCACATCCCTGAGAAATATGAATGTGATGTTAGTTTTTTGGGTTACGATAATTATGACATGCTACACAACACCTTTTTGTTTATTTATTTTTGCCAAGTCATTTGTTACCTAAACCCTTCAACTTGAATTACTAGTGTCCAACAGTTCTATACATATGGGAATTGGGTGGCATTCCAAAAAAGAAAAAACAATGAAACTGGACAATAGTACACAAGTCGATGTAGCAGCAAGTACATGTTCAAATATTAGCAGCATTCTTCTTTTTAGTAATAATTCCCATAAGAATTCTACTAATACACTGTTTCTTCAGAAAGTGTTTAGAAACAAGCAAAGAAAGTAGTAGTCAAGAGAAATACATCCTTGAAGGACAAGACAGAATTGCACAATCACAAACATGCACGCAATGGAGCATCATAGAGTTTCAGGGAAGATATCCAAATCACTGAGACTCTGTTAGTATAAGAATGTGCATCTGCAAGTGTTTTGGAGTTACAACAGGGGTGGTGAACGCATCCGTGTGTTTTGGGGGTTGTTTGATGCTCCTTGACCATAAGAAATTGAAATTTGCATAATAAATCAACCCAAGAAATATGGAATGTTCTGGTTTACAAGAAAAGGAAATTTAGAGACTTCTGACCTCAATAAATTATGCTCACCTGATTCATAACATTTGATGGTGATTGTGTTGCAGCAAACATGGATCCTGAAAAGTTTGTTTGAGAATCAGCTTCAGAGGTAGTTGTTGCAGAAGTAACTGGCATGATGGCTAATGGATTTGGAGTAAACACATCTGACAAAGAGCCAAGTAAGTCCATTTCAGCATTGTTCGAAGTCGGAGTGAAAGCAGAGGCAGTTTGAACAGATGTGGCAGTAGGGGGAGCTGTCAAAAGAAACATGAAAAGCATCAGTTTCCAGAAATGATGCATGTTAATTGCATAAGTTGCAGGCATAACACAAGGCCCAATCTCCATGCCTCATAAAATTTTGCGCCTCATAAAATTTCCCTTCCTTTTCCACTGCTACATCAAATTCCACCCGATCACCACCCATAGCAATTAAGGGAACTTAGCTCCAGCGATAATTTTGGTTCCACTTAGAACTTAAGTTCATCCAAGCACTGAACATATTGACCCAAACACCTAACTATTAAGAACACTGAACATGTGCAAGCCCACAAACAGATAGACAGGCCCATAGCAATTAAGGGAACTTAGCTCCATCAATAATTTTGGTTCCACTTAGAACTTAAGTTCATCCAAGCAATGAACATAATGACCCAAACACCTAACTATTAAGAACACTGAACATGTGCAAGCCCACAGACAGACAGACAGGCACTTCAGTGACTAGCCTGAGCACTTGATTTTCAACTCACTTGCAACATAAATCATAACATCAGCAGCAAATAAATGAGCATCACACTCGTTCTGACAGTTAGTTCAGGACTGCCTCAAAATCTTAAATCCAACATGGATTGACACCCTGGCCAGTATACTTAATGGACAACTCCATCTCACCGCATGCAACAAGATTTCTAATGCAAGTAAAGGACTGTGCATTACAACAAAACACTAGAACATTGACATTAGTGGACAAGCAAACATACATGACTTAGTGTACCTGAAATAGGACCACGTGGATCAAATTCATCAGCCACCTCAACTTCCTGGTCTGCAGGAGATGCAGGCGTCGCAAAAAAAGTGTTTTCTTGTCCAGGATTGCTTGGAGGTGGAGAAGCAGCATTAAAAGCAGGTGGAGAGAAAGATCTAGGAGCTGGTGGAGAAGAAGCTACAGGAGCAGGTACTGCTAAAGCTTCTCCATTCCTTTCATCAAGAATTCATCAAATTTAACCAAGCAAATAAAAGTGATGAAAAGCAGGATCAGTCTAAATATATGTTGTACAAAATCAATACCTTTCACTGTGAGCAGGGCTTCGGGATTCACTTAAGGCTTCTTCATAGCTGGGTGGACCACTAATATTTTGCTCAGAAAATTTTCGCTCAAGCCGCTTAGCAATGCTGAGACATTATCATTTCAGTCTTACATCATTGACCAACTTTTTATACACACCTAAACCAGCAATTCAGAAAACATCAAATGAAATTTACCTTCCGTCATGAGACTGATCATCAGCTCTAGCACCACTGCAGAAATGAGACAGCTCAGACATGTTTTCTAGGTCAACCGTATAGTAAAGACATACAAGGGAAAGCAGAAGTTCAAAGACAATCATGTCCTGTATATCAGACATCTTAACAATAGTACAGTTCAATGTATCCTCTTTCCCATGCATCAAGTTGGGGTCATTTCATTTGCGTCCTTTCTTTAAAGGCTACCTTTTTCCAAAATAATTTCTTATATAGAATTCCCCAATGCCAGCACCCTCCATTTGATTATCATAACTTTATTTCTCCATGTTTAGATTAATAACCAAATTAAGTTATGAAACAATTCAAGGTGTAAAGATTAAATAAATGAAATAGCCCCAGAAGGTCTGCTAAAAAAGGTACAGGTTCCTGATTTTTTTTCACTCCCCGCATCCTTAACAGTAATAATCATCAAATGTTTTATTTTTCTAAATTTATTTGGTTGTCTTGAGATGCATGATTGTCCAATTCAATGATTCACTCCTTTTTCTCTAGGAGTTTCTTGTGTCTGCAATTTAGTTTGAATGTAATACCAAAACAAAGAAAAAATTGTTCAAAGAAAGAACAAGAAAATTGAAATAGAACCTTTTACTTTCTTAAAATTGACTACAAAAGCATTCGATAATGTATCAATAACTTTCATTTTTTATTGAGAAAAAATCTAAAGAATAGTAATAAAGAATTCTATAGAAAAGTTGGAACAATACCGAGATGAGGATTGACCATCGTCATCAAAAGCATGATCTCTATCTCTATCAGAGCTCCTGCTTCTTGAACCGTAATCATCAATGCTTCGGCTTCTTCCCTGATAGTCATCATCCCTATATCCATCCCTACCATACCGTTCTTCACCATTATGATCTCCATCACGACCATACGAGTCCCCATATTTACCATACCGTTCATCATCCCTATAATTGTATTCTCTTTCTTTGCCATAACCATATCCATTTCGATCTTCATCCCTGTTTCCATAGCGACCGTCATCATCATAAGAACCAGGTCTATTCATTCCACCAGGTGATGCGTTGCGAAACCTACCAAATAAAGAGTTAGAATACAACTGTAAATATAAATGATTATCAAGGAATCCTTCAGAAAAGGATTCTATTTCCATTCCATCACTTGTTGTTTGTGTTCTGAAATAGGAATCATGTTGCAAACTAGATATCCTTAAAAATCAAACATTTTCTGATGCCACCACACCATAAATCATGAGAAGTTCCAAAAAATAGTTGTACATTCAAGATGCATCAAAGTGTCTGGGTTCAGGAGAAAACTCACTTGTCCCTGTTAGCAGCAGCCTTCTGTCTAGCCTCAACTATCCTTTCTTTATCATTCACCAGGACCACAAGGCTCTGGGATTTCTTCCTGACATTGTTACCCTGGTCCTTTCCGCTGGAATCAATATATTGGAAATCTGACAATGTCTGCAACATAGTAGAAGAGAAATACCATTACAGGTGATCATAGAAGCATGAAACACACGTGCCATTACCAAGCAGAATTAAGGAGCAGAAAATTACCGTTATTTGATAAGAATGTTCCCTAATCTCATCTATGGCACGCTCTGATCCATGAGCAACCAGGTATTCCAAAACAGTCAAAGCCTGAAACCCAACACACATAGTTTTCAGTCACAAGTTAAAATACCATGGTTGGAGTAGAGCAGAAATATGGAACATGCTAATAATACATGTTACACATCATTTAGTTGCGTCCATTTTCATAACAAAATTAAAGATCACACATCTAACTAATAACAGGTTGAAATTATTTAATCTACATTTTGAAGAAGGATGAGCAAACACCATTTATCAACAAAATTCATCGAAGATAAAAGCATACCTTGTAGACATGCCGCCAATTCTTCCCAGTATCATTAATTCGTTTCCAGAGAACTGTCATGATCATCTGGTATTCATGACTGCATGAGATGTTTAAAAATGAATTCCTCAGTATGAAAACAAGCATTGGAAAACATCCACAAGAGAATTGATCAAGCTTACTAATTTCTTGATGCCTGCGCAATATCTGCAAGCAGTGATCCATGTGGACCCCAAGGTTCATTGCTGGTAGCATCAAGAACCTAAAGAAAAAGGGATAAGAATTTTATTTCCTAATAAGACTTTCGCTAACTACTGAGATCAAATGCCATTGCTTTTGAAGACAATCTAAAAAGCAATTCACAGACAAATAAGATTTAAATAATCACACAACATTTTATCATTGGCAAACAACAGCAAACTACAACGTCACATAATAACATAGAAATGAATCACTTTTTTTAAGTTTACATTCACATTTTCGAAAAGGGCAAGAGAAAATTTTACCTTCTGCTCTATCGAAGGAACTTTGAGAACTTTCTTATTAACCTCTCTCTTGCTGCAATACACCAATAGAGAACAAAATACAGCGCAAAGTAAATGTCATTGAAAACACGTAACATGAGCCAAACCAAATGGACATCACAAGACTAGGTATCCGCAGACTTACAAGTCCCTGACAGTTTGACCAAAGACCTTCTTCATTATCAGCAGAATAGTTGAAGAACGGCAATGCCAATCTTAATCTTAATCCTTACCTACAGGCCAAATCACAAGATAATTGAATCAACGACGAAAGAAACCCTTTCGATGAAACGAGAACTACAGGTTAGGTTTTCATAAAAGGAAATTGGATTTAAATCGAAACAATTTCATTTTTTGCTTACTAATTTAGAAATTGATTAACCAAAAACAGATATTATGATTAAAACTTAATAATCCTAGGATCCAATGTGGATAATAAGCAAGAAAATCAGAAGAAATTAAATCTAAATAAAAAATCAGCATTGAAATAATTAAAAATAAGATCTGATAGATTAGATAATTCGAGAAACGTAGCACAAAACAAAATCTAATCAAATTGAATAGAGAAGTAAAGGAGCTGCTCACGTAAATCAAAAACGAGAAAAGATGAGATCCGGTCCGATGAGGTGGAGAAAAGAAGAAAAAAATTGAATTCCGGCCTGATGAAATGAGATCTGGTCAGCTCCGTTATGCTCTACGGAAATTCAGAGAGAGAGAGAGAGGGACAAACGCCAAAGCTCCTCTGTTGGAGTTGTTGGGTTTGGTTTTTTATTTTTATTTTGATTTTTTATGCTACGAGTTTTCTTTTCTTCTGTCTGTCGAAGCTTTAAATCGGGAGTCTTTACAGAGAGAGGAATCGAACAAAAAAAGACAGCGCAACTTACACGGAGAGAATTAAGGGGAATTAATTAATTAATTATCCAGAATTATGATATTTTTTTGTTATTACTGACAAGCCTTTTGTTACTCAAATAATTACGACTGCTGTGTTGCGTTATTCTCATCATTGCTTAACTTTTCTTTTTTATTTTTTTTAAAAAAGCTACTTTTCTGGGTTTTTTTTTTCCCAATGATAACATTGAAGAGCTGGAAAGTTGTTTTTGCATCATTGTGTTTTTTTTTCTTTTTTCTTTATAGTTTTTTTTTCTTGTCAATTCAAAAGATTGATTTAATTTTGAGACTTTGGGAAAAATAATTTAGACTTTTCAATTTAATACTTATTTTTTCAAGTTCTTACAACCAGGCAGGTTTAAGAAATTCTAAAATAGACAATCAATATAAAGAAAAGAAAATGAGTTCTTAACACGGGATATGGATTTCAAAGAGTATTATATCACCTTTTCTTGTAAGGATTTTGATTTCAAAATATTTTTAAAAAAATATATTAAAATAATATTTTTTTTATTAATTTTAATATTACTACATTAAAATAATTAAAAAAAATTAATTTAAAATAAATAAAAATTTTAAAAATACGATTTAATCACAAAAATAATCAATATCTTAAAATGAGTCTGAAAAAAATAAAAGCTATAATTTCCTACCCTATTCATATAATAGGTTGGGTAGTAGAAAAGCTTTTGTGATAGAGTAATTCGTTATGGCCCGTACTTAGCTATTAATTAACAAAACCTTTAAATGGTGTGCTTTTTTTATAGTATATACAGTTTATTAATGAATTGTTATAGTAAAATTATTATTTTGCTTCTTGATTGAAAAAAAAAAGTGTAATAGTATTTACAATATTTTGGTCTTTACAATTAACTTATTGGTTATTAAAAGATTATTTAGAGGTATATTAGTATCTTTTATTTTTTTACACATTAAAAAATACAGGTTTTGTCCCTAGATTTAACAATTTTTTGGGTTGTTGTTCAAGGGTTTTTTAGTCTTTAAAAAAAATATTAAAATAGTTAAAATACTTATTTATCCCTGAAGTCAAAAAAATAAGTTGTTGACCAAGGGCTTTTTCGGTTTTTTGCACTTTGAAATACAATAGAAATACTATTATACCCTTAGAAAAGATAAAAATCAAGGCATGCATCTAGGAGCATTAATGTACTTTCAGTTTGTTTTTTTCTTATTTTATGATTCTCAGGTTCATGAAGAGCATTCTGGTATTTTTATGTTGGGAAACAATTATTTTATTCGAAAAAGGTGTTGGTACATTACGTTCACTTGCCAATGAGTAGATATCGTCCGTAGTGTTTGGGTGACGCTTACGGACCCATTCAGTGGGCAAATATATCATTCCATCGTGTCATTAGATGCGCTGTTATGTCCTTTTTCTTATGAGGCGGCGTGTGTCGGCGATTGTTTATTTGTTTTTCTTCCTTCTTTTCTTTCTCTTCCAGAGAAAATACACCTTTATCCTCTTTCATTTGGATTTGTCAATTTCAGTCTTTTTGTTTTTTTATTAATTATTGTTGTCCTTGATCATGTTATAAAAGTTTTAGTTATTTTCAATTTAGTCCTTGAATTACAATTTGTCATTTTTTTTTCAATTCAGTAATTATTTATTTGATTATTTATTTTTTTTTTCTTGGTTCTTTTGTTAAAGTTTTGTTGGTTTTCAATTCCATTCTTCAATCAAAGTTTATGTTTTTTATTGTTTTCAATTTAACCCTCATTATTTTGATTTATTTTACCTTTTGTTAAAGTTTAATTGTTTTTAAATTAACCCTCCAATTTAATTTTTTTATATATACTCTAATTTATTTCTTATTTCAATTTTCTCTCTCATTTTTTTAATCACAATTTTTTTTTCTCTTGGCTCTTTTGTTAAAGATTTTATCCTTCAATCAAAGTTTATATTTTTGATTGTTTTCAATTTATCTCTCATTCTTTTGATTTATTTTCCCTTCTTTAAAGCTTAATTGTTTTTAAATTAACCTTACAATTTAAATTTTTTTGATATCCTCTAATTTATTTTTTATTTTAATTTTCTCCCTCATTATTTTAATCACAATATTTGTGTGGTTTTTTCTTTTGTTTCATCATTTAGCCTTTGATTTGATAGGAAATGTGCTTCAAATCTTTTTTCATTTGTGATGCTTTTGTCTATTGACATAGGTAACGAGTTTAACAAGTTCATGTAGTTCGAGATTCTTTTTTCTTAATTTTTTTTATGATTTTAACATTCGACATTACTAATTTTTTTAAAAAATTTTTTTTTTTTTGGTTATTTTCAATTTCTTCTCTATCAGTCAGTCTATCATGGTCATATGGCTTAGACCATGGATTTTGTAGATCTCTTTTGAATAATTTTTTTCAATGATTTTGTTGCATTTAATTTTTGAATAATTCCTTTTGTTTTATATAGGTGAGCTTTATATTATAAAAAAATATTTATTCTTAAAAAATATTTTTTATATGTTTGGCCTTGCATAATGTTTACAGTTCCGTATTTGTTTATGTTTCCATTATCTTTTATTCATTTTAATAAGTAAATTCAGTAAACACAGACAAGTAAATATCTTATTTTGCAAGATTAAATATCTTAGCTTACATCCATCTCTTAAATTTTTTAGTTTTTCTTTTGGTTATTGTTAATAATTTTTTTATTTGCATAAATGATTTTCGGTTTATTCGATTAGATTCTTGAATGACCTTTTTATTTTATACTTCGAATTGTTTTAGAAAATATACTGCATACCTAGGGTTTTTTTTTTAAAAAAAAAACAATTTACAGCCCGTAACAACATGCGAGTTAAATAACTAATTGGATCTAGAAAGTGCTAGCCTGAAAGTGTTTTTTTACCATTTAAATGCAAGATATTTTTAAAATACAGTTTTTAATTTTTAACAATAATATATCAAAATCATTGGTAAAAAACTCGGAAAACATCTCAAAAAACATGAATTTGATGTTTTTTCAAGTGTAAAATATTTTGAAAAGCGGGTTGAACCACATTACTAAACACACCCTAAATGTGTGTTTTTTCGATTCCATCTTTCAACATTAAATTAAATTTCTTGATTGAACCCGAGTTTAGAATTTAATAGGTTGTAAATGTGAGAGATTAACCCAAGTTTTGAAGATTTGCCTAAGTTTTTTTTTTAATTATTTTCATCCATCATCATTTGATTTAATTGAAAATTGGACTCTGTTTTTTTTTTTTATAGATTTTTTTACTAATTTTAAAAATAATCTAAGTTATCTTGAGTTTTTTTATTTATTGTTTTTTGTTAAATTTAGCTTTTTATAAAGTACATTTGGCTTTGAATTAAATTAAACCAGTTCCTTAAACATAAGTATGATTTTTTTGTTTGCTTAAATATAATTTTTTTGGGTCTTTTTTTAATTTTTTTTTTTAATTTTCAACTATTTGGTTGACTAGAATTAAACTCTCTGTTTTCTTTTAATTTGGGTTTCATGAAGTTATTATTGTCTCATGCTTTAAATTGAAGATTTCATGGGTTAATCATGGTTAGCTCAGGTTGAGCTAATATGTCATTGTCTCAATATGTTTTTTTTTAATATATCGTTCTATATATTATGATCTTAGTATTTTAAAAGTATTTTATCCAACAAACATTATTTTTTTTTACTTCATAACATTTTTATAAATTTTTTAAAGTTAAAAAAAATAATCTAACCATAACATAGCACAAATGAATAATATATGATTCTTAGAAATTTCATAAAAAATTATTTGCAGCATTTCAAAGGAGATTTAACTTGTTTAACACTTAAATAAACAGTAAACTGCTCATTAATACTTAAAAAAAATATTGAAAAAAAGAAGAAATTAAAAGTGGAAATTTGATTGAAAGAATTTGTTATGGAACTATGTGTAGAATGATATGCTTTCCCATGACACAATAAAGACATTTTTATCAACCATTAAAAAATTTCGTCATTTGTGTTCAAATTCAATTTCGGGGGGAATTTAGATTGTGCAATATCTAAGTAGATAGCTAAATACCACAAACATTTGCTACTTAAGATTTTGATTCAATGATAAAAACATTTTAAAACTAGTTTATACATCACTAACTATTATTTTTTTTAAAATTAATTTATATATTAATCAAAATTAATTTTTTAAAATAATTTTAAAATAACACCATTCGCTTGAGAATGTATAATTTTTGTTCTTAAATGTATTTTAAAATATATATCATTTAAAAAATTATTTTTTTTAGTGTTTTTTTTCCATGTATTGTTATTAAAAATTAATTTATATATTAATTAAGATTAATTTTTTAAAATAATTTTAAAATAATATTATTCGTTTTGAGAATGTATAATGTCTGTTCTTAAATATATTTTAATATATATATCATTTAAAAAAGATATTAAAATAATATTTGTTTTAGTTTTTATTTATTCATATTAAAAATTAAAAAAAACTAAGGATCGGGTAAGAACTTTCGAGAAGAAACCATATT
>Ga0307510_10005241_pt1 | contig 15411 bp, 17 predicted proteins | sample 12_EM_MG_FD_207224 | JGI IMG/M metagenome (GOLD analysis project Ga0307510, IMG submission 207224) | Populus trichocarpa ectomycorrhiza microbial communities from riparian zone in the Pacific Northwest, United States - 12_EM | ecosystem: Host-associated > Plants > Roots > Unclassified | place...
ACTATAAATGAATATGCGGCCCCAATGCCTACATACCAATAGTAATATGGAATATGGAGTGATCAGTTCCGATATCCAGCTATCAAAGCATTATGCAGCAAACGCATATGCAACTAGAAAATGAGAGAAGTAGTATTCCCTAAACATCGTTCCAATCAGTTGAATCTATCTTGAAACGTGCTCTCATTTAGTATTCAGAGTCATCTTCCAGATGCCTCTGTGAAGCTCATAACTCCGGGAGCTTGGGTTCGGATATATGGTCATCCTATGAAGCCATATACGTCGCTCTTAATTATTAGATAAGCTATTCCCGCTAGGGTAATAGGCTTTTCCTATGGATTCGGCGTGTTGGATTTTTCCCATGACGAGGTGAAGCGGGCGGGAAGACATTTGGCTTATAGGTTTTTTTCTCTTCATAGCTAGCGCTGCATAAGGCTTTTTGTACCTAAAACAAATAACGCATGATTACAAAAAAAAGAAAAAGAAAAAAAAACGACCAAGAGATAGGCCACGAACCATTGCAACAACACCTCCAGCGATTGAAATCTCAACACCACGAGAAATCATCGTCACCTTCTCCCACCCACATCTCTTCTCCCACGATGGCTACTGCCTAGGAGTTGAAGTTAAGCCATCTTCCCTCCTCTTCTGGGGGCTGTTGGCCCCCCCTCCTTGCGGTTCTCATTCCTGTTCTTCGTTGACTCCCGCGCATGAAGTTCGGTTCTCGCCCTTACTCCGGACTTGCTCTGCACCTCGCTTAGCATTGGCACGGTCGGAAAGCTTCTCGCTTTGTTCACCGTCGGCGTTACTGTGTCGGACTCTCGGTCCAAGTAGGCCTCGTCTTGCTGGGCTTGCACCTCTGGTGGGGAAAGCTTCGGTTAGGAACATCACGGTCTCATCCCGGTCTTGTCATCATCCCAAAAGCCATTGCTATGGCCCGTTTGTCAGCTGTGGCTAGCCCGTTCGCGATCCTGCCTCCATGCTCCTCCCGGTTCTGTCCGCTTGCACCGTACTGCTAAATTCCACTCCCTGGCTGGCACCCTACTGATTATCGTCGTTGGCTGGCATCCAGTTTGCCCGGTGGCTCCGCTCGCCGTTCGCCCCCTCCGATCATCGAACCTTTCCTCGGTTACGCCTAGTCGTGGTATAGCACTCCCTCCGTGGCTATTGTCCAACGCCTTGGATCGATGTAATGACCTGCGTGACTGGGCAAGCGGTTATAGTGGGCCCACGATACCCGTGTTTTCCCCTGTCAGCGATCATCTACCCACCACCCCAGGCGCGCGTTTCGGGTCTTCAAACAGGCCGTTTCTGTTGTTTTGGGGAGCCTGCTGAAGGGTTTGGGTCTTTCTACCTGTACGTTTCTATCTATTGTTTCCTTAGGTGTCCAGGGTGTATCATCTTAGGTGCTAGGCGGGGGAGACTTTTCCTATAGACTCGGGGTGTTTGATTTTTCCCATGAAGATGTGAAGCGGGTGGTGGTTTGCATTTATAGGTTTTTTTCTCTTCATAGCTCGCGCTGCATAAGGCTTTTTGTACCGAGAAACAAACAACGCATGATTACAAAAAAAAGAAAAAGAAAAAGTAAAAACGACCAAGAGATAGGCCACGCTTCTCGCAAACTTCCTCTCCCCCCCTACATTTCACAAACAATCTCAACTTTACCCCGCTTTGCGTCCGGATCAAACCCCTCGCCCCCTTCTCCTCACTCGCTCGCCCCCATCATGATGGTCCACACCAGATTCCCCCGGGCAACCCTGCCTTTGGTAGGATGTCAGCCCTCAACTCCCCTGCCCAGTCGAGATCAGGTACCCCCTTGACCGACTACCCCCTAGCCTTCATGGCGGAACAACGGGCCCAGGCCAGGAGTACCCTTCACCTCAACCCCCGAGACCTGCCGGACTTCAGCGCCCAAACGCTGGTCAACACCATCCCCACCGAATCCAGGGCCATCACCCTCCTGTCCCAGCTCGTCAAGGGGCTCATCACAATTTCCCATGAGCTGAGCGGAGTATCCCAAAAGCTCGCAACCATCTCCCAGGAAAATGAGGCCATCAGGGAGGAGCTCCACGACATCTCCTCACAACTGGCCAACCTCCCTCCCACTAAAAACCAAAGCTACCCCCAAGCGCTAGCCGACCATCAGGCCTCCATCCGCGACCTGTCATATCGTGTGTCGGCCCCTGTCCCTGCCCCCCGCCAAGCGTCGGCCCCCACCCATATGGCCCAGACCCCCTTTGTCACCCCACACCCCGGCCCCTCAAGGAAGGGAAAACAGAGGGCCCGAGCACCACTCACACCAACCCCCACAGCGGCTCAGGACCCTAAATGCCTCAGACCATTCTACGACACCAAGCCTGGTAAGGTTTTCGGTGACCCCGAAAAGTATGCAGGGCGGTTTCCCCACAGCTACGAGGCCGGAGAATACCGGAGAGGTGCATATGACGTGGACTCTTTCACCTGAGGCCACCTTCACCCAGACAACAACACATCCCCCTCCTACACTCAATCAGCCTCTCGCTCCGGAGCGGGCAGCAAGGACAAGAAGAACGCAGGCAAACCGCCCTCCCCCCAACAAGTTGCGAGTGGGGTAGCCCCGCCAGTTAAAAAGGGGCCCCCTTCCCTCGCAGGTGCCCAAAGTTGATTTATTGCTCCTCGCAAGTCCCCCACCCCTCACCCAGACGCTCCATCAATTGCAGCAACCTTGCCCCACATAGCTGCCCGCGTTGTCCGGGAATCTAACTGCCTCCTCCCTCTGGGCTTTTCTGCAACCGTCAACCCACGTGGCGCAATCTCACTCACCGTCACCGACAAGGCTACTCCTGCGGCGTCAGATGCCCCGTACTTCGTCTCCCTCACAAGGGCCCTCAACCAATCATTCCCTGTGGGCGATAACCCCTGGTGCCTAGTTCGTGCCCCAACAGCTGTGCAACTAGCCATTCACGGCCTACCACTACGCTTCCTTCCACAAGATGAAGACAAACTCTTGCTATATATCAGGCAGGCAATCCTAAACGACAAAGCGACCCCGGTTCTCTCACCCAGGTACCTTAACCCTGACAGAGATTCTCGGAGTACCAAGCAGGCCACTTTGGTCGTTGTCACCGTCGATCCTCAGCACGTATCGGCCCTCACATCAGGGGTCTTAATCCTGTCGCAGAAGAGCAAGGTCGAACTTGCCTTCTTAGCCAGTCGAACCTCCCAGTGTCGAAACTGTTGGAGATACGGACACGCTCATCAACGATGCCCTGCCGCCCACCCAAAGTGCCCCATTTGTGTGCTTCACCATACTCCCGCGTCTCGCAGATGTCAGAATCACACCTGCCCCAGGAGCGGGAACAATAAGCCAGTCTCATCCTGTTGTCTAACCTCGCCCCCCCATTGCTGCAACTGAGGTAATGACCACACTGCCACTTTCAAGGAATGTCCAGCTTGACCTAACCCGGTTAGCCCAACCAGACCTTCCTCCACAATTCCTCCAGGTCATGACCCCATGTATATGGCGATCGATGGAGGTCCGACACCCTCAACTCCCCCGGCCAGGGCGGGTCCCACTGAAGTGGCCCTCGTAACTCCAAGGCAACCACCCCTGGCAGCGCCTCCACGCCCCGGCACCATCCAAGGCTTTGGCGGCCCTCTCCCCCTAGAGGCCCAAAGCCGTTCCCCTGCTCCTTCCGACCGTCGGGCTCGTCCCGGTAATGATTAATCACCGCCGCCCCGCTGGGAAAGGGCCGGCCCTGAATCCCAGCCTACTTTCCATCGTTCAACATAACTGCCTTGGGAGCTGGGATGTTTTTCTGTCTTTATTTGAGTCGTTCAGAGAAGTGACAACTTACCCCTCATTAGTCCACCTTCAAGATCCGCCTATCAACAAGGCTCACCTTCCCTCTTTCAACGGCATTAAGTCTTGTTTCCCCCCTGTCAGGAAGCCTCGTGTGGCAGCCTATATTCACGTGTCTTTCCTTGCTTCTTTTTCGCTGCTCCCAATGTTTGAAGGGGTGGACGACATCCTCGCCCTCGATATCTCCTCCTAGCAACCTCTCTTCGGGACCAAGTTTCACTCCTTGCGGCTCATGAATGCCTACTCCACCAACATACGTGACCACCGAGTCCACTCAGTCTCCGCCGAAACCCTTTTTCCAACCTTCGACGTCCCACTCCTGTTGGTAGCGGACCTCAACATACACAATGCCCTCTCTGACCGACTGCGGTCCCTCTCAGCGCGAGAAATCAGCTCCTCGACCCCTACTTTGGAAAAACAGCCGAAGCAGGTTTCGCCCGCCTGAACCCTCCCGGGGAATACACTAGGTTTCTCCTGACTGGTAAGGCCCGCCCCTCAGTTATTGACCTGTCCTTTGCAAACCCTCACCTCCTGCCACTGGTTAAAGGCTGGGAGGTCTCCCTCCCCTTGACTGGCTCCGACCATATGCTGATAACAATAGACCTAGCGCCCCCCACCCTGATCCCAAGCCCCAAGCGCCCTCGGTAGTCCGATACGGACTGGGAAACTCTGACCCCAATCATAAGGGAATTTATGATCCCTCCAGTCCCCCCGTGCCCCTCGCCAACAGACCTAGATATGTGGCTGGCTGGGTCACTAGATCGGCTCACTGCCGTCCTGAAGGAACACACACCAGTCTCCAGACCCTCTCACCATTCCAAACCCTGGTGGTCCCCCCACCTGACCATCCTTCGCCGTGAGTTCCACAAAGCCGCCAGGATGGCTAGAAATCTTGGCACCCCTGCCCTAAGGGACGTGGCTCACTCCTCCAAATCGGGGTATTTCAAGGCAATCATGACCACCAAAAATGAACACTGGTCGTCCTTCCTGTTAGGCGCCACCCCCCAGAGCCTATGGACGGCCAAAAGGTTCGCCTACCGCTGTACCCCACCCAGCTTCCCCTCCCTCCCAGGGGCGGAGACCCCTCAGCAGATGAAAGAGGTCCTCTTAGGCCATTTCTTCCCCCCGAGGGAACTGTTCTCGCCGCCCCCCAGGCTGAGACCTTATAAGAAGGCACCCCCATTGAGTAAGGAAGAGATATCGACAGCTCTGTCAAAGTGCTCCCCCACATCGGCCGCGGGTCCCGATGGGATCCCCTACTCCACCTGGAAGCAGGTCAACAAGATCAACCTGTCCCTCCTCCTCTAAATCCTCTGACCGCTGGTAAGCCTTGGGTACCACCCGGCCTCGCTAAAGGGCTAGAATGGAATCGTGCTCGACAAACCCGGGAAACCCTCATATGAATCCCCAGCCTCCTTCAGGATAATAGTCCTGATCCGGACCTTTTCGAAAATCCTAGAAACGATAATAGCCTCCCGCCTCCTCCTGGTAGCACGGTTGAAGGGCCTGCTCCACCCAAACCAATGCGGCTCCCTGCCTGGGCTCAGCACTTACGATGCAGTCCTCACCCTCTTCAATGATGTTAAAACTCTACAAAGGCCAAGGCTCAAGGTCTCGTCCCTGTTCTTGGACATCAAAGCAGGGTTCGATAACGTCGACAACTCCACTCTCGCCGCATTCTACGGGAGGGCGGGATTCCCTCATACCTGCTCTCCTGGGTTTCATCCTTTTTAGGTGAACGGAGCTGCACTCTGGTCTTCCAAGGGGCCCCAGGGACCTCCTCTCCGGTAAACGTCGGCGCCCCCCCAGGGTTCCCTAATCTCCCCCCTCCTCTTCCTCCTTTACGTGGCACCTCTTCATTTTAAGATCCCCCAAGGCTTGATGATCTCATACGTGGACGACTTTGCCCTCACTACCGCCTCCCCTTCTTATCGGGGTAACATCAGCCCCCTCCAGAAGCTCTTCGAGAGACTAGAAGTAAAGGCCCTTCGATTGGGCGTCACGTTCTCAATTGCAAAGACAGAGCTCATACACTGGAGGACCCCCAGCCAAAGGCATTCCCCGAAGTGCCCCTCCCCCATCCAGATCAAAGGGGAACTATTCCGTCCCCGCGACTCGGTACCGTGGCTCGGATACTGGTTCACACCGGCCGTTGACTCCTCATCCCACTTCTCACCTCGACTGGCTCTAGCTCAGGGAGCCTTCGCCCTCATCAGACACCTCAGCCCCCCCGGCGCAGGCCTCGCCCCATATCTCTGCCACAGACTGGCAACATCCTTGGTGGCCCCCATCCTGCTGTACGGCGCGGATCTCTTCACACCCAGGGCAGGTGCCACAGCCCGCCTCAAGACCTTTTAGCACAAGGTCCAGAGATGAATCACGAACTGCTTCTCAACCACTCCAACAGGGATCCTTGTGGTGGAATCCTGCCTCCCTCCAATCCCCCTCGTGATCTCCCAGCGGCAAAGGATAGTGGCGCTCAGGGTAGTATGCTCCCCACATGAGGTGAACCCAGCAACGGCAGGCCTTCATTCCTCGTTTCCCTCCCTCTCAAACGACCAGGCACAAGAGTCCTTGAGAGCTCTGACAAAGGGCCTCACGTCTGTGTACCTTCCCCTAAATTGGAAAACCCCACGGCCAGTCCCCCCTATGAGGAATCACCTCCCGATAGATGCGGTGGCCCACAAAATCATACCCTTCACCCACGGGCTATCTAGGATGCCCATGATTAATTCCCACCTCGTTTCCCTGGCCGTAGCCGTCCCTCCCCAGCCCCTGATGGACAACACTTACTCCGCCCTGAAGAAAAGGGTGAGGGAGGCCCTCCTTGAGGAGTGGTCCGGCCTCTTCCCCACGCCACGTTTCTACCTCCACCGCCCCGCCCTGACCCGCGCCCCTTCATGGGATTGGGCAAGTTGCTGGCCGGACGGATTCATCAGATGAGAGCCGGGAAAAGCTACCTGGCCGCCCATCCCACCTGGAGGTCCCCCGACGCCGACCCCTCCTGCCCTTGCTGTGGTCTCGAGCCCGAGTCTTTCGAACCTGCTATCCTCGCTTGCCGCTGCAGACAAGGTGCTCGTACACGCCTACTCCACAGTGTCACGAGCGTCAGTCAGGACGCTCCCCAATGGTCCTCCCTCCCAATGCTCAAAAGGCTCGCCACATTTATCAGCGTAACCTCTACTGGATTGCCCCCATGTAGGTTTCCACCAGACACTCCCGACTCTTCCCCCCAGCTGCCCCTGTTACCCCTCACAGTGCCACCCCCTGTGTTTCGTGTTTTTTCGTTGGCTGAGGTTTAGGCTTGTTGAAATTTCCCTCGATATTAAGTGTGCTTTCTGTTAGGTGGTAGCTCCGGCGTGAGGTATTCCCACAGCGAGGACCTGCGTCGTTATTATATCGGAGAACTCATTGAGAAGACACGAGTAATGTAGGCTAGATATAAGGGTTACTTCGGTATAGATAGTCAAAGTATTGGTAACAATAAAGTAGAAACTGGTTATATTAATAAGATCTCTTGTCCCTGCTTTTTTTGCTTAATAGTAGCGAAGATGCTTCGATATTTTTATTGCGCGGATCAGCAATCGTCGTATACATGCTAACTCTATACCAACCAAGTATCTTGCCCACAACTCTGCGAACTTCACCTGAGTGCGAACACTCGTAGACTCTGAAAACTCTCTACCACACCTTTTGGCTCGCATGGCCAACTTAGCGGTCTACCCTTTTATTATTGCTAATGGTGTGGAGACCACATGAGGTGTCAGCTCATCCGCTTGTCCGGTGACAACTATAGTTACGAATTATCTTACCCCCGTGGTCACCGAGGGTAGTATAACTCGCTGGACAGAAGCTGGCCAGTCTTCCTTCGTTGGTTCCGGCGAGAATTCAACATGCGACTGCATATCGTATTCTGGTCTTCCGGCATTACATGACTTGTCCTCGGGATCGTACCAATGGGTTTTTTCCCTCGGACTCCATCCTTGACCAACATGTCCTCTGTGGATGCACCCGATCCACTTACTGGGCATGGTTACCTCCTTCATACTCTACCCGGCTTTGTAGGTACAAGGGGACTAACCTTCGCGCGATACGTCCCGTTACCTTCGACTCAGTCTTATGACTCTCTGTCTTGAAGTGCCTGTAACCTTATGCGCCGTTGTCTGACTCACCTGCTTCCACCGGCATAAGGTGCCCGAGGGCCTCCCCACATGTATCCTGCGAACAGGATCCTGTCAGATGGACGGCCGCGACGTATACGGTGTTATAAGATGTATTCCAGTGAGACAGGGCTTTGGTATTGGGACGCAATTACCCAGGGGGCCAGTGATGATGCGCCGTTCCAACGCCGGGGCTGGAGGGGTGTGTTATCTGTTTTCTTCGAAGTTCGTGCGTGGTAAGATAGGGTAGCTTTGCCCTGTAAATCCTACCTGGCAGTCTGTGCGCCTAACACGAGCTCCTGTCTTCGAAGTCTTCGTCCTGAACACTCAAGGTCTATTTCACAATCTATCTTCCGTTTCAAGCTCCACATAGTAGGGCTAAAGACCACCGGCGTTTACTTGTCCACTGATGGAAAACCTTTGTTTTGTTACTCGACCTTTTGCACGTCCCGCATCTCCGTGTTTTCTTTATGAAACCTTTCCACCTCTTCCTCCGTGTTCTTCATACCATCAGGTGCCTCCCAAGTATTTTCATCCTCCGCGCAGCCTTTCCATTTCACAAAATACCGAAGCGCTTTTATCGGTTTATCCCTTCCTCGTATCTTTCACATGTAGGTAATGATCTCACTCTTGACGATTTTTTCTCTCTCCCACTCTAAATCTCACTCCATATCTTCAGGATCTGGTGGTGGTTGTTCACGATTCGGTCGGTTCGAGGCTTGTTAGAGCTCGAACTGCAAAACTTGAAACCCAGGATGAATTTTACACCCTGGCTATTGTTCTAACTTGTATGCCCTGCTTCCTTTTCTTTCTAACACTTTAAAAGGGCTATACCGTTTTGGACTCAGCTTCTTCGATGGTGATTACGTACGGATGTTCTTCGCATTCAACATTACCAAGTCGCCGACCTGGATGTGAGGTTGTTCCATTGCCTTCCAGTCATACTATTTCTTCATTGATTCCCGCGTGTCTTTCAAAGTTTGTTTGGCCTGTCGATGTATGTCCTGCATCCACTGAGCATATCTTGTCGGTCCCAGGTTATGAGCTTCTCTTCCTTTGATCCACTCCCTCTGTGGGTGAAACCCGGAGTTGGCGAAGAATGGGGTCATCTTGTGTGGGTTGGGTGCCGAGTTGTTGTAGGCATGTTCTGCTAACGGCAAGAGTTGGTACCAGTGGTTTTGATCGTAATTGACGAATGTTCGTAAGTACCCTTCCGGCAATTGGTTGGTTCTTTCCATTTGTCTGTCAGTTTGAGGGTCGTACGCCATTCAGCTGGGGGGTTTAATTCCTAGCATTTTGCGCAATGATTCCCAGAATTCGCCAGAAAACTTGGCGTTCATGTCCGATATGATTTCTGTTGGTAATCCGTGGAGTTTCCAAACTTGGTGAAGGAATGTGTCCATAACATCCTTTGAGGTTGTGTTTTCATGGAGGCTGATCAAGTGGGCCAACTTTGTGAACCTGTCTACTACTACCAATATCTGGGTCTTACCCTGAGATTCTGGTAATTGTCTGATGAAGTCCATCGATATAGAGGTTCAGGCAGCACAGGGTACCTCTAAAGGTTGAAGTAATCCATACTTAGCATCCCGCGGTGATTTACTGTGTTGACATTCGTCATAGGATAGTATATAGTCTCTGATCCAATCTGAGAGTCCTTTCCTGTACAAATCCCTTGTTACTATCTCAATCGTTGTTTCTTGTCCCAAGTGTCCCTCTACTAACGAGTCGTGACAGCCTTGGCCTATCTCCGTAGGAAGGGACTCATCTTCGGCGATGTACAATCGATTCTTGTTGAATAGTAACCCGTCCTTTTCTATCCATTCGTCCCGCATCTTTTTTCCCCTTTCTCTCAACCTGACCAGTTCATGGCCTCGTTCCTGCCACCTCTCATCCTCTTTGCCAGCCACTCTAATTTTGTCTAGAAATGAATCGTTCATTGTTGGCCTCAGGGCTGCATTGACGTGAGCGCTTGATAACATTTCTTTTTCCTTCATCAACTGTGGGTGATAGCGGATATCAGCTGGGCCAAAGAATTTGTTTTCACTTGTGGCTGCGTGAAGAAAACATATTTTGACTCCTTCTTCAGTAGCCATGATGGATCCCTTAGGGTTTAGATCTCTTGACCTGAAACCCAATGGTCCTCGCTCGGTTGCCCCTAGATGCTCTACTTCCATGGCCTCGGCGTTGGCAATTCTTGCTATTATGAGTTGCGCTATCCGATCCCCTGCTTTAAACAAGCACTCTACTTCGCCATGAGTTCGAAGTATGGCCTTGACCTTTCCGGTGTAATTGGCATCTATTACACCACTGCCCACTGCTATTCCCATCTTGCTAGCCCTACCACTTCTTGCGGCTAGCCTTCCATAGGTTCCCTTGGGCACTCCTATCGCACTACCCGTTTCCACCCTTGTCTGTCCTTTTGCTGGTACCAGCCGGTCTGTCAGGCCAGAGATGTCATTACCAGCCGCAAACCGTGATCTGTTTGTCGGGACTATAGCTTTGTCTGAAAGCTTCAGTATTCTGAGGCTTGCAGTTCAGTGTTTTTCTGTGATAAGGTTGGTCTCCGCACTTCGCTTTTGATGAATTACAGATATTTGAAAGTGTTCTGTGTTCAAAATTGACTGCTCAGTTTGAGAGCTCCCTCCGGAGGACGGTACTCGGGCCGTCTACTTAACGGGTCGGGTTCCTGCCTCTCCTTCCCGGTCGATAGACTATTTTGAGGTTATAGTTTGTCAACTCCTGTGCCCATCGAATTTGCGGCAGGTTCCAGGCTTTTTTGGTTGAAAAGGATTGTAGATTTTGGTGATCGGTATATACCGTCACCGGTTCTTCTTCACTCCAGAGATATCTTTGCCATTCCTTGAACGCTTCCATCATTGCGCGTAGTTCTTTGTCATGTATCATGTAATATCTTTCCGAGCTATTCTGTTTTGGAGAATGGAACACCACCGGGTGAAGCCGTCTGCCTTGCTATTGGGATAGTACGCATCCGAGCACGAAGTCGCTAGCTTCTGTCTCCACTACCGTTGTTGTTCCTGGGTAAAAATTCCATAAGATCGGTGCCGTCGTAAACCTCCTTTTCCACTCCTCAAACCCCTCTTCCCGCTCTCTTCCCCCAAGAAACTCCTTTGGGTTCCCCTTTAACGTCTCGGTTATTGGTTTGCAAACTTTTGAGAAATCTTTGATGAATCGTCGATTGAAGTTTGCGAATCCAATGAAGATTTTGACTTCTTTAACTGATCTTGGGTGTGCCCAATTTTGAACTCTTTTCTCATTTCTATCACTCAGGGTGACTCCGTTTGACTTGACGATGTATCCCAGTAATTCGAGCTTCTCCAGGTGGAACACCGACCTTTTCAACAAGACTCCTAAGTCGTGTCGTTCGAGTCGATCCAGGCCTTTTTGGACTATTTTGATATAGTCGTCCTTGTTTTCGGAGTAGATCAGTATATCGTCTAGACAGACGACTACTCCATCGTCCAAGATCTCCATTCCGATTTTGTTCATCATTGTCTGTAACGTTGTGAGAGTATTTACGACTCCAAAAGGCATAACCTTGTACGCCTATTGTCTGTATCGTGTCCAAAAAGCTGTCTATGTTCATCGCCTTTCCTCATCTGAATAAGATGATATAAATCATTGAGGTCGACATTTGTACACACTTTCGCTCCATCACCACGATCTCGGAGCTCATCCATGAGCAGTAGGGGGTTTTTATTCAGGATTGTCAACTTGTTAAGGGTGCTACAGTCCACGCATAATCGTAGACTTCCGTCTAGTTTCTGCATAAAAAGAATTGGAGCAGCGTAAGGGGACTCGCGGTCAGCTATTCTACCCTCGGCAAGCATTTTCTTGAGGTACTTATCCAGCTTGTTAAACTGGTGTGCCGACATTGGGTAAATTGGGCCCCAAGGGGGCTCAGCCCCTTCCCTAAGGTTGATAGCGTGGTCAAAGGTTCTTCGAGGTGGCAACATCTTAGCTTTTTTTGGTTCAAAAAGCTCCTTATGCTGACGGTATGGTTTTGGCATCGTCTCCAATTGTATTCCCCGTTCTTCCTCTCGTTCTATGAGTCCCACATACTGTGCTTCTTTATCGTAAGCCACAGTTTCGTCCCACTCAAACAAATCCGCCACTGCTTCATCTTCTATATGAGCATGGCACATCACCTCTTCAAAGACCCATTTCTTTAGGTCCGAGATATTTTTATGGGGGTGTTCATCGTGCCACCACCCAGAGGGTATGATTAAATCAGATTTTCCTGCGTTCACAATTTCGCAGGATATCATGCTCTGGTGACCGTTGGCACCGATTTCCAATAGAATAGCATGGGTATAGAATATTCGCCTGGTAGGTGCTATTTTGCGATCGAAGGTTGTCATTTTTAACAGTGAATCCCGAGCTTCAGTCGGGATCTCTAGCCGTTGTCCGGTATCCTGGTTCATGAGAAGATGTTTGAACCAGAATCTTGGAGAAGGTTTATCGTGTGTTTTTGACCTTGCATCTCGATAAATGCCTTGCCCTCCGCGCAAGCGTAATGTTTAGGTTTTGTAATGGGTTTTGAGCTTTCACTCGGGTTTTGATGAAGTCTCTTCATCACGGCGGTATTATGTAACGTGGGGGTTTGTTACCGCCCCTGGGCAGTTTCTGCTCCAGAAGCCTCCTCGGACAAACGTTTGGAATAAGTGTCTAATTTTTTAATATCGGGCAACCCACTACTAGCCGTCTTCTCCTGGCCAGGAGTTCCCATATTACAGGAGTGGAGGTTCACTAGAGTACCACTAGAGTTCGCGACTAGGGTGTGCAGCGCTTTATCGTTGACTTATCCCTCATGTGAAGCTGTCTCCTCCAAGGAGTCCACCATACCTTCGCCTTCGAGTTGGTCTCACTCCCGAGACCCCCGCCAACACCATCCGTCAAAAGATGAACCTTGTGCACCATAGAGGCGCCCTTGTCTTCCATTTGCCTGGCTGATGTACCTGGAGAAAAGGTTTAGGTTGCCCTGATGTTTGACTTCCCTTCGCGTGTCCTGCAACTAAAGTCCTGTTGTGACGTATGGTTGTCTTCCCTTTCGATTTTAGGCTCATCGACTGCTTTCATCGCTTATGACTCTTTATGGTTCCCGTGGTTAGCACGGACTACCCATTTCTGGTTGTAAAATGGCAACCGGTATCCTTTTTTGGTTTTTGGGCCTTCCGGTGGGATTCCTTCACCGACTGCGCCGCAGGTCTTTCGTTTCGAGGCGGCAACCTCACTATCTGATCACCGTTGATGTCGGTACCTGGATGACTTTTTATAAAATGTCGTCATCGTCACAGGGCCAGGCTGGGGGCCTTTGCACCGCTCGCTTTGCGCTTTCTCCCTGGCCATCAACGGCCACCGTGGCAACCTGGGAGCATCGCTTTCGTGCGAATGTGGTTTCTCATTGGGGCTTCAATTGCCCTCGATATACAGCCGCTACTTGTACCGGCTTTCAACAGTATTTCCAAGCGTTGTTTTTCATTCCGCATCGCGCGCATTCGTTGTCAGTTTTCAGTTTATCGAAAACCTTCTGATCGACGCCCTTGTGGGCCTCTGCCCACACCGTGTGTTTAACCTCCCCCGCTGGTATCACCGACCCTTATTTCTTCACCCTTCTTGGCCCAGCCTTCTTTTTCGGGTAGTCTGCCTTTTCCTTCGCCAGGTCGTGATTTTTGGCATGCTTTGCGGCAACAGTTGGTTTCGAATCCTCGCATTTCCTTTTGTCCCCTCTTGTCGACCCGGAGGGACGGCCCCTGGGTAGACTTTTTCCTTCTGTAAAATGTTCTTCCGCTCTGGTGACGGTACTGACTGCATCCAACAATTCCCCATCGTCGATATACTCTTGTAATGAGAGTCGTCATAATGTATCTTCAGGGATTTGGTCCTTAATCATCTTTCTCCCGACTATCCCGGTGACCATTGCATGAATATTGAGAGTTTCCATTTCAAGTAAGAACTTAGCGATATCACTGTGATATTTGACAAAGCCCTTTTGTGTAAGGGATTTTTCGGCCTTGTCGGTAGGGCCGAATCGGCGCACTGCCTGTTGTGCCAAGACATGCCAATGCTCTTATCGTGCTTGTCTGGTGTCACCTAATTCTCCAGTCATCTGTCGCTGGTAGGTTATCGCAAATGGTGCGACCCCTTTCCCTTCCGTTCGGCTTATGGCGTATCGGATTCGCTGTCCCTCGTCCTGCCACTGCCAACTGTTTCAACCAAAATAATCCGTACATGTCAATAGCCACATGCGGATATCCTGGTGTTTCTCATTTCTGAAGAGGGCAGGGGGTTCCACTGGGACTCTTGTTCGTTGTCCCCAGGCATTGGCCATGACTCGAGAGAACAGGTTAAACAGTTCGTCGTTCTCGGCGTCATTGTCGTCCTCTGGCTGGGGTGCAGGTCTCTCATCTTGTCTTCCTTTCCTGCTCTCATCTAGCGTCCATCCAGATCCTTCTCCTTCATCATCGGGGTCTTCTCCTCCTCCTGGAGCCCCTGCCGCCCCGTGTCGTGGTGGTGGTGGTCTTCCTCCACCCGCCCCTGAAGCCTCTGGTGACGGATCTGACACCTTCCCCTGTCCCTTCACCTGCCCCATTAACTGCTCCACCAGAGCCTTGGGCACCGAGATCTCACCAACTTGGGCTTCTCAAGACTCCTGCTGGCATCGCAGGTCATCACTCACAAGATTAATGCTTATCTCATAATTCTCGAGTTTCCGTTTATGTTGCTCGTTTATCCGAACCATTTGCCGGTCCAGGAGTAGGTCCCATTGCATGGACTGTTCGTCAGTCCCATGCACGGCTTCGTCGAGTTGGGAGGTGACAGCCTCATGTCTCGCCTGTCTCTCCTCTGTCTCCCCCACTCGTTCCGTGCTGTGGGTGGCAAAGCTTTCATGGACCTTTTGAGACTCCAAGTCCAAAAGTTGTACTTGGTCATCTATTCGGGCGTGCTCTCGGCCAAGTATCTGAACCCCTGATTTTAACTGTGTTTTGACATTTATCAGTTCTTGGGCCATTAACAATATGTAGGTCGGTAGGGAACTAAATGCAAGATGTTGGCTGTCTTGACTTACAGTGAGCTTTTGGTCGAATCTGCCTAGGATTTGGTCTAGTCTTCGAATTTGAATGGCCATGAGGGATTCGCTGGTACGTTCGGGCGTTCGGCGACTGTCTCTTCGACGCTCTCCATACTTCTGTAGTCAGCCCATCGCAGCCCGCGGGGAACGGAGTGTCCGGTCAGGTGAATACGTCCGAGCCAGGTGCTGTGGGGCTTCTAGATGAATTAGTTAGATGTTTGTTTCTTTTCATGTTTATATCATTATGTGGGACTTGGGGAACGGACTACGGGCATATGGCTGTAGCGGGATAGGTATCGGCGGTTGTCATGGGAGAT
>Ga0307510_10005242_pt1 | contig 15408 bp, 11 predicted proteins | sample 12_EM_MG_FD_207224 | JGI IMG/M metagenome (GOLD analysis project Ga0307510, IMG submission 207224) | Populus trichocarpa ectomycorrhiza microbial communities from riparian zone in the Pacific Northwest, United States - 12_EM | ecosystem: Host-associated > Plants > Roots > Unclassified | place...
AAAAATCAATTTTTTTTCAAAATTAAAATAATAAAATAATAATAAAGGCTGGCAACGTGGAGAAAGCAAACCGAGAAATCAAGCTGCAATTTTGGAGGAAATTCAAGGCCTAATTGTGCCCCATTATGCTCAAAAATAGAGGGAAAAAAAGCAAATTTAAGGTCCAATTAAATGATTATTGGATGAATTTGCATAAAAATTAAGTTCAAGAATATAATTAAATTTTTAATAGGCCAATTTGATTTAATCATGGGCCAAATTAAATTATGTTTAAAAATCAATTTGGGTCCAATTGAAGGATTTAATTAAGTGCAAGGACTTAATTATACTTTAATGGGTCAAATTAATTTTATTTGAGGCTTAATTGGTGAAATATTAAGTTTGGGAGCTTAATTTGGGCTTAATTGAGAATATTGAAATTTTAAGAGACCAAATTTAATTGATTGAAATTAAGGGCCAAATTGCAAGAAAATTGAATTTTTGGGGTCAATTAGGGGTTAAATTGACAAAATCCACAGCCAAGGGCCAATCTGCAAAAGGCGACAAATTATAGGGGCTTAATTGACAAAAACTGATAGTGAAATTGAAGAAATTAAAAGTTTAATGGTCAATTAGGGGTTAAATTGCATAAATCCGAGACCAAGGATCATATTGCAAAAGGCGCGTAAATCCTAGGCTCAAACAGTAATTCATCAGGGGCTTAATTGCATTAAATCAAAAGTTTATAGTCAAATAAGTGTTATATTGAAAACAATTGACAGAAGGGGGACTAAATTGAAAATCAGTTAAAATCCCTAATTCAATCCAAAACAGCGCCGTTTTGCATATAAAAAAAATAAAGGGAGAGAACCATACGACGCGTTATCTGGTTACTGTTCATTGTGTTCTCTTTTTACCCGAAAAAACTGGTTCGTTTATCTACTTTACAGGTGCATTTAATGCATCTAACATCCATCAAATTTGACAAATCTTGCACAATAAAGATCCTCTGCACTTTCTCTACAATCCCATATGGCCCGTTTAAGCTGAATGACAACCCATCGACGCGGCGTCGGCCTAAACAGGCCAACTCAGGCAGCCTTTTTCTTCAGATTTGACAGTGCATCATGCCTACTTTGAACCAACGGTTGGGATCCTTCCCAACTGAATCAAAAGCTGAAAATTTCCCCTAGTGTAGACAAGATTGCCCTTTTCCACCGTCTATAAATAGAGGCGGGTTTGATGGCCTGAGAGAGGAGAAAATCGGGTCCAAAGTCAGCCAAAAACCAACCTTTTTGCCTCGTTTCTGTAGTTTTTTCTCTCCTTCTCTTTCTCCGCTGTTCCAACCACCAACCAGAGCCACCACCAGCTTCTCCACCACCATCTCCACCACAGGAAGCCAACACAACCACTAACCGACCATAGAGAGCCACCGTGAACCTTTCTCTCTCCTCTGCAAACTAGTTTCTTCTTTCTCCCACAGCGACTCCGGCGGCCAAAACTCTCCACCAACACCGCCATCAACCTCTCGTCTTCCACGACCAGACAACCTCCAAGCTCACTCCAGGCCAGTGACAGCAGCTTCTTCTCCTCCCTGCTTCACCTCCTTCTTCTTCGTCGAGGCCGCTGCATGCATAATTTATTTTTGCATGCAGCGGCAGAATAATTCACTTTGGATTTGGGTTGGGCCAGTTCTGGCCCAGCCCAATTTGCTGGGTTTAGCCCGGCCAAAAAAAAAGAGAAAGAAAAAATGTTGGGCCGAGATCAGCACAACCGTTTTAGGCTGATTTTGACCCACTATTTTCTGGGTTTGTGCCTGACCTAGTTATCTGTGCCGGGCCGGCCCACATGTTTTCATATTTAATTAATATATAATATTATATTATATATTTCTTTTTTAAAAAAATGAAAAATTCAAAAAAAAATTCAAAAATCCTTTAAAAAAATTGTGATTTTCTCACATGTTTTTCTATCAATTTTGCATAATATCGGGTTGTATATTTACACTGTAAAATACAAATCTGGTTTTCTCCAAAATTTTTCAAAAAGAAAAAAAATATTTTGTTGCATACGACCAAATCCTAAAATTTTTCAAAGCATATTTTTCATAAAAAACAAAAATTGCATCCTTTTCATGTTAAAAAAAATTAAAAAATGGATATCGTAACCAGTTTATGATTATCCATTAGGATTTGACCAACATGTCAAAAATCTTTTTCCAATATTTTTTTAGGATCCAGATATAGACTTTAATATTTTTGGGGTGTAAAATTACATGATAAAGTACATCCTCAGGTATTAAAGATACAAGGTGTAAATAAATGCGATGCTAAAATTCAGACTTTAAAACGGTTGAGATTTAACTTGATAAGATAGAGACTTTCTCATGAAAAGAGATCTACATTGGACCTTAAAAAAGACCAACGAATAGAAACCCAACATAAAAAAAACAATCAAACAACAATGCAGCTTACCTTAGGTAGTGTGCACTAAGGGTAATGCATCTTCCCCTTGCACAACCAGTCTTATACCCAGACTCTCGCAGACCATAGGTTCCTAGTGACCATAATACTAGGTGGCGACTTTTAAACATTAATCATAATTTTATGATTAAATCCAAAAACCCTTTCCAACACACAACACCTCACACAGGAGGCACGACAGGAGCCTCTGCCGTTGCCAGACGACGTCGCGTCGGCTCGCAACCCCGCGACACTATAAAAACATTAAAGTTTACATAAATTAATATTGGTCTTGTAATATCCTAGACACTTACCTCGAATGAGTTTAAATTGATTATTGAATACATGTATTTAATGTTGGTAGGAGAGACCACTTGTGGTGGTTTTAAAACACCTCAAGGGGATAAAACACAATGTTTTATTTCATAAACAAAAAGCTTACATATATTGTTAAACTCTCAAACACACCCTCTCTTTCTCTGTAGTATTTCTTTTTTATATTTCTCATACATAATAACATAAACTTAGGTGCCTATTTACCCACAAATTGAAAGTATGAAAAAATAAATTTCAAGTCTGAACACAAATGGTTGATAATAGTGTGAAGGCGGTTGTCGGTCAATGGTTGGTGGCTGCTGTCCTTGACTTTCTAGATTGACTTTACTACAACAATTAGTTCCTCTTTGAACTCAATCAAGGGATGCCATGCTAAGCATGAACTTCAATCTAATAAATGTCTCTCATTTCAATGACCTTGTAAAGATATCTACAATTTGATCATTTGTTTTGTAAGGTATCACTTCAACTTTTTTGTTCTTCACATCCTCTCGGATAAAGTGATGATGTGTATTAATGTGTTTACTTCTTTCATGATACATTGAGTTCTTTGTTAATGCAATTGCCGATCGATTATCAACATAGATCTCTATAAGACAATCCTAAGGAAATCTCAAATGTTTCAACATATTTCTTAACCATATTAAATGGCATACAACTAAGTTGGTAGCAAAATACTCGGCTTCACAACTTGATAACATTACTATTGATTGCTTCTTGGATGACCATGTGAAAGATATATCTCCTATAAAAAAGACAAATCATGTTGTGCTTTTTCTTTCATCCAAGTCTCTACCCCAATCACCATCTGAGTAGTTAATAAGATTAAAGTTTTTACTTAAAGTATAGAATATACCTTCATTTATCGTTCATTTGATGTAACGAAGAATTCTTTTGGTTGCATTCAAGTGAAACTGATCTGGTGTCTCCATATATCTACTAATAAGTCCTACTCCATAGAGTATATTCGATCTAGTACGTGTCAAGTACCTCAAGCTTCCCACTAAGCTTTTAATGTAGCTTGGATCAACATTTTATACTTTACTTTTCCTCAATTTCACTCTATTTTCAATTAAAATTGATACCGAATTGCAGCTTTTCATCTTGAACTTTTCAAGAATATCTTTAGCGTAAGAGGTTTGGGATACAAAAATCCCTTCTTCTTTATGTGTCACTTCTAAGCCATGAAGACGTGTCATCAGACCAATGTCTATCATCTCAAACTCTTGTACCAAGCTTTTTCTAAAGTCTTTAAACATCATAGGATTGTTGCCGGTGAATATCAAGTCATCGATGTATAGGCATGCAAATAGTATGCTTCCATCACCTTCTTTCTTCACATACATTATGTGTTAATATGGATATCTTTCAAATTTATTTTCTTGAAAACACATGTCAATTCTAGTATTCCAAACACGCGGAGCTTGCTTCAAACCATAGAGGGCTTTTTCCAACTTGTATACTTTGCCTTCATTATTGACTTCAACGTATCTAAGTGGTTGGTCAACATAGATCTCTTCTTCTAGGAAACCATTCAAAAATGCTGACTTCACATCAAGTTGATTTTTTGAAAGTCATTTAGAAATGCTAACTTCACATCAAGTTGATAGATCTTCCATTTATATTGTGCAACTAGTGAGATCATTAGTCTGATTGTCTCTAGTCAAGCTATATGAGCAAATACTTATCCATACTCAATGTTTTCTCTCTGTTTGTAGCTTTGTGTCACTAATCTCACTTTGTATCTTTGCACTTCACCTTTTGCATTCTTCTTCATCTTATAAACCCATTTAACACCAATTGCTTTTTAATAGATTAGTAAGCTTTCAGGTATTATTCTTCTCAATAACATGTATTTCTTCATCCATTGCTTTTATCAATTTCTCTTCTGTTACAGCTTCATTGAAGCTAAATGGGTCATTATCTGCAAAGCAATAAAATAGATTTCTCATCCTTCTTGGTTATTATAATGAGGATGTTAATGGTGATGTTGATATTGATGATGATCCTAAAGTGTTTCTCTTATTGAATACAAGGAATCTATGTACCTGAGTTTGTGGCTCATCTGCTGGTAATACTGGACCTTTTATAAGTACTTTCGGTACTTCCACTTCATTTTCAAGGATCAAATCATTACTAATCTATTTGACTTCTTCTTGAGCATCATTCCATTGTCAAGTTTTATCTTTTTGAAATATAACATCTATACTTATAATCATCTTCTTTGTAATGGGATTATACAACTTATATCACTATATCTGACAAAGATGCATTTCTCGCTTTTATCATCGAGTTTGGTTCTTCTTACATCTAGGGTCTTTGTATAGGCCACACAACCAAATACTCGTTGAAGAATAACACTTACTTTGTGACTACTCCATGCTTTTTTTGGAGTGATAACTTGCACACTTTAGATTTTATGATTTTATTTTAGTTTTTCACCATAACTGTCATCAGAAGACACCTAAGATATTTTATTTTTATTCATCATCTTTTGGACTTAACCCTATCCTGTTAATCCATAAACATTCCTCCATGTCATTTAGTTGTGGCAGAAACGCTCTTCCATATCTTTTTTTTCTTTTCTTCTCTTTCTCCTGGGTCATTGGATTGCCTAGTTCAGTTATTAAAATGAGGCCCTGTTGGGCCTACGGTTTTTTCCCTATCAAAAAGAAATTAACATGGAAAACCTGTCAAAGAGTCCTTGTAAATGAGTTTTTTCTCAATAGTATAATCTTATAAATTCAAGCATCAATCTTTTAATTTACTCATATTTCATAGGTAACTGATCTAACGATACCAATTCTCAATTCTTTTGAGAGTCTTCAGAGAGACTACTGAGGAGTGTTCATAGCAGGAGGGATTGGTTTCACGACTAGATTACATGGCGAATATGCCGATTGTCAATTTTTTTTTTTTTTCATTTAAAATATCTGTTCGCTCTTTTTACATATTCTTGGGAAGGTTATTTAATTTAATTTATAACTAAGCTATTACATATCATAAATGTTGCCGTTAATTTTGATGGAAATTTTTTTGACGAATTACTATATTAAAAAATATAAATAAACTCATATTTTATAACAAAGAAAAATTACGTTCACCAATCAACCAAATTGTATTGACCAATATGGACATGGTGCTCATGAAGCAGCTTTGTTGGTCCATTTGTCTATGAACTTTCTTTTTCGGTTAGAATCATTCATCTTGTCCCATCAATGGATCACCCTTTTCTTGCTATAAAAAAGGGGTAGAATGGGCCCTTGCTCATCAAGTGCTAGTACCAACCACTAACCAATCAAAATAATTGCAGTTTGATCTCCATACTATGGGTGAGTACCCAAGCTTTCAATTGATGCTCAAGAATTTCATATATTCTCCTATCTATAACATCTTTTGTAGCAAAACCTATGTACTAAAACATATATTTGACCATACATATCATCAATATATATATTTTTTTTAATTCGAGAAAACTCCACCCTCCAGAATCATTGTATTGAGCTATAAAAAGGGGTAGAATCGGTCCTTGCTCATCAAGTGCTAGTAGCAACCACTAACCAATCAAAATAATTCCAGTTTGATCTCCATACTATGGGTGAGTACCAGAGCTTTCAATTGATGCTCAAGAATTTCATATATTCTCCTATCTATAACATCATTTGTAGCCAAACCTATGTGCTAAAACATATATTTGAACCTACATATCATCACTATATATATTGCTGACACTGCTATTTTATTACTATCTTGGTAAATCAACCAGATCCTCATGATGAAGTTATCACAGTCCTTAGCATTGACGGTGGAGGAGTGAGAGGCATCATTGCTAGCATAGTTCTTAGCTACCTTGAATCCATACTCCAGGTTTTGTTGATCAATGCTTATACATATGCACACAGGTGTTATGTATGTGTTTGTGTGTGTGTGTGTTTTGTTTAGGAAAGATATTGTTATGTATTTTGTAAGTTGCATAAAATTTTACATAGTATAGGTGAGGTCTCTAATGTCTTTGAATAATGTCCGAAGACATTCAGTTCGTGTGTTCATCTGTTGGACTAGATTTATTATAATGTTTATATATGCACACTATATACGACTTCAAAAAGTAGCAGTCGTCATAATTTCTATTGCTAGAATGATTTTATTTCTTTTGATATAGGGGTTGGAGAATGATAAGGGATTAAGGATTGCAGACTATTTTGACTTCATTGCTGGGACAAGCACAGGAGGCCTCATCACAGCTATGCTTACTGCTCCTGATCATATGAAGCGACCTTTGTTCACTGCAAAAGAAATTATTAGTTTTTATATTGAAAATAGCAAGAATATCTTTCCAAAAGAGTCAACTGATGCAAACCACCATGATCAAGAAGCAAAGACGACGCCCCAAAACGCAAGTATTCTTGAAGTTGTAAAGAACATGTAAGTAAAATAGATGACATGGTTTTTTTCCTGTTAAACAATATCCCTGAAAAAATAATCTTTTCTTTGGAAAAAATCCAATATGCATCTGCATGCATATGTAACTAAGATGTATTATCTTGTGATAAACTATAGTTTAAGCACTATAAGCAGCAGCAGCAGCAGCAGCAGCAACACAAACACTTTGGATAATATCTTGAGGGAAATTATACGTTTGGATATTCCTCAACCAGTCCGTAAAAAGGTTATGTCTGTCCTACAACCAAAATATGATGGTTGCAATCTGCATGAGACCGTCAAGGAACGCTTAGCACAGGAACTCGTGATCAGTGAGACTATCACTAATGTGATAATTCCCACTTTTGACATCAAGCGTTTTCGGCCAATCATCTTCTCTACCTTGAAGGTCATTCTTCTTGATTTTCTAATAATTTCGTACTTTAACATATTTATCCAAAGGTTATCTCATATTATTTTTAATGAATAATTCTTAGGCGAAAAGGGATGAGTCAATGGATCCTCCATTGTCAGATGTATGTATTGCGACGTCAGCAGCACCATATTACTTCCCCCCTTATTATTTTAAAACCAGCGCCAAAGATTTCAACTTAGTTGATGGTGGTGTAGCAGCCAATAATCCTGTAAGTTGCTATAACCCTATAGAAAAAAGGTATTTGTGTTGAATTAGACATTTTAGTATTGAATCCCATATCGTTTAGGGGTATGAACTATGAAGAAAGAAATTTGCTTATAGATAAAAGCGAACCAGTAATCCACTTCTTTAGGGTTTCTGGATGATTAAGTTATAATTTAGTCCTTGTAGATTGTTAAAACTAATTAATTTGTCCTCTTAAGATTATATATTTACTCCTATGATTGTAAATCCATTCACAATTTAGTCCTTTTCGTTTGTTTTAATAAAAAAAGAGTAGATAGTCTGGAAAGATTGATGAGGAAAGAAGACATTTAGATTAATTTTTCAATTCATAATTAATTTTTTTTGTTAAAAAAAGTGACCTTCAACAGAGTGCAGTAAAGTGGTTAGTCTTTACTAAGTTAGAATGTCTTAGAAGTGGCATTATCATATGTAATTTTTTTTCTTCTAATTTATAATTTACTCGTTTTTGGATTGAATATGGTACGTTTCTATTAATTTAAAATAAGTTTTAGGTGGTTGAGTGCTGGATACTTGATAATAACAATGCCTTAATTTGAAGCTATCATTCTGGATTGAGAATATATTTTTTGTCTGTTCTTTGACAATGCTGCATTCTGGATTTGTTTTTACAAACCTTGTTTCATATACACTGGTATAGATTTATCAAGAAATAGGGAGTGCATGCGTATCCGCATGGAGTCGTTAGTTTTTATAATTTATGCTGCTACCTTTCCTCTATAACTTATTTTTTTCTGCTGGATTTTCATCCTCCAAATGGCCTGCTTTATAAATATTAACTCGATGTTCATAAAAAAATAAGTAAATAACGATGCTTTAATTTAATTAATGGACTTATCTGTGATAATTTTACCAGTCTTTGCTAGCCGTATGTGAGGTAATTAAAGAGAAGAAGGTCGATTACAGTAAGATTCTGTTGGGATTTGCCATTATTGGGCAACCTACCCTAAGGAGTAGGGTTACCATTTGTCAATGGTAGTTGCACCCACCATTGACAAATGTATCAACCCATGTGCAGCTGCTGTTGTTTAAGAAGAGAAGCCACCATACTTGCCTATTTATAGGCATACGTGAGAGAGCAAAATAAGCAAGAGAGGGGTGAGAATGTGAAGAGTGTAGAGAGAAAGTGAAGGGCTGCAATGGCAGCAGCCTTGCTGCCATTGCAGCAGCTGCAAGTGCAGCAAGAGAGCTGGGAGTTGAGTTTGAGTGAAATGATCCTCCTCCTCCATGTATTGTGTTGTAATCCTTTCTCTATCTCTAAATAATATGGATTTTCTCCCGTTGATGTAGGCAATTTGCCGAACCACATAAAATATTGTGTCAGTGTGCTTTACCCTCCGTTGAGCAACTATCAGTACACCACCGGTCCGCGCATGGGGAACCTGGATTTCCCCAACAATTGGTATCAGAGCTGATGGTTTAAGTGATGTTTGATTTTTGCTCAAAAATGAAAGTTCTCAAAATGGTGTTTTGACCATACCACTGTGTAGAGGAAGCCGAGACGAAGCCACTGGTGAAAACGGCGTCAAAATCGAACGTCAGACATGGCCGCACTCTCCATCACTCTCCGGCAAGGCGTCTGCCCACGCGCGCAGACGCGCTCCACGCGTCTTCTTCGCCCGGATGGGCTGACCCGACCCGAATACCAGTTGACCCGACCCACATGGCTGACCCGGATATGAATGACGTCAGCATGACATAATTGTGATGTCAGCATGCACAGTAGGCATGCCAGGGATGACATCAGCCTGATGTAAGTGTGATGTCAGCATGCACAGTAGGCATGCCATGTCAGCAGCCACATCATCGACCAGTCAGCAGACACGTCAGCAAAATGGGACCCACCTACCACGTCACCAGCTGCGAGCCGAGCCACGCCAAGTTGAGCCGCGCCGAATTGGAGCCGAGCCGCGAGCCGAGGGTCAGGATCCAGTGTAGCTGATCCTACGTGCAACCGGATCTGAGATTGAATCTGGGCCGTTGATTAGGCCAGAATTGTTTTGATCAAATCTTAGCCGTCTGAAGTGCGATTTGGACGATTTCAGACTTGTTTCCAGCTAATTTGATCGTTCCGGATGCAATGGTACGGTCCGATCGTTGAGATATGAGACCAAAAATGACGGTGGTGAATTAACAAAAGAGATTGCCCGATCAGGAGGCATCTGAAGGTCATCATGGTGGTCGTTGAAGAGAAGAAGAAGAAGGTGCACATGTTTACCCAATTACATGTGCTGAACTGCTAAGTGGGGAGAAATTTAACTGCCTTGAAGGAAGGCAAAATTGGGACACTCTGGACACCCGATCATGTGGACAATTAGAGGTGTAGAGTGAAAATTGATGAAGACCAATCTTGACGAATCTAAGAACTGGTAGTCTCGCTAGATGTTGAGAAATCATGTATTAAACCAGTATATTCCAGATCACTTGTAAAGGAAAGCCGCAACAAAGCTAGCAAATGGTTGTATATACGGAAAGACAGTACGATGGATAGATATGGCCTAAGAAGTTTTGTCTAGGAGGTTGGGTTTTATGCGGGACCAGTGTGACCCCTCCAATCTTTCCTAGGAACTTGCTTAGTGGAAGGATTATCCATACGGTACTATTTTCGGATATATAGCAGTTTGTAATGAAACAGTTGAAGACTAGCAGGATGACGGCACAAGGGAACAGTTGGGTTCCGTATGATCAAGGATCTGATAAAGTGGTGATTTCTCCAAAGAAGTTAGATTCGGTGACTGTGATTTCTCGAGGGGAGAATTGATGAAGACCCTGATAATGGTAGAGAAATACGGCAAGGGATAAAGATTGGCACCCTATTTTAACTTGGATAGATGTGGTGACAGGATGAGCTGCTGTCAAACATAAGCAAGGAATAGGGGAAAAATCTGGAGAACAGAAATTGCACGAGGGCACACGGAGATTGTGCAGGGGTACCCGTAGGATCCAACGAGGTACTGTAATGAGACAACAGGTGCAAGGAGAAGAAGTGTTCCCATAGAGAGACCACTGAGGAGTGTTCAAAGCAGCAGAGATTGGTCTCATGACTAGCTGACATGGTGAATATGCTTATTATCAATTTTTTTTCATTTAAAATATCCGTTCGCTCTTTTTACATATTCTTGGGAAGGATATTTAATTTAATTTGCTGTTAATTTTGATTTTGATGGAAATTTTTTTGACGAGTTGGTATATTAAAAAATATACTCGACCTTTTCTTCTCTACCAAAGTGATATGGGAATTGAATTTCTTTATTATTTTGATCATAACCTATTTTGGGTTATTCCCTCCAAATCTATTCTTTTTTTCTTTTCAAAATAATAATAAAATAATAACAACAAGGTGGTGTTATGGAGGAATCAAGGCGGCAATTTTGGATGAAATGAGAGTTTAATTATACCAAACATTGAAAAGACAATGCAGATTAAAAGTTAAATTAAATTATTATTGAACGAATTTGCATAAAAATTAAGCCTAGAGACATAATTAGATTTTTAATAGGTCAATTTGATTTAATCATGGGCCAAATTAAAATTTTAATTATATTTAAGAAGTCATTTGGGTCCAATTAAGAATTTAATTAAGTGCAAGTACTTAATTATACTTTAAACAGGTTAAATTAATGTTATTAGGGATTTAATTGGTGAAATATTAAGTTTGGAAGCCTAAATTGAGCTTAATTGAGAAGATGAAATTTTAGAGGGCCAACTTAATTGTTATAAGTCAATTGGTTCAAATCATAGGTGAAATTGGAAGAAAATCAAAAGTATAGTGCAATCAGGGGTAAAATTAAAGAAAATCACAGTCAAGGACCTTTCTATAAAGGTGTTGAACTATAAGGATCTAATTGATTGAAATCAGAGATGAAATTAAAAAGATTAATGTTTAATTGTCAGTTGAGGGTCAATTTACATAAATTCAAAACAAAGAATCAAAATAAAAAAGGCATCGATATGCAGGAGTGATGTTGAAGTTAGTTAGGAACAAAATTGCACAAAATTAAAATATTAAAGCCAATCAAGGGTGTAATTATACGGAATTTAAAATCAAAGAACTAAATTGAACTTTAGCAAAACTAGGCTGTTTTGGTTATCGTTCATATCTTTTTTTTTTTTATCTGAAAAAGCTATTCAAACAACTATTTTTCATGAGTATTTAATGCTTCTTCTCCCAACTAAACCGGTCAAATCATATACCAACATGACGATTAAACATTTTAAAAGCATGATGTAGATTAAAAAAAAACCATACATATATAGATATATATGTGTGTGCATGTATATTTTGACTGTCACTTGTACCTTTGAACTAATATATATGTCAATTAAGACATATTATTACAAAATCTTTTTGTGTAAAGTGTCACACAATTATAAATTTAAAATAAAATATTATATATATAATAGTACTATAGAAATTATAATATTAGAATAATCCTCTACATATAATTAATATGGTGTTGCTTAAATATTGTGACGAGAGAATGCTTGAACAACCACTATACAAATCATCTAAGTAAAATGAGACATTATTACAAAATCTTATCGTGTAAAGTGTCATAATAAAATAGTGTAAATCTTAAAATAGTGTAAATCTTATCGTGTAAAGTGTCACACAATTATAAATTTAAAATAAAATATTTCCTTGTAACTAAATTTTCATAATTTTTTTTTCTGTTTTGATTTTATTTATACGTGGTACTTTTTTTTAATTGAGATTCATATATTAAGATAAAATTAAAATTCTTTAGTCTGGTTAAAAATAGACTCCAACCACTGAATAACTAGACGAATTTATAGGAAGTTTATTTTCTATACCATCATTTGAAATTAAATATTTATGGTTAATTAAAGATGAAATACACGCCCTTAACCATCGTCACCAAGGTAATGGTGTTGCTGTGATATTAGACAGAATAGTGTAAATCTCCTGACGGGGGATGCTTGAACAACCACTATAAAGTGAGAATTATATAATTTTTTGTTTAATTTTCTCCAAGACATGTTAATATAGTTAATATGATTAAAAAAAGATAGATATGATTACTTCAGTTAAACAAACCTACAAATCATCTATGTTAATTAATCATATATGTGTGTACCACGAGAAGAGAGAAATGATAAAAAAGTGCAAAAGACAAAAGGATTGGAAAAGAAAAAGCTTTATCAAGCAAAGCACATTCTTACCGTAAGGATTTAAAAAGAAAAGCATTCATGTCATAATATTCTTGTAAGAAGTCTGTATATAGACACGAATAGAATCAGGTCATGTGAAACACATGCATTATAAATATAATTTATAAATACTAAATTTGGAGGATGTACACTGTGTAATTATTAGTTCTTTATTAATTTTTAATACAATTCTTAGGAAGGATATTTAATTTAATTTATAACTAAGCTATTACGTATAATAAATGTTGCTGTTAATTTTGATGGAAAAAAATTTGACGAATTGGTATATTAAAAAATATAAATAAACTCATATTTGATAACAAAAAGAAATTACGTTCACCAATCAATCGTAGTGACCAAGATGGACATGGTGCCATGAAGCACCTTTGTTGGTCCACTTGTCTATGAACTTTCTTTTCCGGTTAAAATCTTTCATCTTGTCCCATCAATGGATCACCCTTTTCTTGCTATAAAAAAGGGGTAGAATCAGTCCTTGTTCATCAAGTGCTAGTAGCAACCACTAACCAATCAAAATAATTCCAGTTTGATCTCCAGCTATGGGTGAGCACCAAAGCTTTCAATTGATGCTCAAGAATTTCATATATTCTCCTATCTATAACATCTTTTGTAGCCAAACCTATGTACTAAAACATATATTTGACCATACATATCATCAATATATTGCTGATACTGCTGTTTTATTACTATCCTCATGAAGAAGTTATCACAGTCCTTAGCATTGACGGTGGAGGAGTGAGAGGCATCATTCCTAGCATAGTTCTTAGCCGCCTTGAATCAGTACTCCAGGTTTTGTTGCTCAATGCTTAAACATATCCAAAGACACTAACTCTGTGTTCATCTGTTGGATTAGATATATTATAATGTTTATAACTTAAAAGAGTAACAGTCATCATAATCTCTATCTGCTATAATGATTTTATTTCTTTTGATAAAGGAGTTGGAGAACAATCCAGAAGTAAGGATAGCAGACTATTTTGAGTTCATTGCCGGGACAAGCACGGGAGGCCTCATCACAGCTATGCTTACTGCTCCTGCAGATGATAAAAAACGACCTTTTTTTTCTGCGGAAGAAATTATTGATTTATATAAGGAAAAGAGTAAAATTATCTTTCGAAAAGAACCTACTGATGAAGCAACGACGATGTCCAACGTAGACAAGTAAGTAATATAGATGAGATGATTTTTTTTGCCTCGTAAACAATATCCCTAACAAAAGTGTTTCTCTAGGAAAATTCGATAGGCATTTGCATGCATATGCAACTAAGATGTATTATCTTGTAAACATGCCCAGAAACTCAAACTTTGTGGATTTTATCAGGAGAGGCATTTTATCTTGGCAAAAAATTTCTCAAGCAACCCTTAAACTGGCTAAGCTTATCCTACTACCAAAATATGATGGTCGTGATCTGAAGGAGACCATCAAGGAATGCTTACGAAATGAACCCTTACGAAATGAACCTCGAATCAGTGAGACGATCACTAATGTGATAATTCCCACTTTTGACATCAAGCGTTTTCAACCAACCATCTTCTCGACCTTAAAGGTATTTTCTAATAATTTCATATCAGTATTTTTAACATATTAATTCTTCCAAAGGTTATCTCATATTATTTTTAATTAATAAATCATAGGCAAAAAGGGACGGCTCAATTAATCCTCCATTGTCAGATGTATGTATCGCGACGTGTTCGGCACCATATTACTGCCCCCCTTATTGTTTTGAAACCGGAGCCGAGAAGTTCCACTTAATTGATGGCGGTGTTGCAGCCAATGATCCTGTAAGTTGCTATAAACCTATAAAAAACAAGGTATTTGTGTTGTGAGCACTGAATCCTATATCGTTTAGGAGCATGAACAAAAAATTGACATATAGATAAAAGCGAACAAGTAGCACACTTCTATAGGGTTTTTGGATGATTTAATTATAACTTAATCCTTGTAGTTTATTAAAACTAATGAATTAATCCTCTAGAAATTATATATTTAATCCCTATGTTTTTAAATCCATTCATAATTTAATCTTTTTATTTGTGTAAAGAAATGGAAAAAAAAGTGTATAATATAAAAAGATATTTGAGGAGAAAAGAAAACATTTTGCCAAATAAAATACTATCAAACAAACTACATAAATTATTTTTAAAAATTAAATGAATTAATTTATAATTCATTATAAATACATTTTAGTTGCTTGATACTTGATAATAACAATGCCTTCATTTAATTAATGTCTCATCTCACAAGTGATAATTTTACCAGTCTTTGCTAGCTGTATGTGAGGTGATCGAAGAAAAAAAGATCGATGTGATCGAAGAAAAAAAGATCGATTGCAGTAAGAT
>Ga0307510_10005243_pt1 | contig 15407 bp, 13 predicted proteins | sample 12_EM_MG_FD_207224 | JGI IMG/M metagenome (GOLD analysis project Ga0307510, IMG submission 207224) | Populus trichocarpa ectomycorrhiza microbial communities from riparian zone in the Pacific Northwest, United States - 12_EM | ecosystem: Host-associated > Plants > Roots > Unclassified | place...
ATGGCATAACATTATGCAATTCATAACGTGTTTTTTTTTTTCCTTTTCCATGTTCATTTGGTCCTAAAATGAATTCATCAAGTTCATTTGTTTCTTAAATTTTCTCCCCGTGTACTTTATTCTTGACAGATTAGTTTCCAAGAGTTCAAAAACAGACTTTTGGAGCCGGGGCTAGTGGATCACATAGTTGTTTCTAATAAATCAGTTGCAAAAGTGTATGTGAAGAGCTCAGCACAGAATCAAACGAGTGATGATCTTGTTCAAGGTCCAGTTAATGGTGTCCCTGCTAGAGGTCGCGGGGGCCAACATAAGTACTACTTCACTATTGGAAGTGTTGACACTTTCGAGGAGAAGTTGGAGGAAGCCCAAGAAGCATTGGGGATAGACCCTCATAACTATGTTCCAGTTACATATGCCTCTGAAATGGTTTGGTACCAAGAACTGATGAGGTTTGCACCTACACTATTGCTTTTGGGAACCCTCATGTACATGGGACGGAGAATGCAAGGTGGATTAGGTGTTGGCGGTGGTGGTGGTGGAAAGGGTGGCCGTGGAATATTCAACATAGGGAAGGCTCATGTAACCAAAGCGGATAAAAACTCCAAGAATAAGGTTAGCTTTCCATTTGTTCTGTTAAATATAGCAATTGACCAATTTATTGCAGTACCCATGTACTTAGCACGAAGCTTATTTTGAAAGATATTGATTGTAATTAGTTGTTTCTCCCATAATTTTGGGACTGCAGATCTATTTCAAAGATGTTGCTGGTTGTGATGAGGCAAAGCAAGAAATCATGGAATTTGTGCACTTCCTCAAGAGCCCTAAGAAGTACGAGGAGCTAGGTGCGAAGATTCCAAAAGGTGCTCTTTTGGTCGGTCCTCCAGGAACTGGAAAGACCCTTCTAGCAAAGGCAACTGCTGGGGAATCTGGTGTACCTTTTCTATCTATATCTGGTTCAGATTTCATGGAGATGTTTGTTGGTGTTGGACCATCCAGGGTGAGAAACTTGTTTCAAGAAGCAAGACAATGTGCTCCTAGTATCATATTCATTGATGAGATTGATGCGATTGGGAGAGCTAGGGGGCGTGGTGGGTTCTCCGGTTCTAATGATGAGCGGGAAAGTACCCTTAATCAATTGCTTGTAGAAATGGATGGCTTTGGAACTACTGCTGGAGTTGTTGTACTTGCAGGTACAAATCGGCCTGATATTTTAGATAAAGCTCTGTTGAGGCCTGGCCGATTTGACCGCCAAATTTGCATTGACAAACCTGATATTAAAGGCCGTGACCAGATATTTCAAATATATTTGAAAAAGATTAAACTTGATCATGAACCATCATATTACTCCCAAAGGCTTGCAGCTCTTACTCCTGGATTTGCTGGAGCAGACATTGCAAATGTTTGTAATGAAGCTGCTCTAATTGCTGCAAGGAGTGAAGGATCACTGGTTACAATGGAACATTTTGAGGCAGCTGTAGATCGAGTCATTGGTGGTTTGGAGAAGAAGAACAAGGTAAATCTTATGTAGTTGTTGCATTTGAGCTGTCTGATGTAATTTAGTTAGAGGATTCTCTCGCATCTGGAGTCCTAGTTGTGCGCGAGGATCCTTAATTGGCAGAATAATGGTGATTCCTTTTGCATTCCTCTTGTTTTGAATAATCAATTTTGATGTTCCTGTTTTGTCAAATCAGGTAATAAGCAAGCTTGAACGCAAAACGGTTGCCTATCATGAATCAGGTCATGCTGTTGCTGGCTGGTTTTTGGAACATGCGGAACCACTTTTGAAAGTGACAATCGTCCCACGAGGAACAGCTGCTCTGGGGTTCGCCCAGTATGTTCCAAATGAAAACCTACTCTTCACCAAGGAGCAACTCTTTGATATGACCTGCATGACACTTGGTGGCCGAGCAGCGGAACAGGTATCTACAATGCCATCCTTTCCTCAACAGATAAGGTTGAATTGTGATATGCTCAAAAGAAATGAAATGCTGTCCTTTCCATTGGCAGCATTGAACTGTGGTTTGCTAGTGTTTGTTTAAAACAACCCACATCCCTTCACGTGCATCTTTTTTAAAGTTAAAACAGTTGGAATTGGATGAAGGGGTGAGGGAAACTAAAAATTGGTAGATTGATGAACAAGTAAGTTGAATGCCCCCAGGGTGTTAGCTATGAAACTAATGCGTGGGATTTCTCTTGGATGCAGGTTTTGTTGGGGAAAATCTCAACTGGAGCCCAAAATGACTTGGAAAAGGTGACGAAAATGACATACGCCCAAGTTGCAGTGTATGGTTTTAGTGACAAGGTTGGTCTCCTCTCTTTCCCACAAAAGGAGGACTCGTTTGAGATGACCAAGCCCTACAGCAACGAGACAGGAGCAATTATTGACAGTGAAGTGCGTGAGTGGGTGGGCAAGGCCTATGGCCATACAGTACAACTCGTAGAAAAGCACAAAGAACAGGTGGCGCAGATTGCAGAGTTGTTGCTCGAGAAGGAAGTTCTCCACCAAGAAGACTTGATTCGAGTTTTGGGCGAGCGGCCATTCAAATCAAGTGAGGTATCAAATTATGACATATTTAAGCAAGGGTTTGAAGAGGAAGAGAAGAAAGTCGAAACCCCAGCTAGTACTACTGACGGGGATGAAGACCAATCATCACCCATAGAGGCTGTACCGGCTTAACCGTGGGGACATTGGTGCGTTTGTACAATAAAATTTGTAATCTGCTTCTCTTTTTTCTTAGGCAAGTGAATTTTTTGTATACTGGCCATTTGTGATCATTGTAATCTTCAATTCAAAATTCTCAGAAGAAAAGCAACACCAAGCTACTGTACTGCTCCACCCCCCATTCATCCCTGGAGAAATAATTTGATGACCCTACTTCTTTAGTCGTCGTAATATTTTGTTATTATCGTGCCTTTCTGAGCCAAAGTCATGGTCTAGCTAGCAACAAAAACAAAAACAAAAATCCTGTATTGATTCTCTCTTTCCTGGGTCATGATTCTTGAATTGAATTGAATTGAATTGGCAAGCAGACTTTCAACCATGTGTTTGAGTTGATGTTAGTTTGTACACTCCTTTTGGGGATTAATCTTATGCATATCTGGTTCTTATACTCTTTGACACTTTCTTCTTGTCATGATTCCTCTACTCTTTTTTCTTAAAGCTATCCTCTGCTTTATGATTTTTTTTTTGGTTTCTCAGACCAACTTCCATTTTTGATATCATGTAAAAAAACTATCACAAAAAAGAGGAACCAAAAATATATGATTAATCCTTCATTGGCTCCCAAATCTGATGCCACAACTTCCAAACAAGACAGGATTTTAATGTTTTTAACTTTTAATGGAAGAAAGCCTTGTTTTTAAGCTACAATTTGCTAGTCGGTGTTGTGGAGACAAATCAAATCACTTTCCATACAACTCTATCAAAATCCATCTTTAGTCCATTTTGATGTAATAATATCATTCGGTACATTAAACCCACCCTAATCGTGGATCATAGCACGTACGTATTAGCAAATTATAACTTAGCATATAGTAGGGAGATTAGGTTGGTAGGCTCGGAGCAATGCTTGTTAAAGAAATGCCTCATTATTACTTTATTTATCCTTTGCTGACAATTTAAAGCAATTTAACCCCAAAAAAACTCAATTTCCCTGTAATCTGACTGTATAAACACTGATGATGCGCGTGATCCTAGCCATCTTCCTTTATAAATACCAACCTCACAACTATTACAAGGATATTTTGTAGAGTCTTGATATCTTGCTAAACAGAACTCTCTCAAAGCTCTCCCACTCTCCCATCACATAACCTTTAAAGCTCTATATATCTGTCTGGACATTGACTACTCACCCACTTGCCTACCACTCTGACTTGCTCCTTGCTAGCACCGCCTGCTCTTCCTCACATGTCTCTTACTACTTTCACTCCTTTTACTTTGCTGGTGTGCCATTGCCTTTTCAAGTCACAACACTAGCTCGTGGTATGTTGACCTGTCTTTAACTTGTTCTCAAGAACCCTTACCTATAGTTTATCGACTTCATTGGAGAGTTAGTGATCATGAAATCCCTTCTAAGACCTCAAATTAAGAAGAATGTTAATCTTTTGTGTGCATTGATGATGGGACCTTGCTAGATCCCAACAACAATATTGACAAGTCAACCTTCTCAATGTTAAGATGGACACGTAGGCCAAATCCCCTAGACTAACAATGGCAGTTTGACAATGCCCTTAATTAAGAGGTGGTGTGCCTCGACCCATCTTATGTGGAACAAGTAGATGATATTGATGCCTCCATTACATAGTCTTTACTGAACATTCTAATTTTTTTCAATTTTGTTAATATTTTAGGTTTTGATAAGGAACCCAAACAAGCAAATACAATAGCCATTATCTAGATATCCAAGTGACAATATAGGTCAAGTTTTATTGCGAACTATATAGTAGGAAACATGGTAAGAAATAATGAGAATGGCATGCTCTTCACCAATGCTAATTACTGTGTGGAGAAGACTAACCATAAGTATCCACATCACGTGGAGAGTAAAGTGAATGATTTGCCCCATTTACACAGGATCCTCATTGATAATATTTCCTTGTTAAATCTCATACCGCTTACCACCTTGCGAGGTTCATACATTGATGAGAGACTTATGAATTAGACATCGACTACTCTCAAGGCCCTTGACAACATCTCCTTCTAAACTTGAGGCCCGACGTGCTTTTATATCATTGATGCTCATGTGTTCTGTCACTTACTAATTGAGAGGCCTCTTCTCTAAGAGTATGATTTGATCTCCTCCTTTGAACACTAGTATATGAAAGGGTATTGAGGAAAGATGAACGTCTTCATTCCTAGTGCAAGCTGGGCAGGGCTCCTTTTGAGAGCCACTAGTCTCAATTTATTGATTGAAGCATCATTTTTTTCTTTGAAGTATTCAACTAATGGAGAGCTAAAGGCTGGAAAACCTAGGGAAATTTCTTTTAAGCCAGTGGCTATCAAGAATAACCACAAGAACAAAAGCACCAGGAGGTTGTGATAACAGTACCTATACCAAACAGCTTAATACATAGATCTTGCACTTGTCATTTTTTAATATATCAATCTACATTATATGTAATGAGCTTGTTCTTAGCTCTTGTAGTCATTGAGTGTTTTATGCTAATAAAACGAACAAGTCATACTTTACGATGTATGCATTAGTCTCATCCTGCTAGCGGTACATAAGGCTAGCACAAGTTCATTTGTTTTTGTAGGGATTTTAAGCTAGATCATTTTTGTAACTCTAATTTTCTCAATCTCAATATACAAGATTGCATGAACACCTTCGTTAACAAGGTTGTTTAAGTAGGGGATAAATGTATATGTACTTGATTTATCCCAAAAATTAATTAATTATTAGTTAATTTTATTAAATACTAATCCATACTAAATGAATTGATGATAGGCTTCGTTCTAATATAAGGTTTGGGCTGTACAAATTATATGCAAGTTGGCCTGAACAGCCATGTTAATATAAAAAAATTAAAAATGAACATGTGTATTATGGCATGATTGGTGTCTATGCTAGCATCTCCCAACTCCTTGATTGGAACGTGGATTCGTTTGATCAAGATGTACAACATGTTCTAACAAACAACAATATTAAAAAATAAGGATGATCCAACGATAAACAAAGAAGATATAGCTCCAACTGCACCACTCTCTCTAATCGTTTCACTTTTTTCTTTTAAAAATTCCTCTTTTCCCTCTTGCTTAAAAAATTTCTCTTCTGAGCTGAATCTTTATCAAAAAATTCCAGAGTTATGTTTCATTTAAACCTTGCTAGTACGTTGAAGCAATTTACCGAAAGAATCCAATTTCTTTGTTTAGCTCAAATTTGACTGTTTGAACATAGATGATGTGCGTGATCCTGACGATCAAGGACATCCTTTTTCTCTTATAAATACCAACCCCAGAATAATTGTGAGAGATCAAAGCTTCTCTCTCTCTCTCACACACACACACCATGTTTGAACATAGACTTGCTCCTTGTCAGCATTGTCTGCGCTTCCTCTATGTCTCTCGGTACTTGCACTCCTTTTACTTAGGTGGTGTGATATTGCTTTTAGAAATCACAACTAGTCATGTAACCTAGTATTTAAAACACGATGTAATTCAATATGTTTTAATTTTAGTATTTAAAAAGTGTTTTCGTTTAATATGCATTAAATTTTAGATTTTCTAACATCTCAATATATACTTTTTTGAGAAAAAAATGATTTGGCCCGTGGTGGTGTAGGTGAGCTTATTTCTTTTTCTAAACTTAAAAAAAATACAAAGAACAAATATGAAGATGGTGACATGTTAGACAATATATTAAAAAAAAAAAAACAAAGCAACTAATTTAATTTAATTTAAAATCAAACTTTCTTTTAAAAAATGCACAAATTTAACAGAAATGATAAATTTAAAAATTTGAGATAGCTTGAGTTATTTTCAAAATTAATAAAAAAAATAAAAAACGGAGCATAATCTAAAAAAAAAAATAAAGGATAAAAAACAAGGTGAATCTTCAAAACCTAAGTTAATCGTTATGTTGTGGGTGGGCACAAATTATCTTGAATGCAAAAAAAAAAATCATATGACACTAGTGTTTTAAAGAACTCAAAGAGAATTTGAGACTCAGGTCATCGAACAAATTGGGTTGAAAAATTTTAAAGTAATTTAGGCTGAACTTAAAATGTAAGAAATGAACACCAACCGATATGATGGAAATATATATATAGAAAAGATAACAAAGAAAAGTCTCAAGCAAATCCAGCAGCCAATCCAGGTCAACAAATCAAACACATGACCTAGGACATGAAATTACGATGACCCCATAAATACGAAAGTGAAAAAGGCTAAAACAATATTTGAAAAAAACTGCTTTAAAAAAAGACCGAAGTCAACTCGGGTTAATCTTTCAGATCTATAACCCAAGTCATGAGATTGAGATGACACCATTAAAGGCAAACCCGAGAAAACAAAGAAGTATGATTCTTAATTAAACAAATATCAATGAATGAAATTGAGGGAAATAAGCAACCAAAAAAACAATGCAAAACAAAACAAATAGAAATTAAAATAAATATTGACTAAATTCGACATAAAAATTAACTAAAATTAAATGTTTAGGAAAAATTAAATGAAATTAATGTTTAGGGATGTAGTCGAAAAGGAAACTCAATTAAGAAAATGATTCACAAAAATAGCAATTAAAAGAATTAGGATTAAGTTTGACATAAAAATTAAATGAAATTAAATGCTTAAGGATGAAATTGAAAAAAAAAATCAATCAAGAAAATGATTGAAAACAAAACAAATAACAATTAAAAGAACGAAGATTAAATTTGATAAAAAAAAAAAACTATATAAAACAAAATGACCAGGGATGGAATCGAAAATAAAATCCAATTAGAAATAATCAATATATATAATTAAAATAATTGCAATTAAGAGAAGATGGACTGAATCAGAAGAAAAAAGAAATTGAAGGGTTGGTATAATTTTTTGCTTGGCCAGTACGCAATCCGAAGAAGAAAGAGGAGGAAAAGAAAGAAAGAAAAAAGCAAATTGATGCGAAACCAGACCGAACCACCACACATGCGCAACCTAAAGAGGAAGAGGAGGCCGAGACGAATTAAATGATGTTGCGGAAGCACGATTAAAACCACCGTAGTCAGTCTCACGCGCGGCATTAAGAATTGAATGTTAAGGGTAATAGTAAATTAAATTAACAAAAATATCCTTAGGAATAAACAATAATAACAAAAAAAAAACCATTATGAAATTACAACCAAGCCCTAAAACCAAGATTAAAAAAATAAAATGTCAAGGGTAAGTGTACATTTTAAAATGCAATTATTATAAAGCTTTTGTACCAAAGCTTTTGATTTTAACTTCTAACATCAAGACGATAATTGCACTGTAAAAAACATTATCACTCCGAACGAACAAAAAGAAAACAACAAATTAACACCATGCAAAAACCACTTTACCTCTCTAAGGCAAACTCATTTGATTTTTCAGCCATAGACAGAAGAGTAATTCCTTTAGTATATTCGACGGTAATCCAATCCAAGGCTTTTCTACTGTAGAACACAACATTACCTTGATTAGTTTTTGACTTGTTCTCGATGATCCTCAAACCCAGATAGATGGTCCTCAAGGAACGTGTACTGGCAAAAAGAAATGTGAATCCATGGCAAAACAGAGGAAACATAAACAAATCGATAGAACTAGAAAGACTAAAATGGATCAAAGACGCGTGGGGTCTAAATTAACGATATTTGAAAACGATACCTCACCAAATAATTACCAACACTTTTTTTTTTATATATATATTAGATAATTAATTATCTAGTTGACTTATTAAAAAGTTTAATAAAGAAAAAGGCAATCTTTCTTGTCAATTTTTTTTATTGTAATAGCGGTATCGGTTTAAAGTGTTTTTTACTTAAAAATACATTAAATTATATTTTTTTATTTTTTAAAAATTATTTTTGATATCAGCATTAAAATAATCCAAAAACATATAATTTTTTTTTTATTTTAAACTCCTATCAAATTCTTTCATCCAGTGAAGAAATTTATTATAGTACATGAGTTAAAACATGTATTATTTGGACTCCAGTTACTTTTTAATTAAATTATATTTTAATAAAATCACAAAACCAAGTGAAACAATAGTAGTCTTGTTTCGTAACCTCTTCTATTGATCATCGATGGATATAAACAGCTAATATCCTCAAAAGCATGCATGAAATGTTAACGAAAAGGACCTTCCATATACAATGCGTATTAATTTGGAAGAAGGAATAATGATGCTCGAGACCTTTCTATATGAGAAAGTTTTCTTCGTTCATTATGGAGTCAAAAAGAAGCTGCTGTGTTTTTTCAATTTACAGAAGCTGGTCATGTTCTGGTTTCTGGACGTTGGACCTGGTAAGAAACAGAGATGGAGTCTCTGTTCTCTTCCTCGCACCATTATAAATACATGCTAAAGCCTTCGGCTTTCTTCCCCATCATCTCTGCTCTCTTTTCTGTCCCAACTCCTTCATTGATTTCACCATTCAATCTCAGCTCTCCTCTCTCTCTCACACACACGCACACGAACACACACAGACACACTAGCTCCCCTTTTCTCTCTTTCAGGTACTTATTCCTAAATTTATTTTGCAACATTAATTGCATGTATACGCAAGGTTGGTGTTTAGATTAAGGTGGAATGAGGCTTTGAATTGGTGCATGCCATTGACATTTTCAAAGCTATAAGGATAAAATCTTCAAGTCTGATAATTTTTTTTATTTATATAATCGTCACCAGATCAGATTTGAATGTGCTCCGTGTGCTTGATGCATTAATGGAGTCAATTAGCTCCACAATTCTAATAACTCAATTCAGAATCGATGACACGATGTTTGTCAGATTAAATAATTATTTCCTACCATGTTTTTTTTCAGAGCTCTTTTTTATCTTATCAAAATGGCGTACGAAGATCAGTGTCAGCAAGGTTTGAAACCAAAATATGACTGTCTTCTCTTCGGTAAGCAACCCTCATTCAAGCAGACAGTCTCTGACAGTTCATAATCCATAGCCCATGTATTAATAAAATCATCACATGAAACGTGTCTTGTTTGTAGATGTTGATGATACGCTTTATCCTCGAAGTTCTGGTCTGTTGGAGGAAGTTACCAAGAATATTCAAGGTATATATAATGCCTATACCTTGACGACTCGTCAAATATTTCTTCTTATTGATAACTCCTTCCTTGATTAATTAGAGCATATATAATAAATCACCTCTGCATGTCCTTGTCCAGAATACATGATTCAGAAGCTTGGTATAGAAGAAACTGAAGCCTCTCAAATGAATGGTGTTTTGTACAAGAGTTATGGCACATCCATGGCAGGTCTCAAGGTATGTCGTCCTTGAAAAAAAAAAACGAAATCATCTTGACAAACCTTTTACCAAAATCCAACCGATTTACTGATGTCTTGCGATTTCTTTCCTCTTTCTAGGCCATTGGTTATGATTTTGACAATGATGACTACCACAGGTACCGAGTTAAATATCCCCACATATAGCTTTAGTTTTTTTTTTTTAACATAAAATGGATTATTGCTATATAAACGATCTTACTTGCATTTTCATGTTTACAGATTTGTTCATGGGAGATTGCCATACGAGAGGCTAAGGCCTGACCATGTTCTAAGAAATCTTTTGCTTAGCTTGCCAATTCGTAAAGTTGTAAGTTCCTTAAGCTACCTTCTAATTAAATACAAGTTGATAATCAACTACAAATCAAGCTTTCTTAGTTCTGATGATTTTTTTTTTCTGGGTTTTATGTAATAGATATTCTCAAATGCCGATCAAGCACATGTGGCTAAAGTTCTCAGCAGGCTTGGGTTGGAGGATTGCTTTGAAGGGGTTATATGCTTTGAGACCCTCAATCCCTTCAATTACGAAGACATCAATGCTTGTGATGGAACTGGAGCTTGGAGTCCCAGCTATGCATCCAAAAGCCAAATTCTCGACATCATTGAACATCCTTGTCAGTCTAATCCTGTTTCAGCACTTCCAAAATCTCCAGTTGTCTGCAAGCCTTTTGAAGACGCATTTGAGCAGGCCTTTAAGCTGGCCAACATCAATCCTCAAAAAACAGTAAGTACCATTTCAAAAGAACTCAGAAATTCAGATCATGTCTGGTATGATTTTTACAGATTGGTTTAAGACTGTATCTGGAATATAATGATATTGTTTCTTTAACAATTCTAAAATATTCCTTATCGATCATCTTCCATGCCATATGCACATATAACAACACTACTGATACTCTTTTCCTTTCTGGAGGTATTCTTCGATGACAGCGTTCGTAATATAATGACCGGGAAGCTAATGGGCCTCCACACCGTGCTGGTAAATCAAGTTCTTGAGTGGTTCTTATCATGCTGTTCCCTTTTTGCGATCTGAGAATTTTATAAATCTATATTTATTCTGACGAATCAGAAATACTACATGGTTATAGGTGGGCACAGCCAACAGAACAAATGGAGCTGATTATGCGCTAGAGAGCATTCATAACATGAAGGAAGCATTGTCGGACCTGTGGAAAGCAAATGATAAGTCAGAAGCCAGAAGCTTTACAAGAAAGGTTTCCATGGAGACAACTGTGACTGCCTAGTTAGCTTAATTACCACCAATTTGTGCAGTACTGATGAATTTGTATCTCTACTTATATACGATCGTGATTAATAAAGCTTAATTCATTTTTAATATCGAATATGATTTGAAAATATAAAAAAAATTAAATTTTGAACTACCTGTATGGACTGCACTCCCAAGGAGAGGCTAAATCTCTCTCATATAGCTGCCTACCGTGAAGATGAAAATTTAGGACAGGATGAACACGTGGAGCTACTTGAGTAACATAAAAACCACAATAAACATAGTTTCTTTTAATTGAAATAAAATTTGGATTTAAAAGACTCGAGTTTCGTTGATTGTGAAACGATAGAATAGAATAATTATTCACCATCTTCATTATGTAGTTCAAGACCTTAATTAATTAATTACATCTAATTATGAACAACAATAAATGAAAAGGGGAATCTTGGATCAAAACCTTTAATGCTAGGCAACGATGAAAACTGGGTGAGCTGCGAAAGAGAAACCAGTCGGTGAAAGAAGAAGAAGAAGAGACGATGCTTTGCAGTCTCTGGCTTTTGTAAGTTTAGAAAGGAGGAGAGTTTCTTTTTTCGCTCTAAAAAAAATCCTAATAAAATCGGAGTCTTTCCTTTTGGGTTAGCCCATATAAATTTATTGGGCTGGGCCAAACCAAGACCAGTACCAGGACGAGAAGGGTAGAGCGTGATTTGATGCCCTAAAAATTATCAGATCGTCTTCTACGACTCAAGAAAAAGTTTTGCCTTTGCTTTCTTTGCCTTTACACAGGCTCAGCGAGAGGGAGAGGAAGACGGAGAAGGAGAGGAAGCTTGTAAGCTTATTGTTATTTTGTGCTGTCTTGAAAGAGAACTCAACTGGGAAAATATGGCGAAGCGGGAGCTCTCCAGCACTTTGAAGAACTTGAAGGTAATAAACACTTTCTGTTGTTTCTTCCATTAGTGGTTTATTTTCTGCTGCTTTTTCTTTTTTGAAGTAAAAACTTGGGATTTGAGTTGGGTTTAGCTTAAACTAATCTGGGTTTACTTTGTTTTTATCAGAATTTGGTTTAATTGTTTTGTGAAATATGAATTAGTCAGTACTAAGCTTGTTACATTATGGGTTCTCTTTTGTTGGAATAATAGTTCATGCAAAGAGCAGTTCAGAGAGAGGAGAAAACTAAGAAACAAGAAGAAGAAGTCAAACCTGATGGGAATTTCTTTTCCCCTGGTACCATTAAGAAGTGGTAATTTTGAGCTGATATGCTTAAACCTATATGTTATGTCTACACGTGTTATTTTTTATGTTGATTTTATAGGTTATGAGTTTGTTTTGGTTTGTGCTTTTACTGGATATTTGCATGCTTAAGCATAAACATATGATTTTCGACTTTGGTTCATCTTGTTATTTAATGCTTATTTTATCCATGGAACCTTCTGGAGTGAACAAGTGAAGGAATGAATACAGAGCATTTTATCTGAAATTTCTAAAAAAAAGATTTTCTTAGAAAAATTTCTGGTTTTTTGGTTGCTGAATAGTGCTTGCCATTGGTATAAAATAAGGCACTGGATTGAAGTTGGGTCTTTTGCATACTTGGGTTCCATGCTGCATGGATTTTGTACCTGTGACAATGGAGGACCGTAGTAGATTGATTGAGGCTGAGAACTTGAGACTTGAGCACCTCTATTTGCTTAATATATGCAACCGGTGTTTTGAACTAGCATTTGAGATGTCCTTGTAATTCAACCAAGGTCCTTCATGTTATTGCTGAATCTGCTATAATTTGGTGATACTTGCTGTCCAAGTTTAAAGGCCATTGTGTTGCAAATTGAGATCCCTAGGCCCTTAATTGAGCAGCTCAGATGCTTAGCCAGTGACTCTTGATATCATCACTGATTTATGCTTGGAGTACATCACTTAGATTGATGTTTTAAACATTTGCAGTGTGGTAGTAATGGAAGGGGATCCTCACCCAGGAGCAGTTTTAGGCCGAATGTCATTTCAAAGTTTCAATCCCTCTGTTGATGTGAGTATGAAGGTCAAGTGACCTGAAAATTTTTATTCAATGAATAGTCACTTCCCAAGCTTCTCTTCTGGCATGTGCTCACTGCTCTCCTCATGTCAAAACCATTATCTTGGTAGAAACTAAAAGAAGCAGCAGCAAATGAAGCATCTGATGCACGTGCCTCTACTTCCAGCTATCAGAGTGGAAGAACATCTTTTAGGTGGGTAATTTGATTTCTCAAATCTCGTTTATTCTATCCTGATAGTTGTCCTTCAGTGACTGTTTGTAAATTCTACTAAGTAGAGAAAAATAGTTGCTGTTGTGAATCTTATAACTGGATGGAAAAGAAAAGAAAATGTTTCGTAACCAGGATGAGCAACTGTCAGTTGATACAAGCTGGACATGTGATGCCATTGGAGTGGTCAATTCATAACTTGGAATATCAATTCTAAAGTTTTTCTTTGTGATGCTGTTATGCAATTGATTAAAAATGTGGTGTCATAGCAAGATGGCACCACAAGACTTCTCATAGTTATTTCAGATGGTAGATGTGATGCCATCTGAATTGGGATTGTTTAGCTTGTTCTTTGCATCCACTTACTAGTTTCCTTTGACTCTCTGATTAAAGGGGAGTTACAACAGCAACTAGCGGTAGTTTAAGGAGTGAGTAAACAGAGTGGTCAGATGATTAAATAAACAAACGGAAACAGATCATGGGCGATTTAATTATTTACAAAATAAATTGACTTCCTCAATTCTACACATTGTATATAATTTTTTCTCCTCTAATTTGCATTTCCTTCTCTCTATATTTTCAGAGAAAATGAATCATCACCAGAAGGAGTAGAGTGCTCAAACACTGCCAAACCAAGTTCTGAGGCAAATGGAGATCATAAAAGAAAACAATATGAATTAGCATCTGAAATACAACATCAAAATAAATCACCGAAAATGGTTCAAGATGGTCACCAATCATCACCGAATAGCAGTAAAGGCTCCTTCAAGCAGCCAAAGCGTGGCAAGCTGGACTGGAATGTTCTTAGACCAAAAAGTCAACACAATCAAAATAAAAGAGGGTGAGCATTAGTTGGTCATTCCCTTGGTAAAAATGAAATTTCTTGTCTCATTAATGTCAGGTTGAGCATTTGCTTCTGTAACTGGGTGTACTTCTTTTCTAGCCCTTCAGCTTTCTCTTTTAGCGAGTATTGACTTATACAAAATGAATTAAGAGATTGTGCAAACTTGTTGTCATGATTCATATCATTAATGGCCAGATTTTCTTATTGAGCCTTCTGATTCGTTGGTTAAAGAGTTGCCTCCTCGCTCTCTCAATTAGTAAAACATGAAGGCATGGATTATTTGTCTCTGTCCAGCCTTCTGGTTGATTGGTGGTCTTTTCTTGCAAATGCAGTTGCATGTAACTCGTATACTTTCAAATTGTTTGAAAATCACAAAGTTTTAGTGTGCCAATCTCCTCCATTAAACTAGTTTGTCAAGTACAATACCAATTCCTGGTCCTTTAAATTGTGCTTCTGCACCTTTAGCTTTAATAATGAATTTCACTTGAAGGAAACTAGTTAAAGCAATTGTTCTGGAAGGAGACCAAATAGGCATGTTCAAATTTCCCAGATAGACCGTAAGTGTTCATTCCAAACATCACCAGTAGTTATGCAATTGCTCCTTTGAAATTCTTCTGCTTTGGTCTCTGTTGGGAGTCAGTCCGGGTGCCTATTCGGTACTGGAGTAATTTTGTTTGGATGATATCGGACAATTTTTGGGGCTTAAATGCCACAAGGTTTTCCCTGCTGCAGTGTTACGAATCATGTCGATATAGAACGATGTACAGTGGGGGATTAGAGGGAGCTTCCTTGGAACATTTGCATGTGTAATGAAATGGAATTTCAGATGCAACTGGATCTCAAGAACCACCGTCATTCATGTACCATTTTCTGCACAGCATGAACAAATACTGCGGAACCACTAAAGGAAAAAATTGCAGAAGGTTAAATATTTTTTCTGCTTTAATTTCTATGTATCTAATTCCAAAGTGAAGTGGTCGCCTCCAACCCTTTGTAAAGGCTCCAATCCCTGTTGACGCCTGCCATTCTCTTGAATGGGCATGGTATGCTTTCAGGAAATTAGCAGCTAATGTATCTCTCATCTACAATGGTGGTTCAGTTAACTGTTATCTCTCTCACCGAGGTCCACCCCAATT
>Ga0307510_10005244_pt1 | contig 15407 bp, 13 predicted proteins | sample 12_EM_MG_FD_207224 | JGI IMG/M metagenome (GOLD analysis project Ga0307510, IMG submission 207224) | Populus trichocarpa ectomycorrhiza microbial communities from riparian zone in the Pacific Northwest, United States - 12_EM | ecosystem: Host-associated > Plants > Roots > Unclassified | place...
TAGTAGCGCTGTTAAGGGAGGAATGGGTCCGAGAAAAAGGATGAGGGCCGAGGATATGTTTGCAGACGAGGATGATTACTCGTAGTGGGGGCCTTGTGGCGCCGATCTGGATACATGTTAGGGCATTGTACAGTAGCAATGTATCTGTGGAAGTTCTGCTTAGGGACCAGTAGTGAGAGGACTTGTGTAACTTCTGAGCAATATCGAGGGAGTGAAAAGTAGGCAGTTACCAGTGCCAGTCTTGTTAGCATGCTGGTCCAACTCGTTGCCAGAGATCGAATACCGGAAATATGAAGTGAACACCAATTGCTGACCAGAGTCAGCGAGAGACCCAGCTATATTTTACTCTACCAACTCATTTTCCAACACCGTACACTCCCATTCGCAAAGCCTTCGTGGAAAGAGGTACTGTGGCGATGTCTTGGTGGCAATGGAGGTATTGGTACAAGAATTTGTGTATGGTTCAAACTGTAAAGGTTGTCCTGGTACCTTCGTTGCTACCAAGACTTTGCTGCAGTAACTTACCTGTCTTTCCGCGAAGACTTTGCGAACGGGAGTGTACATCACGCACCATGCAACTCGCAAAAGAGTGGCGATGCATGTGTTTCTCACCTCTGACCGGTGCTAAAGATCTTTTCCCAACAAGGTGGTTGAGAACTGCACTTTGTTCATGGAGGCAGTTCAAGGGCTGTTGGAAACATACGTATCATTATTTCGAAGGTCTGCTAGGCCCCCGGTCGATAAGGAGCCTATATATCTAAGTGTAAGTGGGGCAGATGTTGGGTCAAGAAGGCTTTCTCATAATTTAGCTGAGCCCACCGAGATAGCAAGCATGGTGTTACGAACATGCATGTCGAATCGTTGTGTCCGTCATACCTCTATATTTTACTACATAGCGGTCAGGAATACCTTGGCTAACTTTCAGGGCTATAGGAATATAGACAAGAAGCATGGAGACAAGAAGCATGGAGATTTTTAATGGATGTCCATGTTTTATGATCATTGATCCCCTATATCTCTAGCTGGCTGGAGCATATCGCCTGATTGCCAGCACAAAAGGAATACAACGAGCAAGTAGTACTCGACTACCTGTACCACATTCAGTTTATCGAGGCACTTGGAGTAGTTTAAGGGGTCGGCATGCGACCTCATAATTATGGTGTTCGTTTCTCTTGCCTGAGCTCCTTCGGGTTGTCCATCCCAGCCGATTACCAGCACCACACGAACCCGACAGACGAAGCATTTTCACAATGAGATTACACTCTAGGATCCGGACCAGATTAGTTCAGAATTCAGGAAAGTCCATGTTGTGTCGCTATCGATGTCGTGTCGGGCTTTTTGTCCGCAGGAGTCTTCAGCATCACCGAGCGCTCGCAACGGGGTGGTTCGTCCGTCCTAAGGGTAGGGCTAGGGCGGACTGCGAACTGCAGTCAGCCCGGTCCCGGTGGAGGTCTCTCCAGAAGCTTTTGACTAAAAGATGGGGCAGACGGCGGGCTCCCATAGGTTGATATATGTCTTAGAATGTGGAGCCATCCGGGAAGCATATCGGGAGCCTGCTAGGGGGAGGCCGTCGGGGAAGCCTGTCGCACTTGTCTCAACCCGGCAGGACCAGTCAGGCTTGTTCTCAGCCGTTAGTAAACGTAATTGCTCCTTCGCTAGTATGATAACTCTCGCTGGATCGATGCTAGTAAACAAGATTATATCCTGGGACTAGTAGTTCCACGTGTGCCTATTACGGGGGTTGCAACTCACGACTTGCCAAACCACACTCTTATGTCGACTTTGATTCATCAGTTAGTAGGTACAGATGCATAATCGATTTGAATCCCAAGGGCACAATAAAATGACTTCACTCAGGTGTTCGGGATCGTCATCCCAAGTGCCACGGCAGTCCTGTAAGCCTCTACTGGACCCCGGCCCAGGGTGCTCAGGGCATGTGCCTTAAGTTGTGGGGTAGAAGCGTCCGTCCTTTGGGAAAGACCGCTGCCCTAGGGGGCGGCCGCCAGCCTCTGCAACCGTCTACCGATCGGTAACCCCAGGACGGCACCTGCAGGGCCCACCTGTCACCTACAGTCCCCACCTGTCAACTGGAAGGACTCGGCAGATTCCGCAATTTGAGACATCTGTTGTCCAGAGCAGTGAGCCACCGTACTTGTAGACTGGCGCCAAGATGCCCACCCGCCCCAGCGTCCTTTCAGTCTTATCGCCCGTCCTATTCTAGCCCAAAGATGGGCGGACGAAGTGCTTGTTTCACCAGAGTGTATTACCTAAATCTTAGATTGAATATCCGTTGATCTTGGGTCGGGATGGGTCCGCCTTTGTCTGACCCGGGTTAACCCATTACTCGAGTAGAGGATTTGTGCTATAGCAAAAAGAAAAGAAGAAAAGAAATTTCTACTCCACCCGCACTCTACCCTTCTATTCTGCGCCTACTCCCCTCATACAGGACCTCCCACTAGCGATGGACACAATCAGATGATGATCGAGTTTCGCTCGACTAGAGTATGTTCTATTACACCGGCCATAGAGGTCCTCCGATCAGGGATATTGCTCTATCATACTCGAGTCTGCTCGATTATAATCGATCATTCTATGTGTGTATGTTTCTAGTTATCATATGATACCATCTATTAGTATAAACGAATGCAATTACCCTCTAGCAAAATCGATGGCAATCAACTATACTCGACCACGCTCAGGTGGTGGCCATGGGCTATCGCTCGATTAGGGTCTACTAATTTTGCCTATTATCCAATCATAGGTCCTCTAAAATTAGGTTCCAATGGAGCGGAACATCCCATGATCCGCTCTATTTTGCTCGCGTTCATCGCTGGACGCCCAATCCTCCAGACCTATCTAGGCTGCACGTGGAGTAAAGGGCTTCTCTCTACCCTATAATGTCCTGTTATCTGTTTCCCACCGGCGTCCTGCAAGTGTCTGGCATTGGCAGGTCCCACCCACAGAGTCCCAGTGCCCATCTCCTGCATCTCCAGGGCCCTCGTGAGATGGGTGGAAATACCTGACAGGTGCCCTCGCCGGGTGGGCGTGGTCTGCAGGTGCTGAACCCGAGCACCCGGTCCGTCCGTCTTCGGGCGAAAACGGGTCGGACGGCAATACCTAAAACGACGCCCTCTACAAGTAGCCTGCGGGAACTGCGGGTGGCGGGAGTTTCTGATGGGCAGAGCACTGCGGGGACCAGCCTTCACCCTGCTAGAGAACTGCCTTTCCCAAAGGACGGATGCTCTTGCCCCACAGTTTGAGGCACATGCCTGGGACGCCTAGGACTAGAGTCTGGTAGGCACCCACAAGGCTGCCGAGGCTCTTGGGATGACTGCCTATGGGTTTATCAGTTACCCAACCCGGTGGTTCCCTATCGGTGGCGGGGGGACTGCTAGACCCAATCAATCGGCGGGAGCTACTGATAACTAACGGTCTGAAGGAGCCTCATGCGCTTCGGCTTGGGACACAATGCGAAGACGCCCGGCGGCCTGGGATCGCGGCTCTAGGACATCTAATCCACAAAACGGTTGGTCAATAGTTTCTCTCGCCCGCCACCCCTTGTTATCAAACTCGCGATTTCCTGGATTGTGATTGACATCAGGTTCTATTTACCCGTGATCATCCTCCTGCTGCGAGCTAGGTTTGGCATGTTGCCCCACATAATCAGTCACTCTAAGCTCTTTCTGTCGAGTGACTTCTCATGAATGGGAGTGTAAATCACCCGAGATAAGAAGGCAAGGCTGGAATCCACCCACCGTATCCATGAGGCATTTTACATAGGAGATTCTACAGGGAGTTGCATCCGACAATGGAGATTAGGACACCTTCTAGTCCTAATCCAAGTCATGCCCCGCTGCCCCCTCTCTAGCTTCGCCCACTGTGAAGGAACCAAACAGCCTATGTGCACCCCCCAAACCAAGCTCGGAACACGAAATAATTCTCACACATCACAATAGCCACCATTTCCACATCAAGGGTATCCTACATATGTTCGTAATATCGCAGCCAGGCTAGGAAGATCATATAGAAAAGAATTTAAGCTTTATTTCTCAAGCTATGCGCCTGTAGCAATTACCAATATTCCCTGAACACTTCTCGGGGGGTCTTAGATCTACAGTCATTCACGCACCACATTCACTTCTAGGGAGCTAGTGTCCCTTAGCAGTCAGAGCCCTATGCCCCACGCAATCATTCAGACCCCTTGAGGCCACTCTCTAAGACTACAAGTAGGTGTATTAGAACTAACTCAGAATTGAATTACTGTTGCCCATGCATGATATTTCAGGGAACTAAGACTTCTTGTGCCAATGAGACAAGTCCCGGGACAGATTCTTCTGGAAAGGGTTCCCAAAATTGGTGATATTTGGGCCTATCTAGTTCCATTGGTAGTGTGTGTGCCCCTCGCAGCACTCCCTAGCTGAGCTAAAGCAAAGCCCGTAGTCTCAAGATAAACCGGCCCAGATATTGAGGGGCGCTCACTGGGCGAACCATGACCCAACAGGCATCTAATGCCGGATAGACCCCGATAGCGTCGAGCCTCACCATGATGGTTTCCTTTATAAGTCCGGGACAGCCCAGGAGTCTCATAAGTTATCGGGCGCCCAGATTTTCCTCAAGTTCTAGAGAAGAGAACCTGGCTTGGCCCCGGCGTCCCACATTTAACATCGACTACAAACCACTCATCCTAGGCCAAACCCCTAGAGAGGAGGTCATCACTCGACACGGGACATATCTCTCCTTAAAATTCTTGGAACCCAGGGTCTATAAATTGTTGTTCCATGGAAACTACTCCAGTCTAGGTTTACCCCGCTTCCCTACTTACCTCCAGTTTCTTGATGGTGGGCCCAATGGCTCGTTACGGCAAGGGGCGCGTCGATCCCTCAATCGATGGCTCTCATGATAATTTAAGCTACTCCTAGCTAAAGCTGTGATACAAGTCCCGGCGCTTGGGGCACCAATTACCAACAATCGTTAGGTATCATGTTGAGATTATTTGTCAGGAGCGTTTCAGATCATACAACCTCAATCTTATCTATTATGACGAATGACTAAACCTATATTGGAGCCTTTCATATGAGCTTTTGGGGGGGATCAGTCCCTCAAAGCCCCAACCTTCCCGGTATTCAACTCTAGCTACCCGTCTTTCCTAAGACGCAATGCTTCAAGATTATCGCTTTCCCCACTCCCGCCTTCCTTTCCCCATCCTGCTGTACGAATTGCAGTCGCTAGCCCTGTCCCTAGGGGCCTGAGCCCAAGCTTCACTTTGTCAATTTATCCAGCCTCTCCTGCAGAATTGGTAACTCCGTTAATCAAAGGCATTAATTCAGACATTAATGGTAGCACGTGACTTCCAATAGGTTTCCTGGGATCAACTCAAGCCAGGTCAGGCAAGGACGGCACCAATACTGGCTTGTCCCCCCACGAGTTGCTACCGTAAAAACCGAAATAATTGAGACTGGCGCTAGGATGTCCAGAATTTCCTCCTTTAGATTAGGGGGAGAAAACACAGCGAGAAAGATCCTTCAGCCCTCTGCTAAGACAACAGACCTTACTAGGAGAGGCAACTCCAACGTCCTAGCGCCAGTCTCAATTATTTCGGTTTTTACGGTATGCCACTCTTTGCGAATAGAAATCTAGGCATTTCCTCTTAATCTTGGACCTCACCCAACAATCTTGTGCGGGGAGTAACTTCTCAGTTGGGATTACTAACCGCCCTATGCTCTCTCCTTGTATGACATGAGTGGTGCGCTTTACCTCTGCTCAGAGAACCATTGGCACTTCTACCACCACTACTGCGGCAGTCTAAGCTTCAGCAGGCTCGCCCTTTTGGCGCCGACTGATGCCATGGTGAAAAAATATATGGGAGATTCCTTTGTTATCCCTCCCAAGAAACTACTTTTTCGCAGAGTTCCCCAATAGGGGGTTAGGGGGTTTTCTCTATTAATTTTCCAAAACGCACAATAAGTCACTACCAGTCATCCACCTTGTTTTATGATACCTTGGTTCCTTTCCTTGACGCCATTCACCTGGAGATTGTATGCTCCCAATTTTACGTTCTTCGCACCTCGAGGATCATGATCAACCGCCCCCCGCCCCGACAAATAACCTGGTTGAATCAAATTCGGCAGTTGCATAACCCTCAGGAGATGGCCGCGAGTGATAACTGCATCTGCTCTCTTAGCGTCGGCCACAAGTTACCGGCCCCGCGCTTGCACTGACAATACTCGTAGCATCCGCAGTTTAGTGGGTAAATCATCCCAACAATCCTTTGTAAGCATGTGTATGGATCCAGAGTCTACATTCCCTCAAATGCCTAGCCGCGATAAGCGCCACCCACGTCCATCCTTTTCAATTACCGTAAAGACTTGGATAAGCGGATCATGTGTTAGGCGGTCCAAAATTTCCTCTTCTGGGAAAGGGGAGAAAAACGCACCAAAAACCCGCGCCGCGAGATAAATAAAAAGAAAGAAAGAAATATCATACCAAACCTTACTAAGAGAGGCAAGCAACTTCAATGTCCAAGCACAAGGTCCGTTTATTCAAGTTCTTATGGTGCCATATTTCTGCGATTCTTGGAGCGGTTGTCGTAACCTTCTGTTATTTTTATTGACTCCGCAGCATGCTCTTAGGCATGTTTTTATAACCAAAAAACAGTAACGGGGGGCAGAGGGGAACTGTGTATAACGTTACCGTATTTACTAGAATAATTGAACCTCGCTTTAGGACGTTGGAGTCGCCATTGCTGGTAAGGCCAGGCGCCTCTTTGCTCTTTTTTGTCTCAAGCTGGGGCTTGAGTGGTCAGCTTTCTCAGTGTTTTCGCCCCCTATCCAACCAAGAGAGGGGATTTTGGACGTCTTAACACAAGGTTCAATTATTCCAGTAAATACAGGCAGCATGAGTAAGCCATGAAAAATAAGAACTAAAAAAAATATGTCAATAATTATTGGTTGTAGTGCTTGTTAGGATTTCACTATGTCGGATGAGTAAAGGTTTGTCTTTAATCTCAGGCTCAGGCCTGGCACCTCAGTACCTAGTTATGCTATTAGATGATCAAGTAGTACTTCTTAGTGTTGAAGTGCAGGATATAAATAAGATTCACCTGTAAGGCTGAAAGTTTTACCATTTCTGACAGGACCCAATTTGGAACCTTGAACTCCGGTCTTACCAATTTTGATTATGTTTCATTATTTTGATACCCTGTGAGACATTTGTCAGTTCACTTGGATCTTTGATGCTCCTTACTTTTTTCTCTCTCTTGAGTTTCCTAGGTAATACTCCAGGGCACTTGCCATGGATTTCCCTGTACTTTGAGGACTAGTCTCAGAATTTAATTCCAAAGGCAAACACCTTATCACTGAGGAATGCTGCGGTAGCACCTTGGCCATCTCAGTCTCCAACATTGACAGGAACAGCACAATATTTTCCCCCCTCCTACCAGTCAAAAGAGACAAGACATTCGAGTTCCCAAACAATCCCTCCACAACAGCAGCGTTTGCACCACAGGGAGGTCCATTATAGCGAGATCAGACCCCGCCGCGCCGGTGTGTACTGTAGCTGGCTATTGCAGTGGATGTTTCGGAAGCAATGCAAGGAGTGATGACACAAGCCTGCATTTTACAATTACAAATCCCTTTTCAGATGCATACAGGACAGGACATCCGAGTGCAACCCGGACAAGCATTCCCGACAATCCCCCCCTCTGCCCCGACGAGTCCCCGGCTATTGCGCGTGAAATCTGGCAGAAGAAATGATTGACACAAGCTTCCCCCACTTCTATCCAGCCCGAAGCCCCCTAACCACTTTTCACGAAGTGATGCCCGAAATTCCCCCGAAGAAGCCTGTCCATTTCCTCGCTGTTTAAATGGTTTAACGAGAAAATTCACTAGTCGATGGTAGCCGCTTCACAACCGGCCAACACCAACAGTTCACTCCCCGAACACCGGTAAGTTATCTGTTCCCCCCCGATCTCAGAACGAGGATTCCCCTTAGGAGCAACGCTGCCAGTATGAAATCCCTAGGAACGGTTAGGCAGTGTGGTAGCGCTGCGGGCATGTGGGTTGAGTTCCTTTGATCAAGAATTGGACATGAGACTCTGCGGTCCGGAGTACTGTACTAGTACAGTCTTCTTTATTTCTAGGCGTCTTGTGCTACCGTCCTGCATAGCCCTATCATTCGCTGTAGGTGAATTATATGGCCAAGATTCCACACCCGTTTAAGGCTTTTAAAGCGTGACCATTCCAATTGGGCCGGGTGCGCGGGTCATTTGTCCGTTTGGGCTGTCAGCTCCCGGTATTACCAGACTGGCAATATGGTTTGAAGGTAATAAAAAGGGCAATATCGCAAAATCGAGTGACGAAATATGAGGGAGACACTCGGATTTTGGGCAGGGAAGCCCAAATAAGGAAGCGCACCAGGTTCTTTTGGACTGGGGCTGTGCACCGAGTGGAGGACAAGGGCCAGAAGAAATCAACAGAAGGGGGAAAACAGAAACACCAGCCCGCCGCCGGTTTGAACTTCTCACCGTTCCCCCCCCCAGCCAATGTCTTTTTCTGGATGGTCCAAGTTTGCGGTGCGGTATTTGGCAGTTTTTGGTGAACTTTAATATGTATGATAGTTTCGTCTTCCGCTTTTCCTTTTCTTTTATCACGGAGGATCTGCTACAGTAACGAGTACAATCCTGGTGCTTCCTTCCCCTAACACTTCCTCTTTCCTGTGCAGTTGCTTGCTCGTGTGTGAGCGACGGAGTGTTGGTGTGGCTGCCCCCAATCACCTTTCAGATCACAACCGCAAACCACATCCATCGTCTATTCCTCCGGTGTACCCCATCCGCTCCTTGACCACCGCGCAACCTTCGGCTCTGCTTTAACCACTTTACTCTCTCACCGAATACCTTCTTTCAACTGTCGATACACATTCTCTTGCCGAAAGTCTCGCTTGTCTCTTTTACCGGTATCCTTCAACCCCTATCCCCACTTTTCTGCCCTCCGCTCGTCGTGTCGAAGCGAGCTATTTTCTGATCCATCAGAGAGACTTGTTCTCTCTCTGGGCCCTTACCCCTATCTCGGGTGGCCTACGATGGAGAACCGATTACCCCTCCGTGATGCTCGCCCGCTGTCCTCGCTTGCCCCTAACGACACCGACTACGACGAAGATTATCGATATTCACGGTCGGAAGACTCGGTCAGGTCCGCTGCTGACAATATTCAGCCGATACAGGAAAATGTCTTCGCAACTCCACCTGGTTCTCCAAGGCCTTCAAATGTGTTTGCTACCCCTGTGCACTCACGTAGCCCTTCTCCTGTAGACCTTGGAGATTCGAGGGAATCTACTTTCGTCCCTTCTGTATATTCGCTAAGGCGTGATTCCTCCTTTTCCTCGCGACGATCCTCGTCTCCTATTCGTGTAGCGAACGGCGGTTACTTCCCTCACCATAGGGTTTCCTCATCATTAGCTCCTTCAATAATATCCGACTCTTCTGCTCATGCCACTGGACTGCATCGGTCTAACACTGTTGCAACCAATACAACAAATTCTACAAATTCATCAACACTTTATTCAATACCATCGCAACTTTCACAATTCTCTTCGCCTCCCTCACCACTTCCATCAATAGCTCCGGTGAGGCCTCGATTCGATTATGGGGGCCACCAACAATCAATATATCCTTTGTCGGTACATAGCAATTCTGATATCGGTGAGCATGATCCATTTGGAGATGGGTTTGAGATTCCTGTGGGAGATGGGTTTGCTCCCCATCATCAAAGGCAACCACCCTCAATTGCTTCGACAGAACCACCCCCATATAGTATGTATCCGGACCAGCCACCTTTAAAACCGGAAGAAAGGGGTATTGCTGCGGACGTTCAATCGAATCCGGATTCTGGGTTTTCAGTAGGGGAGGATCGTAGGGATAGTAGAGTGGGGATATTGCCCTCTGCTGGGGGAGCTGGTGCAGGACAAGCAATCGGGGTAAATGGTGGGGGACCTGATAATCTGGATGATGGGAGTGGGGCTGCAAAGGAATGGAAAGAGAAGCGGTGGTTGGGGGTCAAGGCTAGGGTCATCATTTTGGGGCTTGGGATAGGGTTGGTGCTGCTGTTAGCTGTTGGATTGGGAGTAGGCCTGGGCATGGGATTGAGGAAATCATCCACTAGCGTGTAAGCCCCCACCCCTAGAAGCACCTTCGATGCCCCTATTTGCTCCATGAAAAGGGGAGGATGAGCGAGGTATTATTGCTAACATCAATCGAAGCCCTGTGAGATCGATATCGTCATATACGACCACAGTTGCCGAGATGCCGCCATCCTCCGAGGAGACTGGCCCGCCTATTTCTGACTCCGATAACTCGTTTCCCGATATAACAACCGGTATGGCGGTGCTAAAACCATTGATACTTTCGGAGGCTTCTTCCGATTGTCTCGTTAGACCACTAGACCCATATTCACCTGGGGTTTTTAACCTGGGCTCTAATTTGCTTTGGTCATGCCAGAACTCCCCAGACAAGCCTCTTGTATGGAGGTTTGACCCTTTCCCACCCACTCCCTTTAATATGGACACCTTTCCCAGCTATCCCGACTTCCTGAGGGGTGCAGAATATGGAGATGGGTCTTGGGGAGGGTACATGCTTTCAAGTTCAGAAGGGATAAGAAAGTTTGATGATAATTGGGACATGGTAGTTAAGGATGGTGCTGGTCAGGAAGAGTATTCTAATAAGCCGGGTTGGATGGATGGTGCTCAGAATCCCCTTTTCTTCCACATCCCCTTGGCGTACTACAATTCTTCGACCCCTAACAATAAACCACTGAAGCTGCGCTCGAACGACAGCACCCCAGTGGGGAAGTTTGCGAACTATAAGTTTGGGATTCTTTACAACAAAACTGTTGTTTTGAAACAAAATGCCATAGATCAAACGCTGGCAGTGCTCAAGAGTGCCGGGGGCCCTCCAAAATTTGCAAATGGGACAGCATTGGGCGAAAGCGAGATTGTCTGGAAATGCGTATGGGAGAAGACTCTACTGGATGTTGAGATCAGTATCAATCAGCACAGTTTGGCCCAGCCTCCACCAGGATCTGGTGGGGACCATGGGCCTCCTGGTCATGGGGATGGAGATGATGGCTTGGGGGATGGGCCGGGGGATGGGCGAGGTGGTGGCGGTTTTTCTGACGGGCGTGGCGGGGCTACTTCTGGATCACCATCTGGAAACCCGCGGGGGCCGCCTGGTGGGCACCCGCCACGAAACTCCTTCAATCCGAGCAATGGTGACCAATTTAAGCCGCCGGTCACTGCTCCCCCCATTCCGACACCAACGGGGTTGAACACTTCTGTTGACGGTGCCGATGATGGTGACGGGTCTTCTGATATTCCTATAGCTGGAAAAATTAAACGTGGAGAATCACCATCACCCTACCCCCTCAAGATAACCATCGAAGAAACTAGGCCGACATCTAAGCGGTTAAAGAGGGTACTGGGAATGGATCTTACTGACGCAGACCCGAACGGCTCCGGTAGACTCGGCGATGTGAAGTGCACCCGGATGGTTGTGACTCCAAGCGGCGGGTTGAGAGAGTTTATGGATGCGAGCGGCGGAGGGTTAGTCATTCTGAAAGAGCAGGAGCTGCCACCACGGAAGCGGGATTACACATCCGGGGGGTGTTCTTGTCGGTGGGTGTCGTGATTCCCTGAGAGGGTATACTGGAGCACGAATTCAATGATTATGGTGGGGGATTCATGGCGTTAGCAAATGTATTTTTTACTCGCATCATCACTGGGCTTGGGGGTTCAACATTTCAGCAGATGCTAGCCTGCCGATGGAGATTTCATGAGTGGGGATTCCAACATCTGAGGGGGAGTATTAGCGGGGGTGTCATCGGCTATTGGAGTAGGCTGTTTCAATGTTCGGGTGATATTCTCATCAAAAGCAACAATCATGTTTTGTGGGATGCATTCCTTCTGGTCTTGCAGAAGAAAAGAGAAGAAGTGGAAGTGGAAAAACAGGCTGGCAGGCCTAGCTGGGGCAGGCCCTGGAAGAAGTTTTTCGTTTTGCTTGATCCTTCTTTTTCACAACCTTGTAGTTTTTAGCCGGATCACTTTTGTGTTTTATACTGTTTATAACATAGGGTTTGGGTTTCTCATGTGATCTTTCCTTGTTTCGTTAATCTCTTTCGTTACCAGGTCGTTTTTTCTCACTCTGGTTTCGTGTTTCTTGACTTTGGTGTTGAATGGTTTCGCTTTCTTTTCTGTTGTCTTTCTTTCATTAATTGTTTTCCCACAATGGTCGGATAACTACTTCTAATCATTTTTTTCATAACTGGGGGGAATCGCTGTGCTTATAAACTTGCGCTGGCTCGATGGTTCGGGAGGTTAGTTGGTTTGGAACGAGGAACATGTCCGGGAGAGGGTTGATTGATGTAGTATACTCGAGTAGATGCAGGTCCTCTGGGTTTATACTTGGTGACTTTGCAAACCAATTGAAAAGGGAAAAAAAGAACTTTTTTAAATGTCATTATTTACGGTGCAAAGAACGGAAGAGTAACAATCGGGTGGTGTCCACTGATGCAGTAGATAGCGTTCTTACTACCTCTTTGCCACCAATTAAAATAAAATAAAAACCGTACTTTTTTCTGCCTTACATTTCTACGGTTTTTTTACCTAACTTGGGATAGTATTGGGTAAGTTATGCTATATTGTAGAGCTAGTTGACGCTTATCGGTTCTCGCACTATACTATATACCTGAATTGGGGCCGGGTCGAGAGTAGAGAGTGGATAGCCTACCAGTGTCGTGGCGGTGGGTTCCGAACTAAGCCGAGTGATAAGCGTGATAGGAGTTGACATGATACTGGTACCGGTATTGATGGCAATACTCCCAATTGCCTGACGTTTGTAAAAACGACTGCTATTGCATACCACCAAAATCCTGAGGCTCTGGTCGATTTTTTGCCCGTATGCAATAGCAGTCGTTTTTACAAACGTCAGGCAATTAGGAGTAATGGGTCTCCCGGTGGAATTGGAGTTCAGATGGGGATTTTGGAAGCTTCTGGATGCCTCTGGAAATCCGATTAGGGTATTTTATTATTATTATTATTATTATCATCATTATTTTCTTTCTCAGAATTGTATTGAGATTGATACCAGCTTTATATTTGCGGTTCGGATCGCGGGTAATGAATGGAATTTGGGGACCTTGGTGGGGTGATTTCCTTCGAAATGTATCCCGATGGTATGCATCAATTGAATTGATAAGTTAAAACCCATGTTCGGCACTGTATTGTACAGTATAGCACGGTCCTGTCATGTACGGTACTCGAGATAGAATCCGGTACTTGGTTTAAGCAGCTCGCGTCTGTTCCTCATCCAAGTACCGGTATTTCCCCTCCATACCCATAAGTAGTACCTTCATCCCGAACCACCAAGCCGAGAAGACATCCCATACGGCAACCCCCCCTCCCCTCCTCATTCATTCGTCCATCCTATGATATCACGGTTCGAATTCTAGGGAGAGGTACCAGACCGCAACCTACCCCAAATTGAGGAGGAGGATAGGACAATAACCAAGGTCTAAATACCCCATCAAGGGTAAGAGCAAAAAAAGGCGTATTATAAGAAATCTCACACGAAGACTTTTTGATGCATAGCGCAGCTAGAAATCCCCTCCCCTCCTCTTTTGTGATCCTTGGGAACATGGATTTCCTACATACGGTTCGTTGTTTTTTTCCCCCTTCCCCCTTCCCTCTTTCCCTTTCCCATAGAATGGCTGGCCAATGGGATGCCGACATGTGTGGGCGACTGCAGACTAGATGGTGCGGCGGGGGGCCGGCGTTCGAAAGGAAAAAAAAAATGAATGAGAATGAAGCAGGTACAGCGCCGGTATGAAATGTTCATGCTCTGTCAACTTCGGGGGGCGGAGAAGGGTGCCATTCCATATTAAGGGCTCGGGATGATTTGTAGATCTCGAGATGGGAAAGATGGAGGGGGTTCGTAATATAATATTATGATAGTTCTTTTCTTGGGAGCAGGGGAAGAGTGGACGGCGGGAGGGTAATTTATGGTTATTTTTTTCTGCTCTTTTCGATCCTCCCTCCTCTCACTCCTTTTTTTCTTTTCTTTTTCTTTCCTTTTCTTTCCTTCTTCCTCCATTTTCGGTTGAATTGAGGCGGAAAGAGGGAAAGGAAACGCAACTGGATTTCGTGCGGTGAGTTGAAGCTAGGGGGTGGGGATGGGGTGGGGCGCCTTCATGGGTTAGGGAAAGCAATATCCTTTGATTTTCTGGCCTCTTGTTAAAGCCTAATCTAACTACTTTTGGAAGCCATAAAGTGTTGGCAAAGATGCATACAGTAGCCAAAGCATGTTCGTGGTTTTTGTGTTTCTTCGCTGCAAAAAAGTGTGCTGAGTTCGCGGGAGAAAAAAACAGCGAGGCAATACGTTGGCGGAAAGATATGAAAGGGGTAGAATTGAGATAGGGTTTCTACGAGAATTGAACTTGGGAATGGAGAGACTGGATGGGATGAGGATAATGTAAATGTATTGCCATAATAATAAAGTAACGTGAACTTTTTAGTGCGTGACTTGACAGGATAGACCCGGGGGAACAAATGATACACATTGCTGCCACGGTACCACTGGTCTCTGCTCTGCTCTCTCTCTTACTCCCTTAAGTACCTCTACTTTTGCCAGCGTGGTGTTACAACTCAACTATAACTTCCCATTCACCCGAGATAGCAATTATAGAATTGACGGTCGAAGTTTACTTCTGTGCTCTCTTCTATCTCCCTACTTTTCTTCCTCCTCTTTCTTGCCCACTTTATTTTTCACTTCGACCTGCCCTAGTACCCCTTTGCCGCGTTGTTTGTTCGAAGCGTATCCACTTAAACTACAGTCCCCCTGTCACAATCCATGACATAGCTTTTCTCGGTTACTGTTTCTCCCACATTTTACCATCGCAGCCCGCCTCCGTCTCGACACTCTTCCACCATCGACAACAACACTCCAAAGAAACGCTTCTTCTACAACTACTGCAGTACTGCCCTCCCACTCGCTCCACTTCTGCCGGGGGTGCCAGAATCAGCAGCAGCAGAACTAACAGTGTAAAGGAAAACGAACGCTTGTCTGCCCTTGTTGGTGAGATTCGACAACGACGAACAAAGCTACGAGCGAGTCCAAGGCCCAACCGAGAGTCTCAGCAGGAGGCGGTTACTTTGTTTGCTTAGACCATTCGACAAGAGAGGATTAGGGGACTACCTGAGCAAAGGGGTAAATCACTCTTGGGCTCTTGTTAACCTTGTAAGGTTGAGATTTCACCAAAACTCCAATTTTTCTAAGGTAGGACTCCTGTATCCTGATCACGCATTCCCCGCCCTCCCTCCCACGATCGTGGTGCCACCTTTCTACTCCCCCCCCGCCTCCTTTACGG
>Ga0307510_10005245_pt1 | contig 15406 bp, 10 predicted proteins | sample 12_EM_MG_FD_207224 | JGI IMG/M metagenome (GOLD analysis project Ga0307510, IMG submission 207224) | Populus trichocarpa ectomycorrhiza microbial communities from riparian zone in the Pacific Northwest, United States - 12_EM | ecosystem: Host-associated > Plants > Roots > Unclassified | place...
GGTATGGTTATGAATAGTCTATGGATTATGAACCACCATTTAGTGTAAGCTTTTGATTGATTGTGTTGTTTTATAATCTTATAAACAGTAAAATTCCATCTTGTGATGCAGAAAATAAAGCTGATATGTTCTGCGAGTCCATTGATTTGGTTAACAATCAGAAAAGTAAAACTTAAGCATATATTTTGTTATTCTACACTTGCTAAATAATATTGTTTATCTTATAATGGTTAGATTGTGTTTCATGGGATTGCCATCAATAAAGAGGAAATCATTCTTGATGGAAGTGAAGCCCCTGTAAGAATTGATGCTGAAGCTCTATTGTCATCTGAGAAACTCGCCCCTGCTGCTATTCTGAATAAGGTGAAATATAGCTTCGGTTTTCTAGATGATGTGGGTTGGAATTGTTCATTTTGTTTCCGTTTAAATAAATATAAAACTTTTCTTTTGGTGTGGTTGTTTGCTATTTAATGCTGCAATTCTTCATGTTCATCTTACAGATAAGAGTTCCATATCGACCCGTTGATGCTAAACTTAGCACTCTTACAGAGAGTCGCGACAAACTACCCTCTGGAAAACAGACACTGGCCCTGACGTTAACGTATGTTACAGTTCTACTTACACATACTCAATGAATTTCAACTCTTGTCATCATCTACTCGTGTTTTTGTTGTTTGGCAGTTACAAGTTTAAATTGGAAGATGGAGCTGCAGTGAAGCCTCAAGTTCCATTGCTTAATAATCGCATTTATGATACAAAATTTGAATCACAATTTTATATGATTTCTGACACTAACAAGGTACGTGGACAATTTATATTGTCTTAGCAGATGAGATTTTAAAAAATATGTTGATCATTGCTTAAGGACTGGAATAGTTAACTCATAGTATACAACTAGTATTTCCTGGTAGTAAATTTAGTATTACAATTATTAGCTATACACTGAAAAATGCTACTCTATTCCACACACTATTACTGCTTCATATCATTCAATTTACCAGCAATGGGTGATACTTTTTTTTCCTTGTTGCTTTGAATATGCAGAGCTGATTCTTGTTTTCTTATTTTATTTTTCCCCTTTTTGATTACAGCGTGTATATGCTATGGGTGATGCCTATCCTAATGCTGCAAAACTTCCTAAGGGTGAATACAATTTACGGCTATATCTAAGGTCTGGCCCAATTGCCGAGGCAGTCCAAATTTTAATTAAAAGTCATAGAACCAATTTTTAACCTGTACTTGTTTGTACCAGACTATAAATTCAGTGTAGGAAAAACCTCATTTTTTTTTCTTAGCCACTACTATGAACATTTGATAATTTCAAACTTCATTTAGCAGTAAATGCTTAAAACCCAGCTTAACCTCTGTAATGATACTGATTGTGTTTCAGGCATGACAATGTGCAATATTTGGAAAAGATGAAGCAGTTGGTATTGTTTATTGAGAGAAACTTGGATGGCAAGGTAATGTATCTTTTATTTTAACGTATCTTGAGATTTTAGTTGAATTCAACAGGTGCCACACTTTTGAATGTACATATGGGCATTATACAATTTGTGGATTTTTTTTAAAGTTTTTTTCCTGAAGCATTTTTGTGCTTAAGTCGCATCTTTATTGGCACTATTTGACTAGAAATAGATTTGACTGCAGCTCTCCTTTTGCTTGATAGAATATCGGTTCCCCTTGTGCAAGCACTCTCTTTTTTCTTTCTTTTTTATTCAGGAACTTGATTCTGCGAATTATGTTGCTAATCAACTGACTGAGATCTGGTCTTTTTAATCCAGGAAGTCATTCAATTGAACTTTTTCTCCGAACCAGATGGTCCTGTGATGGGAAATGGTGCTTTTAAGTCCTCAGTTTTAGTTCCAGGGTATGTTTTGTCTTGAATGATTATTTCCATGGTTCACTAACCTTGTGTTATTTTCTGTTTCATTGTGCATTTTATAACTTCAAAGTTATTTTGTAGGAAGAAAGAAGCCATTTACTTGGGCCCACCAGTGAAAGACAAGCTCCCTAAGGTATTATCCCTGCTCCCAACTCCTGTGGTAAAAGAACAATATAAATTGGAATTTCTCAATTTCTGCAGAATGCTCCACAAGGATCTATACTGCTGGGATCAATCTCATATGGAAAACTATCATTTGCTGGCGAGGAAGGGGGGAGAAGTCCACAAAAGAACCCTGCATCTTACCGAATCACTTATGTTGTGCCACCAAATAAGGTTTATTTTCTTGTTTTTTGGCCCCTTATAAGTCAATTTATGAGGATCTAATGAAGTTGCCTACCATTGTTTTCATTGTAAACTAAATCCAAGGCCGGGCTTATCATTTTGCTAATGTTGCTTTGACAGGTTGATGAGGACAAGGGGAAAAGTTCTTCAACTAACTCGAAAACTGTGTCTGAGCGTTTAGAGGAGGAGGTACTTGTGCCATCTTGAAGCAAGATGTTCTAAGTGCATTTTCAAGTAATTTAATAATTGTCATCGATTCTTGCATTAGAAATAAAAAAATGGTCTTATCACCTCATTTGGTTGCTGTAAAATTGGCAATGATTGAATTGCTTTGCATCATCAAACAGGCACATGCCTCTGGGATCATTTTGCTTGAATCCTTTGATTTTTCTGTTACCTTTTTAATTCTTGATTATCTGTCCTTCATACGCTGTTGAACGCTGAGGTTTTGATTATCATCTTTGAGTTTAGACCTTTTAACTACATGTATACCTCAGGTTCGAGATGCAAAGATTAGAGTTTTTTCAAGCCTAAAACAAGACACTGATGAAGAACGCTCAGAATGGAAAAAGTTATCCGCATCTCTTAAGGTTGGATATTACTAAATTTAAAGACTAATATACTGTTGTCCTTTATAAGCTATTTTTTGACATTTTGAAGAAGCATCATTTCACGTTATCAAAGAGCTCTTTTTTGTCTCTCTCCAAAACTCAACTGTTTAGGTCAAATCATCTTCTGGAGTAATTCAGAATCCAGTAAATTTTCTAGAATACATGTTTAAATTTTGTCCCATATGCTGGAATTGCAGTATCATGTTGGATTTAAATGCGCATTTAACTTGGGAAAATTTCATAAAGGTGGTCGAGGTTTCCCAAATTGAAGAGTTTGCTTTACTTGTCCTATTTGTTTTGCATTGAAACGAGGACAATTGCACCATGAGCAATCTTGCAAACTTTCAAGCCTCAACATGTGCCTTGATTATATGGGTTTCAGGCATTTGAAACTCAGCCTCCTTTGCTGTTGGCAGTCAATTGCATTTAAAGGTTATAGAATTATTTCAATACATTGTGACCTAATAATCATGGGTCCTTTGGCAGTCTGAGTACCCAAACTATACTCCACTACTTGCTAAGATTTTGGAAGGCTTGCTTTCTCAGAGTAATGTGGAAGATAAAATTCGTCATCATGAAGAGGTAATTTCCATGAAAAAGTAACAATAATATATGTTGCAGTGCTATTTTTTTCACATCCTCTATGAAGAAACATGCTATGAAAATAGCAATTCACGTGTGCATGCATTCTGCAGGTTATAGATGCAGCAAATGAAGCAATAGATAGTATTGACCAAGATGAGGTGGCAAAGTTCTTTTTGCACAAGAGTGATCCAGAAGATGAGGAGGCAGAGGTGTGTATCTATGTTGCCAATTTTCTACCTTCTTTGTGGTTCCCTTTTGGACAAAATTCCTTGTAGACTTTTTTCGAAGTTAATAAATGAGCTATTGGCATATTAGTTTTATCAAAATTAACACCAGTTTCACATGGTTGCTTTAATTTTGTGGTTTCAATTTGTTATACTCGATGATGTAAGCTCTGCTCCCTCCTACTGTTATAATCTCTCTCTCTCTCTCTCATCAATTGTAGCATGTATTTGCATTCATTTACTTGAATAGCAGTTATGAAGCTGCGCCTGTTATTCTTTTATTGTAGAAAATGAAAAAGAAAATGGAGACAACCAGGGATCAATTGGCCGAGGCACTGTACCAAAAAGGGCTGGCATTGATGGAGATTGAATCTCTAAAGGTAGTAAAGATCATCTCTTTTTGGTTGTAGGTTTATGCCCCGTGAAGTGTTTTTTATTTTTTTTTAATTCCATCAAATTAGTTACATGGAATAGCTGGTTTTTCCTATAGTACTTGTGTCCAATTGACTGGACTAGGATGCTGGTATCAAAATCCGGCTTGGATCAGCAAGATTTTTTATGGTTTCTGAAACATGCTTGCTTCCCTAGTCCTTTAAAAGAAAAAAAATGTTTTCAAGGACAGTTGAACAACATTACTGGTTAGAGAGTCGGACCCTGGCAACCTGTGGTCCTTTTTGAAATTTTGACCTGAGCAATGACTGACCTTTCTTTTTCCCCTTGAACTTTTTCTTTGGTTTTTGTTTTTTCTTTTTGGTAAAAGGATTTGATACTGTATATCTGCAGGTGTTTGATTTGCCAAATTCTTAAAACATAGATACACCTAAAGAAAATGACGGGCATAAATAACTCTCATTGACACTAAAATATGAATGCAGGCCCTTTGTTTCCGTGGTATTTGTGATTTATGTATCTTACAACTATCATCATGGCAGGGTGAGACAGCTGAAACGGAAGGGACAAAAGATTTGTTCGAGGATAATTTCAAAGAGCTGCAAAAATGGGTTGATACAAAGTCCTCGAAATATGGCACCCTCTTAGTGCTACGTGAAAGACGACGAGGAAGGCTAGGAGCGGCACTAAAGGTAATATCTTCTTCCTTGTGTCATGTTTGTTGTTAACTCAGCCGGGCTTCAAGTTTATTTTGACCATAAGATAGTATTTGTCACTTGTCAAGAATGTATGTTGAGAAGAATGATAGGGTTTGGTTATTATATTTAGTTAGTTGGTCATTTTACTCGAACCTGAACATCCATTGTCTCCAGGCATTGAATGAAATGATACAGGATAATGGAGATCCACCCAAGAAGAAGCTGTATGAACTGAAGCTCTCATTGCTCGATGAGATTGGATGGGATCATTTAACAACACACGAGAAAGAGTGGATGCACGTTCGGTTCCCCCCAAGCTTGCCGCTTTTTTAAGTTTATTTTATGTTCACAAGATTGAATGATAATTAGGCTTCTGTAAGCACCCTGTTTTATCCTGCACGAATTTAGGCTGTAGACCTTTGTTCATCACTTTTTTTATTTTTTTAAAAAATTCCAAGAAAAACAAAAGAGGAGAAAAATGAATCAATCTTTAATGCTTTGTATCTTCAATCCCCGACGCTGCATTTCAACGAAACCTTTGATGTATGGCAGTATTCTAGGAGACCAAAGGTCATTTTTTCTTCTTCTTGATGTGACATAGGAGTTTAAAGGTAAACTAACCAAAAATCTGGAGAGTGTTTTTCATAGTTTTCAAACAAATCTCGGCAAACTAGAGCACTTCAAAGACTCTAATACTAGCATAGTTGAAGAACTTCTGCTGCTGGGAGTACCGCAACTTATAAGTTGCGTTTCTTTTTTCTTTTTAAATCTCACAAGACAATGCTGCATTGATTTGATTATCAGAGTGCTCGTAACAATTGATTTCAAACAGTATAAATCTTGACCCTTGCTGGATTTCCAGACAATGGGTTTGCCTCTTTCTTAATTTGGACGAGACTCGAAATAAAACCATCTTTTTTCTACGAGTACCAAAACGTATGCAAGTTTCCAAATGTTATGCAATCAAGTCTACACGATAGGGTTGAATGGGAAAATCGATTGCATGCACCAGGCAAGGGGATGGTTGAAGAAACTAACAGTAACTTAGCATTCGTCATCATGAAGGGGTACTTTTCATTATAGACTTTTGACCAGCAAAGTTCTTCCTTGAAAATGATACTTTTCATGTTCCATTGATAAGCTCCAAATATTTTCTTATTCTAAATTTTATATTTCTTACTTGTCCTATAGGCTACGTCAAGCTTAATGGTGGAGCCAGCCACAAAGATGCTAGACAAGTGGACTGCCCTCACGAAAAATTCCGGCAACCATGAAATCGACGTGGAGAGAGAAATGACGGCGACGGCCTAAGAGATCATATATAGCCAAGATGCTATGAAAATGGGAGCAAGGTTGTTTGAGAAATTAAGAGCAATGCAAGTCACTCTGTTTAAAATCAAACCGTTATGTGGCCCGGGGGTACCCTTTAGCAGGCTCATCTCCCCTGAAAACACCTTCGAGGCCAAAAAACTTGGAAATGAAACTGATGCTAAGAATTCTAATGATGGGTGTTCTCCAAAGGATTTGCTAGGGTTATTGCTCCAAGATCATCGTAAGTGTAGACTTTCTTCTTCTTGGTGGCCACGAGACCACAGCATTGGCTCTATAGATCATGGACATTGCTGCTTCAATTCTGGCTATGCATCCAGAGTGGTAATTAGAACAGATTGATCAGAAAGGAGATAAATATTTTCAAAGAAAAGGATGCTCGAATCTAAGATGGGCCATGTAGCTAGCTAGCAGCCACTCTAATCATAACTTAATTACTCCTATATATATATATATATATATATATAGACACCTAAGAGTTGATGTGGTTAGCAGTCATAATTAAAGAAAAACATTGGTCTTAAATAATATACTATATATTTATAAATTCTTTTCTTGACCCTTTTTTTCAAACAGAATTCTTTTCAGAATGAGAATTTTAGAGAGCAGAAACAAATGGCATGGTCCAAGGGTGTGCTTATATATATATATATATTCAAGGAAAGGAGGCTCGAATCTGTATTGGAATGAGAATTTTATTTTTCCAAACAGAAACAGATTTCTTTTCCTGATGCAGAATGAGAATTTCTGAGAAACGTAAAATAAATGGAATGGTCTCCTTTGACTGTTCCCATTTCTTATACCACGCGTTTCAGTACTGTTGAGTCTAATACCGCGGGAGCGTTGACTTTAAAATTTAACTGTTCACTGATTGCTACGGGGGAAACTATCAGATGGTATATTTATCCTTTCAAAAACATTTAAACAGTAAAATAATTTATTTATCTTCAAAATAAAATAAAAAATTTAGAACTATTGACATATTTTTCTTGTTTTTTTTGTTTTTTAGAATACAATAAAAAATTATTTTTACACTTAGAAAAAGATTTATAAATAATATCTGTAATATATTTGGCCTTATATAATAGTTTTTTTATTCAATTAGTTTTATATGTGTTTATATTTTTATGATTTTTTATTGATTTTAATAAATAAATTCAGGAAACATACCAGATAAATATTTTATTTTACATCATCAAATATTTTGATCTATATCTATCTCTTAATTTTTCTAGTTTTTTTTTATAGTTATTATTAACAATTTTTTTCAATATACTGTTATAAATGATTTTCTTGACCCTTTTTTTCTCAAACAGAATTCTTTTCTTGATGTAGAAAGAGAATTTGAGAGAAACAATAAATAAATGGAAAGGTCTCCATTTACTGTTTCAATTTCGTGTGTCATGTGTCTCAGTACTGTTGGGCCTAATAAATTAAGGGTTCAATCCTATGAATTTATTGATTTTGACTTTAAAATTCACAAAATCTGGGGACTGCCTTCCAGCGAAGTGCCTTAATTAGTGATGTTGTGGACTGCTAGCTATTAATTAGCATTTTCCACACGCAACATCGATCCTATACATGTTAGAACTTGAAGGATATATATATATATATATATAGCTAGGCTCGCTAGCTAGGCGATATATCCTTTTCGTTTAAGTATGTATGTCCACATATGAAGTTCAAATGCGTGGTGGGAATTATGGTGACAATGTACGTAATAGACTCTTTGTTGGATCGATCGATCAGTCATTTTTCCTCAAAAAAAATAAAAATAAAAATTGTTTATTTGATGATGTGCATAAGCCTTTGAGATTTACAGTTTCTGAAAGGGTGGAAAAGAACATTGAATGATTAATTATGGCAACTAAAATAACCAGGGACTTATAATCTATATATATTCTACGCTATTCATCATTTCTTCCAAGGAGCCACAAGAAAAAGCATAATTGGCATGGATGTATCCTGTGGTTTGAAAACTCTATACGTACATCATGAACTAGCTATTGGCAAGAAAAGGAGCCTAAATGGGCTGGAGAATGAGTTGCAGGCCATTGCCGGGCCTCAAGGAAAGCAAAATAGCTGGAGAATGACTGTATGTTGGAGAGACAGAGAATGAAAACCTAGTGAGAATCAAGGTTAGCACAATCTTATACTCCATCATTGTCAAGTTCCTGCCAATGCACATTCTTCCTCCAAACCCAAAAGGCAGAAACCCCATCTTGTGTCTGCATCCACCATACAAGTCATCCTTGAACCTCTCTGGTTTAAACTCGTTCGCATCTTCTCCCCATAGTTTAGGGTCATGGTGCATGGCTACAACATCAATCCACATGTTGGTCCCATTTGGTATTAAGAGGTCATTTACTTGAATATCTGCTCTAGCTTGCCTCTGTACATTAGGCGATGGCGGGTAGAGTCTTAAAACTTCATTCATCACCCACCCCATCTGCAATGCATTGAAAATAAAAGAAAAGTACATTAAAAAATGTGCAAAATGTCTAATTCAATATTGTATGTATCTGTGCTAGCTGGAATTATCTTAAAAGCACATTCTCCGCGTCGAGGTGTGGTGTATTCGTATAATTTCAATAAAATCTTTATGGATATTAATTCTGAGACTTAAGCCTAAAACCTCTTAAAGATTAATTATACTTTTTAACCATTAAACTAACTTCTTAAAAGTTGTTTTTCTAATGTTTTCAAATACACCGAAGAAGGCACTGTAACAGAGATGATGACGCAAATGCATATGTAAGCTTGTCAAATCCATTCTGTGCATGGGGGTGGTGTTGGGCGGTTAGGGGTATGTTGTCAAAAACACTTTTGGCCAGTCAAAACCATGGGGGCTTAGCCATGTGTAGGTGGGAACAAAAAGTGTCAATTCGTTGTTACTAGTGGCACTCAGACATGCCACGCCACCTTATATTAAGTGCCCAAGAGGTGGGCGTGTGGACTAAGACCTTCTTGTATTTGACCTAGACCATCTGATTACAATTTGGTCACTCAGACACCAACCTCAAGGGTTTCCAACATCAATTTTATTCAATCCCCCTCTCTGCAAGTTATTCTTATTATAATGGCTCTATACGTAGCCAATCTTAGATTCGAGCTTTTTTTTTTAAAAAGAATTATTGACATAGTTTAGAATATATAGCCTATATATATATATATATCACATTGCTAATTAATTTGGATGCTCTAGCTAGCATGTAGCTAGCAAGCTCATGGCAACTAAGGAAAAAAGGTGCGGTAATTTAGTTGGTGTCACTGAGGGTTCCTGTAAATAAATGAAATGCATGTAAATTTTACGTATAGAAGTACGCAGCAAACATCTTTTTGTTAGTGCATGGCCCCTACTTATAGTCTATATTCAATTATTCATCTCTCCATTTACATGTACATACATATATGGGGGATGATCGATGGACTCTAGCTTTTACCCTAAGAATTTCAGATGAAAGAATTAGTATTAAACAAAGAAACAAATCATAGATGCATGCATGACCATAATCAGAAAAAATGTGATTCAACTAGCTAGCATCTTACGTACCTTCTTCAGTCCAGCAACCTTCGTGAAATCAATTTCTTTATCCCCTGTAACTTCTCTAATCTCCTCTCTCAATTTGTTTTGCCACTCTGGATGCATAGCCAAAAGCAGCAATGTCCATGATAGAGCCAAAGCTGTGGTCTCGTGGCCACCAAAGAAGAAAGTCTTGCACTCATCGACCAATTGCCTTGTTGTTAGCATCTTCCCTGACATTCCATTTACATGATCCTCTTGGAGCAATAACCCTAGCAAATCCTTTTGAGGACACCCATCATTAGAATTTTTATGAGCTTTTATGATAGATAAGAGGAGAGCATCAATTTCATTTCCAAGCTTTTTGGCCTCGATGGTTTTTTTAGGGGATATGAGCTTGCTAAAGGGTACCCCCACATAACGGTTTGATTTAAACAGAGTGATTTGCATTGCCCTTAATTTCTCAAACACCTTGCTCCCATTTTCATAGCTTATGCCAAAGCTTGCCTTGGCTATGATCTCTCCGGCCGTCGCCGTGATTTCTCTCTCCACATCTATTTCATGGTTGCCGGAATTTATGAGGCCAGTCCACTTGTCTAGCATCTTTGTGGCGGACTCCACCATTAAGCTTGACATAGCCTATAGGACAAGTAAGAGATATAAAATTTAGAATAAAAAAACCCTTGGAGCTTATCAGTGTGGAACATGTAAAAGTAATCATTTCCAAGGTAGAATTTTGGTAGTCAAAGTCTATAATCTAGCTAGAACCAAATCAAATCACGGTGAGATAAAGATTGCCATTTAGGACCTTTTTGACAAATTACGTGAAATTCTATCCATCCATTTACTCTATGAAGTTTATGCGACCACACAAGAACATGAAAATGAAACACATCCTTTTCTATTTATGGTAAGGTGATCATGTACATTAACACACACTATTATGTTAATTAGTGAATAGTCGATGCCAACGATTTGGGTGCATTCTTTCCACAAAATTCACCATTGAAACTATCTGATTTACACACATAGAATTAATAGTAACAGGATTAATAAAAAGAGAGAGATGGTATAAATGGACCTTCAAGTTGGCTGGAGAGAATGCAGGAGTGATAACATGGCGGTGGCGAACCCATTCATCACCTTCAGCCATGACCAAACCATTACCAAACATGGGTTCTCTATCATGTTTAAACACTCGAGGCTTTCCCCAACTCTTGCCCATCACCCCTGAAGTCATTTCTTTCAAGAAATCTGGGTCTGCTATGTACAAAAATGGCTCTGTACCTAACCAGTATATGAATACTTTCCCTACAAGGCATCAAATGTACACATATTATTATTCGTGTTACATATACACATATCTGTATACTTGTCTTAACAGAAGTAGCCTTAATTCCTTGTATAAAGTTGACACACACGGCAACAAATGTGAAAATTGCATACGTTAGAAGACGAAAAAATTCAGAAGAAGAAGAAGGTCATGAGTCTTACCATGAGACTTCTGCCACTGAGAGAAGTAGGGAAAAACTGAAGAATGAATATCATTAAAGATTTTTGAGGACCCAGAAGAAGAAGAAGAAGAAGAAGAAGAAGAAGAAGAAGAAGAAGAAACTGTTGCTTCCCTACTAATCCTTTTGATTTCCCTATGATTTCCTAAAGGGAAATTTGGTGTTGGACCTCGAAACCCATTTTTCTTTAGCTTCATATGCGCCCTACCAGGCAAAATCCAGCAAGAAAACAATATTCTCCATATTACGTTAAAAAAACTACCAAGAAAGGAGAAAATAAGCACTTGAAATATCAACACTCCCATCTCTCTTATCTTTCACGCACAAAAACAAGCAATTAAAAGCAATGTTACGATATCTTCCAAGGCAGAAGATATAAATCGCACTAGTGTTTCTTGTTCTAGCTTTCGTATTGATAAGAGAGATGGAGGAAGCAAAAGGGTATTTATAAATGGAGAGGAGAGGCTTCAGAAATGTCGGAGATTTGACTAGAGAAACTACATGCCCCATTACGTAGTTTAAGTTTGAACATTCTCTCTCTTTTTTCTTTTTTTTTTGCGCTTTTTCCAACCTGCCTTTTCATTGATTTGAGGCTGTCAAATTTCTAGTCTCTCTTCTCTTATTATTCCTAAGTATGAAATTAAGAAAATCTGATGTGGAAACATCACTTCTATTCAAACGAATTCCTCCTGTAAATGTTTTCCGCCTTTTGGATTTTTGACCATGGCTGCAGCATACCTACTCTTGGACTGGATTGCAACCCCGTGTGTGCCCTTGATATTTATCAAAGTTTCTTTTTGTTCATTTACCACTAGTTTACACTTCAATCAAAAACTAAATTTACGTTTACTACTATTTTAATTTTAAAAATATATTTTTATATTGCTTAATGCATTAATTTCAAGAAATAAATTCCTTTTATCTTAAAATATGGACTTGAAAAACCAGATAATGTATTTTATAATTAGGGAGAAAACTAGGGAAATTGATTAGTCTTCTCATTCTAATATAAATGGTATATCTTTGACTAGACTGAAAAAAATATATTTAATATTGAAATCTAATAAAAACAATTCAAGAATAAGACCATAAAAATCAAAAGTGTCTCTAACTTTTATATTTATATATATTTGAAGGTTTCAAATACAATTAATACTGTAGCCACACAATCCAGAGGGATAAGAATTATAATTATTCCGAGTTTATTATTATGGATAATTAATGTATTTAATTATATATATGGTAGTTATGATACCATGCAAGTAGGGTCCTAAATGATTCTAAATTATGACGAGAGAAGTACAATTATAAAGTAAAAAAATCTTACGCGGAATCACACATGAATGTCAATAATAATGTTGAAGTACTGCAACAATTTTATTTTGATAAATGGGGTAATTAATAGCCAAAATATAATTAAATGCTGAAATATTAAAAGATATAGATATTTTTTTAATAAAAATAGCTCAGTTTGAGGATATCATGATTCAAAAACACAATATTTCAATAATATCGCAGTTCAAAACCGCAATATTTGATACATGTCACATTTCAGAACTACGGCATTAATTTAATGTCGCATTTTTAAATTGCGACATCTGATTCAATGTCGTGGTTCAAAACTGCAACATTCTCAAGGAAACATTTTTGAAAAATAACTGGATATTTGATAAAATAGTTGGACAGTAGCAAAAACGATCAAACTATTTTAACTACTATAAGGTTTAGGGTTATTTTCATGTTTTAAGACTAAAAAAGTTTATAGAATTATAATTTTTTTTTGTTAATATGAGGTTTTATTTATTTTATTATTTTAGAGAGTTAAAGCATTTATAATTTTATCAAAACTTGAATAGAGTTTCCTCTGTATAGGAAATATATCCAAAACTTTATGCCGCTTAAAAAAACATGCAAAAAATCACAACAATCGCAATCAATAAATCTTAACTAAACTTAATATATTCTCATATTCCATAATCACAAATAACCTAAAAATGCAATACACACACACATCCATGCATGCAAAATGAATATAAAATAATTTAATATTCAAGTAATCCTAAAATATATAAACATAACTCAACGTCTATGTTGTCTATTGGATGATCTGGACTCATCAGTAGCACGACTGAATTCAGATCCCGCTTGAGTGACCTCGTCCTTTGTCATATCATCATCAAGAGTTAGCTTCTTTTCAAAGATTTTAAGTCTAGTGCGATAAACATTTAACCACCAGGATGCTACAGTGTGAACTTCGCTTTCTTCATCTATATTTCAAAGATAAGATACGGCCTCTCGACCCTCTCGTAACAAGAAACCAACATAATATTAATAAAATATTAATGTTAAATTAAAAATAAATACATAAAACTCAACGATTAACATATCATAAAAAAACTTTATTACTTACGTGATGTTGAATCCGCTAGATATGTTACTCGTACTACATATATTTATGTGGAGGAACTTGCTCGAGATCCGGAGTAATGATTCGTCGTGTTATACCCATGTATCAAATTATATACTCTTCATCAGTAATCAAGAGATATATCTTTGTAAATATCTCATTTCTCTGTGTATCTCACTGTGCTAATATTATAAATAATTGTTTTAAAAAAATATATTATTTTAATATATTTTTAAATAAAAAATATTTTTAAAAAACAACCATTATTACACTGACAAACACTATTTAGATTAGCATCCATTAGAGGATTGGGTTCATTATATCGTAGTCTTTGTAATTGAACAAAAAATTGTCAGTGCTTTTAGAAATTACAGAGCTATTTAGAAATAGAATAATATTTTATTTTTCTAAAAAATAAAATTAGAAAAGAAAACTTGGGACTTTCTCTTCTAATAAAATATTCTAATTAATAGTACTTTGATTAGCTTAATTGGAATTAATTAGTGACTAATTAAAGCGGTGATTATATATATACACACAATGTCCTTTTGTGTACCAAAAGACAAGCTCTTTAGTTACTAGGATTGGTCCCTGTATGGACATGCATATATACCTATGTTCAAGCATCCCAGATTTCATTCTTGAAAACATATATACCTATGTTTATTAAAATATTATAATTCCAAAGTCATCGATCAAAAGATCAGATTCTCTCTGTTTATGTTTTTTTTAGGTGAACAGTATAGAGTCAGAATATCTTTAATCCACCATCAACGATCCAGGCTAAGTGTAGATACAATCTCTTGCTTTCTTCTTCTTCTTCTTCCTATAGTTTTTTTTCCAGGCCAAGTGTTCTGAAAGCCGATTATTTCTGTCGTAATTGGATGGCTAAATTAGTTGTGTCTGTTTTTTTTTTTATTGAATATATTGAATTTTTTTAAAAATTAACAACTAATCTTTAAACAAAATATTATTTTATTGGTGGGCTTATACTTGATTACTTTGCAGCAAGGTGTAAAAATTTATTTCAATTTTAATAACTAGTTTAAAATTTTAGATTGAAAGAAATATAGTTTTCAATGATGTTAGTGGAAGCTAGTTGCTTAAGATGGTTGAGTAATTTGACATGATATTTAATAGGTTTTTCGAAAAAATGTTCGCTTACAAATCATTAAATTTTCAAATAATTAATTTAGTGAATCACATTTTAGGATGCAATAGAAAAATCATAAAAATAAAATAAAATAATTAAAAATACATCAATCACAAAATAATTTGGATAAATTTAATTTGATATTTAACAGTTTTATTGGCTTGATCCTTGAATTTAAACAATGAACTAGATTCACCTAATAGTTTCTCTCATGCTTAAAGTTAATTAATTATTCCAAGTATATCTTTTGTTTCAGATTAATGTTTCATATTTATTTATTATTTATTGTTAAGGAATAATAAATTCTCACTAGCTTTTAACTTAATATGGTTTTATAACAAGATTTCAGAGTTTTAATGCAAACGACTATAAATTTAAATTTTACTATTTTATTTTAATTAATAAACTTAAACAAGACATAGTGTAAGTCTATATAAGTTTAAAATGTTTTAAATTAAAAAAATATTAAAAAATATTTTGAAATCTCAAAATTGAGATAATTTTTTAAATGCGATAATATTTTTCATTATGTTTTACTATTTTATCCACGAATCATAGCTCCACTTAGAAATATCCAACGATGAGAGACGACAAGCCCTAGTTACATCAAGAAAAAAGAGATGTTAAAGAGGGGGAGGATTACTTTTACTTTTATATGTAACTATTAATAATATATTAAAAGAACACCAAAAAGTAAAGAAGATGAGAACTGTTTTCACTGACAGGCCTCTTGGATATTGAGTTA
>Ga0307510_10005246_pt1 | contig 15404 bp, 6 predicted proteins | sample 12_EM_MG_FD_207224 | JGI IMG/M metagenome (GOLD analysis project Ga0307510, IMG submission 207224) | Populus trichocarpa ectomycorrhiza microbial communities from riparian zone in the Pacific Northwest, United States - 12_EM | ecosystem: Host-associated > Plants > Roots > Unclassified | place...
GGATGCCCATGGAATATTATCATTAATTTAGATACAGCTGAAATATTGGGTTTGAAAAGGGTTTGGTATTGGAATATATTTTGCCTTGAGAGCTGCTGCTAGCCCACCCTGCTGATAGCCCACCAGACAGAAATGAAAAGTACCCTTCCAGCTCTGTGTTTATGGGACCCACTCCACGTCATCCACACATGGCGCCGTGTTGGAGTTTGAATTTGCACGCTACCACGGCTTTAATTTCTCTCTTCAAATACGTCAATGCCATCCATGTCCTCTATCCTCCTGACAGAATTTTTTCCCTCTCAACTCTGCCATGCGTGGAAAAAAATTATTTTTATATTTTTAAATTTTTTAAAAAACTTTTAATTTTTTTATTAAATTTTATTTAAATTTTTTAAATTTTTTTAATGTATTTATATCAAAAATAATTTTAATATATTTTTAAATTAAAAATATTTTAAAAATTAAACACAACAATACTTTTTTACATCATGATGAAGCAAGAAAAACGCCACCCCTGGTTTTAATTTTTCTTCTTCACAAGAAACAAGGATTTCTTTCAAATCTCTGAATTATTGTCCACTTTTGACAATTCAATTATGGTAATAGTGTCGTTCAACAAATATTTCGAAGTTCGTGGCTATCACTTTCAATCTATCGTGCTTTTAGAAGGAATTCTTTGCCCATTCTCATCGCATTAGTACATGTTTTTAAAAACGACAATAGGATGTGAAATATGTTTGTACAAATAAGTGTGTGGTGTATACTTGATTGTGTTATTTACCAGGAAAAAAAAAGTGACACGACAAATGTATTAAATATTAATTTTAAAAATATGTTTGTATTTGTGGTTTAAAAATATTTTTTAATTTTTTTTAAATTAATTTTTTAATGTTTTTAAATTATTTTGATGTGATGATGTCAAAAATAATTTTTTTTAAAAAAATAAAATTATTTAATATATTTTTAAATGAAAATCATTCTACAATATCTTATAAATTTCAAGATTCAAATTTAGTGAATGATGAGGGCATTCTGTTAAACAAAAAAAATAAAACATCATATTCCTGTAATTTATGTGAGAATCCACGGTGAATTTAGTTGATTTTATTCTTCTTCTTTGAAAAATTAATATTCCCAGACTTTGGCAAGGCAATGTGCTAGCCGTATGTTTTTTAACAAACTTGTCAATTTGTATTTCTAGATATATGGTTTCTTTCGCAAGTTTTTTACTTTTATTTTTATCTTTGAAGAAAAAAAGTAAATTACTAAAAAAAATAAGTATATTAAATTATCCAAAGATCAAAGGCTATCTTTTATTTATTAATATAGATATCCGAGTCAGTTTACGTATATTTTAACTAATTTACATTAATTTTAATTTTGTTAAATAAATTATTAAATATCATCTCGAGATCCCGTGTCGCTGCTTAGCTTTGAGAAAAAATAGGATATTTATGTTCGATTAATAACCAGGGGATTTCAAAACTCAAGTTAGATAAAAAAAATTACATCGAGATATTTCTAAATTAATTTATTTCATCAAGATTATTATCAAAAACATTTCCATTCTCCTAGTTTTTTTTATATATTTAAAAAAGGTAATCTGATCTGCCGTGGAATGCATGGCAATTAACGTAAAGAAATGGATTAAAAAGTCTAAGACTGACCTGTTCTTATTAGTGGCCCACGTGCATTCCCATGCCTGGTATATAGTTTCAACTTGGTCTTATGTTCAACGTCTGTTTTACAAAAACACAACTAAACTTTAGCTTTGAAAGTTGAAATATTGACTGTAGAAGAGGAAATATATTTTGATTTTGTTTTGACTTTTACTAACATTGGATAAGATTTGCATTTATTTATTTTTAATTTAGATGCTTTTCCTCCAAAGACATACATACATTTTCAAAGTTTCAAGTTGTTCTTCGATGGTTAGATGGAGAAAAACTAAAAAATTAATGTTATTATAGTATATGATATTTGTCAAACGTGTTTTTTAATTTAAAATATATAAGAATAATTTTTTTTATTTTTAATATCAACACATAAAAATCATTAAAGAACACTTTAAAAATTATTAATTTAATATTTTTAAAAAAACACTTTTTAAAAAATAAAAATTACCACGGTAGCAAAACAACTTATAAGAAAGAATGTGTTTGGAAGTGTGGTTGCGATTGTTTTTTAAAGTGTTTTTCACTCAGAAATATATCAAAATAATTTTTTTTATTTTTTAAAAATTATTTTTGACATGCGCATCAAAATAATATAAAAAAAATTAATTGTTTTTAAAAATATTTTTAAGATGTAAAAAAGTAAAGTAAATGTGATAATGATAGATGGCCGCCATAAATTTAATATGGGCCTTGATACACACAGGCCCATATCATTACACCGTCTATTCCCTGCTCTAAAGTTCTGAAACGAGCTTAGTATCTTCATATAATACTTGGCAGCCTCTCTTTAGCGTTGTAGCATAGTGCATCGGAAAACAGCTCTCCCCCCAGGCCCCAGTTCACTAGTAAAGCCCATAAACAAAACCCATTAAAGCCCATTTGCTATTGCAAAATCACGCCCGACTCTACTGTTCCGGTTTTTACCTAGATTTGAATGGGATCATAAAGGATGCAGGTAAAATCCAACTTTATTTATACGGGCTACTCGCATGGACGAATGAGGGTTCACCTTATCTAACTCAATAGCTATTTGATACATGCTCTGTAATGAATTATATATTTTTTAATATAAAAAAATTATAAATGTAGATAAAAAAATTATATATTATTTAATTAAAAAAATAAAAAAATCATAAATGATAACAAAAAAAACAAAACTAAAAAATTAAGAGTTGGATGTAGATAAAGATATTTGATCTTACAACATGAGTCATTTACCTGATTGTGTTAAATGATTTTGTTTATTAAAAATTTTATTTTCATTTAATCAAGTGATAATAAAGATAGACACATATGAAATCGATTGAATAAAATCAGAGGAAAAGCATATTATGAAAGGTTATACGTATTAGAAATATTATTCAAGAATAAATATTTTTTATTTTTAAAAATAAATTTTATTTATATATAGCATAGAAAAAATTAAAGTTGAATTAGAATAATCTATTCGAAAAATTAAATACATACAAAATAATTAAAAATAATAATAATTGTTGTTTAAAAAGGCTATATAAACAATAAAAAAATAAAAAGAATGATTATTAATTTAAATATAAATTAAAAAAATTATTTTAAAAAAACACATGAGGTCAAGCGTTGCAGACCTTAAAAGTCATGCCTACATGCATGACCCTTTATGTTTCTATGATCTCTTGATGGGATGGGTGGCATTTTGTTTACCCAATTTATTTTAAAAATAAAAGCAAGTGACTTGTTATTTGTTTTTCTCAAGATTCTAGCCACTGTGTTGCTAAAAAAAATCAAGGCTAATGCTTTTTTGATATAGAATCCATTTTCAATTCATTTCTTTTTTAATTCAAAACACCTATAAAATATCATAAACACCTTGATAAACTTATATATAGCTTCAAACAACTCAAAAATCCGCTTAGAAATCCAAAATCAACCTAAAACCAAAAACATTCTCGAGCTTATATCTGTCATCTCGGGAAAAGTGAAGGAAAAAGAACACCGAGGATAAACTCCCCTCGTCGAATGGAAATCATTAATACCAAAATTAATTTTTTTCATGGTTAAAATTGGAGTCAACCGAGACTTTTTTCTATATCACTGGAATTCAACCACTTTCTCTCTTCTCTCTCAAACCATCCACTAAATAATTAAGTAAAAAAAAGTTCTGGAACAGATATATAATTTTTAAAAAATTATAGGGACCAAAAGCAATTGAGCTTTAATTTAGCCCTAAAAAAATGCATCGACAAAAAAAAATTCGAGGCCCGAAATAAAAAAAATTACTACAGTGAGTTCATAGTGAACTATAAGAGCATGAACAACATTTCTTGACATAATAATTTCAGTGAGTTCATAGTGAACTATAAGACCGCGAACAATATTTCTTGACACAATGATTTTCTTATAGCATTTAGATTTTCTTACAATATTTTTTTATATATATCTTGATTTCCATGTTAGATTTTATTTCTCTCTTCTCTCTCAAACCATCCACTAAAAAAATAAGTAAAAAAAAGTTATGGAACAGATATATATTTTTTAAAAAATTCTAGGGACCAAAAGCAATTGAGCTTTAATTTAGCCCTAAAAAAATGCATCGACAAAAAAACAATTCGAGGACCGAAATAAAAAAATTACTACAGTGAGTTCATAGTGTACTATAAGAGCGTGAACAACATTTCTTGACACAATGATTTTCTCATAGCATTCAGATTTTCTTATAATATATTTTTTTTATATCTTGATTTTCATGTTAGATTTTATTTCTCTCTGTCTCTCAAACCATCCACTAAAAAAATAAGTAAAAAAAACTTCTGGAACAGATATATAATGTTTTTAAAATTCTAGGGACCAAAAGCAATTGAGCTTTAATTTAGCCCTAAAAAAATGCATCGACAAAAAAAAAATTCGAGGACCGAAATAAAAAAATTACTATAGTGAGTTCATAGTAAACTGTAAGAGCTTGAACAACATTTCTTGACACAATGATTTCAGTGAGTTCATAGTGAACTATAAGAGCGTGAACAACATTTCTTGACACAATGATTTTCTCATAGCATTTAGATTTTCTTATAATATATATATTTTTTATATCTTGATTTTCATGTTAGATCTTATTTCTCTCTTATCTCTCAAATCATCCACTAAAAAACATAAGTACAAAAGGTCTGGAACAGATATATAATTTTTAAAAAATTCCAGGGACCAAAAGTAATTGAGCTTTAATTTAGCCCTAAAAAAATGCATCGACAAAAAAAAAAATCGAGGACCGAAATAAAAAAATTACTACAATGAGTTCATAGTAAACTGTAAGAGCGTGAACAATATTTTTTGATACAATGATTTCAGTGAGTTCATAATGAACTATAAGAGCGTGAACAATGATTTTCTCATAGCATTTAGATTTTCTTACAATATATATTTTTTTATATCTTGATTTTCATGTTAGATTTTATTTTATAGTTTTAAGATTTTTATGATTTCTAGGGATTTTTATTATTATTCTTGGATGAGAAGATTTTGATTTTTTTAAGATGTGATTTTTAATAATCATTTTCTTAAAACCATACCAAGTTAAGCATTCAATCGGTTTTTATAGATGGATAAAATTGGGTATTTGTTAAACCTAACGTGATAAGATAAATTTATTCGAAAACCCACCAATCAAGCCCTGAGTTGGAATTGAAATCAAATAAATAAGCTATGAATTTGCTCAAATCCGATTTATCTAATCACTAACTCAAAACTCAATCTAGGAAAAAAAATCACTTTTTTTAATTTAATTTTAAAAAAATCCTATTAGGTAAATTGATGGTCCATGTCTTGAACATTTCAACGGGTGCATTTTGGATTGGGTATAACTACACAAGTTTTTGTTTTTAAAATTTTATTTATCAATATTTGATTGGTTAGGAATTGAATTTTGTGATTTTTCTATATGGAATGCTTCCGATATAATAACATAGATTATGAGTTTGAAAAGTTAATATTATTTTTTTGAATTTATTTTTTTTATTTCATCATTCGATATTTTAAAAAAAAACTTTGTGATTTCTTCGTTTTGTTTTCTATAGATTATTTTGATCTCATAACCTGAATTATGAGTTTGGAGAGTTAACATGTGTTGGCTCAATTCTTTTTATGGGGTCATTTAAAAAAAAAAATTCAATCTTTTTTCGATTATATCCTTCAAAATTTAGTTCTTTTTTGGAATTAATCTTCATTGTTTGTCCTGTTTTGGCTTTTATTGGGCTATCCTGTTTGGACAATCCGAGTCGCGGGGTTTGGTCGTTTTACCTGATTTTGATTTTTTTTTAAGTCCTTTTTGTTTGTTATTTTTTTTTATCTATTTCATCATTCTACAGTTGATTTATTGGGAATTAGGTTTTGTGATTTTAAAAAATATGTATTCATAAATTCTACAGTTGATTTATTAGGAATTAGGAATTGAATTTTGTGATTTTTCTATATGGAATGCTTCCGATATAATAACATAGATTATGAGTTTGAAAAGTTAATATTATTTTTTTGAATTTATTTTTTTTATTTCATCATTCGATATTTTTAAAAAAAACTTTGTGATTTCTTCATTTTGTTTTCTATAGATTATTTTGATCTCATAACTTGAATTATGAGTTTGGAGAGTTAACATGTGTTGGCTCAATTCTTTTTATGGGGTCATTTAAAAAAAAAAAATTCGATTATATCCTTCAAAATTTGGTTCTTTTTTGGAATTAATCTTCATTGTTTGTCCTGTTTTGGCTTTTATTGGGCTATCCTATTAGGACAATCCGAGTCGCGGGGTTTGGTCGTTTTACCTGATTTTGATTGTTTTTTTAAGTCCTTTTTGTTTGTTATTTTTTTTTATCGATTTCATCATTCTACAGTTGATTTATTGGGAATTAGGTTTTGTGATTTTTTTTTCATTTGTTTTGTATTGGGTTATCCTTCCCTTATTACCCGGGTTATAAATTTATCATGCTAACTCGAATTGAATCAATTCAATTTTTTTTTTACCCAATTTCATCTTTTCGTATTTAATTGGTTGTGAATTTAACTACATTATTTTTATTATTTTGGAATGTTTTTTAAGATTATGGTGATTATTTTTTTTATTTGATCTATTTATTGTTGTTATTAATTTTTTTTATCCTCAAATTAAAATAAAACCAAATTACTTTACCTGGTTCACAAATTTTTCTTTCTTAAAATGCACTTATAGAGCCTAAATATTTTTTTTTACACAAAAAAATCAATCCAGGCATGGGGCAGAGCACGGGTACATGTATTTAGTCCTTATCTAAAAAATAGAAAAGAAAGAAAGTGAAATTAAGTTTTTTAGGGGGTAACTATAGAAATAGCTTCCACCGAAAATAAAAGGAACTATTTCTGGGCCCATAATACTAACAATGGTGTAAGCCCAAGACTTAAACCCAAGTCAACAGAAAAAAAACCCAGTAGCCTCCTCTTCTCCACTCTCTAGACTGCAGCCGCTGCTGCACACAAAAACAAAAATGAAGAGGCACACAATTTTGCAGAAGCCTTTCACAAATCTCGGAATGCACCACTAAAACCCTTGGTTGAATGGAGGACTCATGTCCAGCGTCATGAGAAAATCATCGTTCGTTATTCCATCATCATCATCAGGTGAGTCCTCATCTCCAATCTTTCACCATCTCAAAAAACCCATCTCTTCCTCTTCCTCTCCTTCTTCTTCAATCGCTTCTCTTCCAGTAGAACCTGACCCACCTGATGATCTCTCCTCGCATCACCTTCTCTCCATCCTCTCCCATCCTAAATGGCAAAGACATCCTTCTTTCCAGAAGCTAATCCCAAATCTGTCCCCTTCCCATGTTTCCTCCCTCTTTAACAACCACCCTGATCTCAACCCCAATATTGCCCTCCAATTCTTCAACTCCTTACCCCTTATAAAACCCGGCTTTAAACACACTGTCAAATCCCACTCTTTTCTTTTAAAAATTTTGATTCCCAATAATTTATTTGGTGTTGGTGAGAAAATCCGCATTTCCATGATTAAAGCTTGCGTTTCTGTCGATGATATTCGTTTTCTGTTAGATTTTTTGAGGCAAATGAATAGAGATGACAACGATATTAAGTTTAAGTTGAGTGTTAGAAGCTATAATGAGTTGTTAATGATGTTGGCGAGGTTTTTGATGATTGATGAAATGAAGAGGGTTTATACTGAAATGTTGAATGATATGATCGTGCCCAATATTTATACATTGAATACGATGGTTAATGCGTATTCCAAGATGGGTAATATAGTAGAGGCTAATTTGTATGTGAGTAAGATTTTCCAGGCGGGTCTGAGCCCAGATAGTTTTACTTATACTTCGTTGATACTGGGGTATTGTAGGAATAATGATGTAAACAGTGCATATAAGGTTTTTAATATGATGCCCAATAAGGGCTGCCGAAGAAATGAGGTTTCATATACCACTATTATTCATGGCCTTTGCGAGGCTGGAAGGATTGATGAGGGTATTAGTTTGTTTAAGAAGATGAGGGAGGATGATTGCTATCCCACTGTACGTACGTATACAGTGATTATTCATGCATTATTTGGAAATGATAGGAATTTGGAAGGGATGGATTTGTTTAATGAAATGAGGGAGAGAAGTTGTGAGCCTAATGTTCATACTTATACTGTGATGGTTGATGCTATGTGTAAAGAAAGAAAGCTTGATGAGAGCAGAAGAATTCTAAATGAGATGATGGAGAAAGGGTTGGTTCCTAGTGTGGTTACCTATAATGCATTGATTAGAGGGTACTGCGAGGAGGGGAGGATAGAGGCTGCACTGGAAATCTTGGGTTTGATGGAATCAAATAATTGTAGGCCAAATGAACGTACATACAATGAGCTGATATGTGGGTTTAGTAAAAGGAAACATGTCCACAAGGCAATGACGTTACTCAGTAAGATGCTTGAGAGTAAGCTAACACCGAGCCTGGTTACATATAATTCATTAATTCATGTGCAGTGTAAAGCAGGTCATTTTGATAGTGCTTATAAATTGCTAGATTTGTTAAAGGAAAACGGTTTGGTTCCTGACCAGTGGACTTATAGTGTTTTTATAGACACCCTTTGTAAATCAAAAAGGATGGAAGAAGCTTGTGATTTGTTCAATTCACTCAAGGAGAAAGGCATAAAGGCAAATGAGGTCATGTACACTGCATTGATTGATGGACATTGCAAAGCTGGGAAAATAGATGAAGCCATTTCTTTGCTAGAGAGAATGCACAGTGAGGACTGCTTGCCAAACTCATCCACCTATAATTCCCTGATATATGGGGTTTGCAAAGAGGGAAAAGTCCAAGAAGGACTGTCAATGGTTGAAAATATGTCAAAGATGGGAGTGAAACCCACAGTTGCTACTTATACCATTCTGATCGAAGAAATGTTGAGAGAAGGTGATTTTGATCATGCTAATAGGGTTTTCAACCAAATGGTTTCCTTTGGACATAAGCCTGATGTATATACTTACACTGCATTTATTCATACATACTGTACCTCAGGGAACGTAAAAGAGGCAGAGGGCATGATGGCCAGGATGATTGAAGCAGGAGTTATGCCTGACTCATTGACTTATACATTGTTAATCAGCGCATATGAACGTTTGGGATTGGCATATGATGCATTCAATGTTCTCAAGCGCATGTTGGATGCTGGTTGCGATCCGTCCCACCGTACGTATTCTTTTTTAATCAGGCATCTGTCGAAGAAAAAACTGATGAAAGAAAACAGCCATTTGGAACAACTTGATCTGGTACAAAGCGTCACCTTTTTTAATGCTGCTGATGTGTGGAAGATAATGCAATTGGAAACGGCTCTAGAGCTTTTTGAGAAAATGATGGAGCATGGTTGTACTCCTGGTGTCAATACTTATGCTAAGCTCATCATAGGAGTTTGCAAAGTGGGGCGCTGGGGAGTGGCCAACAGTTTATTCAACCATATGATTGAAAGAGGATTGGTTCCTAATGAAGATATTTATAATGCACTTCTCAGTTGTTGTTGTGAACTGAGAATGCTTTCATCTGCTGCGAGACTAGTGGAGGCCATGATGGAACATGGTCATTTACCACTTTTAGAGTCTTGCAAGCTGCTTCTATGCGGCCTATATGATGAAGGGGAAAATGAGAAGGCGAAAGCAGTTTTTGTTCATTTGCTTCTCTGTGGGTATAATTATGATGAAGTAGCTTGGAAGATTCTCATTGATGGCCTGCTCAAGAGTGGTCTTGCTGATAGATGTTCTGAACTACTGTCTGTCATGGAAAAAAGGGGTTGTCAAATTGATCCCCTAACATATACGAAGCTAATTGAGGGACTTGATGGGAGTCATGGGACATAAATTTCTGAAATTGCTTCTTGTCTAATAGTTCTTCTCTGGGAAGAAGTCCTTTTCCATTTTGAACATAGAGAATAATGCAAATAGATGCACACCAGATTCGTTTGCCATGCAATCCCCAAATAGTGGACTGTGGGTTTAAGGCTTGAATTGACGAATCTGCAGCAGCCTGTCAATGAAGGAACTGTTGTTTCATGAGAAACACTAACTATTAGATGCAGCAGCTGCACTATGTAAAGAGAGCAAATCTTAGTGACAATAACGAGGCAAGTAACTACTAATCTTCTCTGGTTCTATCTTGACATTTCTTTATGCGGTAATCTTTATTTTGCTGTATTCCAGTTATTTTGTTGTAAATAATTATTCTCAAGCTTTTTTTTTAGGAAAAGCAGTTACTTTATTACAAGGTTAACAGGTGCACCATGGCAGTGGTTCATATTTTGCTCAATCTATTCTTAGATTTCTTCTGACCTTTCTGATGCTTCTGTTAGGTTTCACACTCAAAGCAAATTGGGGAAAGAAACATCCACAAGTTGTCGTGTGCACCTGTATGCTCGTATCAGATCTCTCATACATATACAAAACCTTCATCACAGGTCAAGCTTGTTCAATTAGCATATTGTATATCCCTCTCTTCAATTGCATGTATATTAAGGAATTCGTATGGGTTGAAACAGCATCCATGCTTCTTGCCTGTTCCCTTTAAAATGAGAAAAAGAAATCAAAACCAAAGTTTTAACTTTCTTTTTTACTTTCACATCGTACCTCTGTTTAGGCAATGATAATTTTTCTTTATTTGTTCAGGAAAAATTCCTTCCAAGGACGGATAGAACAAGAGTTGATTGTCTCTTCCCATTGGCCTCATGTTAAATAAAAAGGGCCGAGCATTTAAGCCTTAAATGTTGCTGCCCTGAATGTCTCAAGAAATAACACCCAGCCCAGAAACTGGTTCCTGGAGCATAGGTAAGTTTAGAAGTTCAGCGATGGATTTTATTATTGTCAAATTCGTGTACTTTTTTTTTCATTTTGAAATACTTGATAACTTTTTGCCATGCATGTAGCTTTTTGGCAGCAAGAACTACATTTTATCACAAAGAAATGTAAAATAGGCGGGGAAATACTGTAGCTAAGAATACCATGTATTGGCACAATGTTTTTTTTTTTGGGTCCTTGAAGCATTTTTTATACTGATCATTGATTTTGTTTTAAATTTTATATTTCAACTATTGACTACAATCCATATTAATAATTTGTTTTGATTTGCTTGTAACAAGGATTTTGTGGTTTCAAAAAAGGCTCCCGACTTTAAGTTCACGCTTTATTTAAGAAAATAACATTTAATTTTATTGCTTATAAAATATTGAACCTGCGAGGATTAAATTCAATTTTAGGATCAATTTTATTGCAAAAATGATGACTTTTATTCTTTTTTTTAATGAGGCATGTTTAAATAATTTGGCCTCCAATGTTTTTTTGTTTTTCATTTTTGATCTTTGTTTATTGAGGTTTTATTATTTCGGTCTTACACTTCATTTCTTGGGTTTTGTGAGGAAAGAGATGCTAGAAAATGGAAAGAGAAAGTTATTGGTTGGATATATTCCAGGAACAAAAAGCTGAAATTGATGTCAATATATTTCTTTTGATGAGAGAATTGCAATTGATATGTATTTTTAGCTTTTATATCATTGAAAAAAATAGATCGAGATTGATAAAGATTTTATTTGGTATGATTGTGTTTTGAACTTATTTAGAGGTTTTTTTAGTTGAGAAATTAATTTATTGAGATTTTAAAAGTGTATAGTTATGAAATTTAGCTTGGCCTGACAGGTTGATCTAGGATTTGGGTAACACAGGGCCTTGGCTGAGTTTCTAATAGGCAAAACCTGGGTTTGCAATTGGCTCGATCAAACTCGGGTGACCCACCAATCAACTCGAAACCCGGGTGACTCGGCATAACCAGAGTGAAACTCGACTTTTTTCTTTTATAACATTTTTTAATAATTTCAAAAAAATAAAATTAATTTATGAACACTTAGCTTCACATAATTGTTTTTTAGTCTAAACTCACTTATATTGTTTCTTAACTTTTTGATGTGAGATAGCTATATATAGTCTATATTTACATGAATTGTTTCTTTAACTTTTTGATATAGGATAATTATATTGCGCTTCACGTTTCTTTTTTATATCTTGCATATATTACACTTCATGCTTTATATTTTTTTTATAGCCTATATTTACATGTATCATTTCAAAACTTTTTCATGTGGGATATTAAAACCCCGAACATATATATTTGTATAATTTTCCCAGATTGACCCGAGACTTGGTCTCTTGGTCAGGTCAATCCTCGGGCTGGGTTTAATAATAATGTAAGAGTGTTTGTTAGGTGTTTTTAGATGAAAATAGTTTGAATAATGTTTTTTTTTTTAAAAAAAACCCAGTTTGGTTTTTTAAGTTTTTTAGTGGTGAAAATCTAGACAAGTAAGCAATGTTTTTTTTTTTTTTCAAATAAAAGGGTGGATGATATTTTTATGCCCTTAAGCAGAAAAACAATTGTAAAGAAGGTTAGGTGCGCGGGCTTGGTCTTTCTGGTCTATGAGCCTTGAGTTTTTTTTTTGGTTGGGCTAGGAGCAAGAGCTCTTTTCTCTTTGACCAAGGTGCCTCGAGCCTTCTTTCTGTTAGGGCAAGAGCGCAAGCTCCTTATTCTTTGGCCCATACACAGTCTTTTTCCATACATTTTTATTTTTTATTTTTTTATGTTTTGAGTGAAATACATTTTAAAAAAATATTTAACATGATATTTAAATTATTACTTAGTTTTAACTTGATTGTTAAATAATATTATAAGTTTTAATTGGAATGTTAACAATTTTCTTTTCAATTATTATGAATCTAATATGTAAAAAAAAAAGCTCAAGTATTCAATGAAAATAATGTTTAATTTTTTTAATAGATTTTGGATATGATTTTATTGTATTTATTAATTTTTCTTTCAATCACATATTGATAGATTATTTTAATTATTTTAATCTTGTTTTTGAGATTATAATAGGTTGTTTTATTAAAAAAATAATGTTTACAATTAAAAAATATATTTTTGTTAAAACAATAAAGAGATATATTATTAAAGACATAAAGTTTAGATTGAAGATAATTTTTTCTACTTATTTTAAATGGTTGAAATTTTTAATAAATTTTTATTTTTCACAACTTGTTATTAAATAAAGTCTTTTGATTAAAAAAATCATGCTTTGTTTTTAAGAAGATTATAAGTTTTTTATAATGATATTATCTATTGTTTTATGGATAATTTGTATTAGCTCGATATGCAAATATTTTTTTAAATAATTTGCTTAATAAAATTGATTGAGAATAAATACTTTTGTTTTCTTTATTTTGTAATTGTAAAATTTTTATAAGTTTTTTTTTTCTAGTTTTTTGTCTCTTTTTTTGTATATAGTTGAAGGAAGATGATTAATTAATGATGTTTTTGAAGCTTGCTTGCATGATGAGTTTTTCTTAAAAAACAATGCTAGTCATAGAATATTATTTTCATCGAAAGTATAAAAAAAAATATGAACAAGAAAATTTAGTTTTTTTTTATTAAAGATATACATCTTTTCCTTTTTGTTTCAAATCATTATAGTTTTTTTTTTTAATTTTGTTTTCCTTCTTGTTATTATTTATCTAATGAACTTTATAATGCTAATAAAAAAATAATTTTTGTTAAAAAAATACATGGATTAGAAGAGATAATTTCAATAAAAAAAACAATTCTCTCTTGATAATTTTATTAATGTTTTTTAAAAGTTTATTTTTATAATTGTTTAATTAAATCAAAATAAATTCTAGAAAGCACGGTTATTAAACTTGTTAAGTGCTATGACATAAGTTATGTAGTTACTATGTATGTGGGCCCACGGGGCTTGATGGAGTTTAATAATATTATTGAAAACTTTCTCGTGGCAATGAATCACATCAGCTGACAAACAAGCACCGCTGAACTTACACAGCATCTCCTTGAGTCATCCATCTTGCGACTGCACAAAATATACCATGAACTGTGTAATTGTTGATTTATGAACAAAGCTGCTCTATTCTTAGCAGACATTCCCCTTACTTGTGGTAAATTTATCATATAAATAATGGGCTGTGATGGCCAAGAGACCACTGCTCTTTAAGAAATTATCATTTGCTTTGCTGTAGATATCGAGGAAAACACGTACCAAATTGGATAGGCCTAAGTCCATGCTGCAGTGTATGGCCCTTGTCATGTTTCCCTCCTCTTGTGTGCTACAGAATCAATGAATTAACTCAAGCATATTATTTTCCAACTGGATTCTCTGGAAGTTCTTGAACACTTCTCCATGCCCCCCCCTCTCTTTTTTTTTTTTTTTAATTTCTATTTCTGACGTCAAAGGGATGAGAGTCAGGTTTCTTTCAGCTTCTGGATTCGATTCATCTGCCAGATAATGATGCACTATGTCAAATGCTGTCTTGTCATTAAGATGGAGTGGGCGAAGGATAACTAGGGCATGTCGGGGGAAAACGATGTAAATAAGAATGCAAGGTCTAGGAAACTGTTGTCTATGTCCTGAAATTAAGATAATTGATAAAAAAAAATTATAAAGCTTGATTTTATTAAAAAGAAAATTAATATTAAAAAATTAAATTATAAATAAAAATCAGTTAAAAAAATCTACCTTAAAAAAAAATTGATATCAACTCAGGTTAACTCTTCAAACCCATAACTCAAGTCTTGAGACCAGGACCAACCCATCGGGGGAAACATTAGAGTTCAATTCCCAACTAACCTATTGGTGAATGATTAAATTGAAAAAAAATTAGTTTTATAAAAAAATAAAGAAATAAGAATTAAATTTGAAATAAAATAAATTTGATGGGAAAACTTACCATTTCGGATTGAAAGATGATATTAAAAAATAGATTCAATTTTAAAAAAGAACCTTAAACAAAAGAATAAGGACCAAGTTTTTTTTAAAAAAATTAGAGGATAATTTAAAATTTTGGATTGAAGGGTGAAATTAAAAAAATAAATTTACCAAAACAGTTGAAAGAAAAATTATCAATAAAAAAAATGAGGATCAAATTTAAAATAATAATAAAACAAGAGGTCAACTTTTAATTTTAGATAAATTACTGAAAATCTCAATGAAAGGAGAAAATGAGGGAAAGAAAAAAAAAAGTGTTGCTGATGACAAATCATTATGTCTTTTTGTTACTAACATTGATTTATAAAAAAAAAAAAAACATATCAAGACTCTTCCAATGTCGATTTAAAAAAATTTGAAGGATCAAAACATAAAATACCAAAAGATAAAAAAAATAAAAATACATTGTGAGTACATGCAACACACAATGATCT
>Ga0307510_10005247_pt1 | contig 15401 bp, 27 predicted proteins | sample 12_EM_MG_FD_207224 | JGI IMG/M metagenome (GOLD analysis project Ga0307510, IMG submission 207224) | Populus trichocarpa ectomycorrhiza microbial communities from riparian zone in the Pacific Northwest, United States - 12_EM | ecosystem: Host-associated > Plants > Roots > Unclassified | place...
ATCCGAATTTGGGATGCCTCCACGCGAGGAAGCAGTGTCAAGGGGACGGTGTAAAATGCCAGGTGAATATAGTTCATTATCGGAAGGAATATAAACGGATGACTGTGCGAGAGACGATACGGGTATTCGAGTCGAGGGTGGGAAAGCCCTATAGTTAGTGTGTCGCAACGACGGGGTGTTGTGGGAGTGCGAGGACAGGGTGCCACGGGAGGAGACGAGAGATGGTGGGTTCAACGAGGCATGACTAGTAACCGAAAGGGATCTCGGGGGAGGAGGAATTGAATAATCGTCGTATGCGGGGTCGCTTGGGTAGTATGTGGGAAGATTTAGAGCGCGTGCGTAGTCGGCAAGATCCAGCGCATCGACAGAAGGATCGGTGGCATCATGCCTCGAATAAGAACGTGGTGCTGGAGTCCTGCCGTGGTCCTGCGATGTACGGACAAATTGGCCTAGTGAGGAGCGCAACGAAGGAAGGGGGTCGGTCGGGTCGGGAGACCAGGGACGTGGGCGAGAGAGCGAAGGTGGAGGCGATACCTCGGAATGGTGAGTTGGAGAATACATATTTCTTTTTCGTTACAGTACAGGTCGTTAAATGGTCATAAAGTGACACTAAGTGGAGAGATATCTTGACGAGTTCAAGGTCTAGGCAGCCTGAGGCAACGAAGCGCAGCGCTGTTCACCCACGTGCCATTTACTGTATATGGCTAAAGAAAAGCTTCTAGCCAAGTCAAAAGACCACGAATCCCATCCCCGCCAATACCTCCACCCTTCTCATCTTCCAGCTCGGCCGTCTCTCCTACGCTTACCCAACTTCCCATGAATTCAATCTCTCCGCCTTCCCATTCTGCGAATTTAAACGTCTCTCCCGGAGGGCCAGTACCGTCCAGGCCTCCCAATCCCGAGGTGTCTTCGCCCTCGGCTCCAAGCTCGTCGATTGCTACGCTGCCTGTATGTGATCGACGCCGCTTGTTAAGCTCTCGCTCCAAGACAGTTCGCACTCGATTGATTGCAAGCTGTTCTAAAGAGGATGTGGCCGAAAGACCTCCCGTCTTGAGTAGGTCACACTTATGAGCTAGGACGAGTATAGCAGGAGGGTTTTGTGACGGAGGGATTGTGACAACGCCATGCATGATTTTGTGCAAGTGTCTAAGGGTCCAATGTGGGCCATCAGTGGGCACAACGTAAAAAGCAGCACACTATCAAACGTACTCTGCTACAACGGGACCATTGCGAGACACGTTACTGGTGTCTACGACAAAGACGATAGCTTTTGCGTTAGGTAGATACTCGCGGAACTGATCACGGATACGAGGGTGACCAGGAACATCGACCAAAGTGACGGCTTTCTTGTTGGATGAGAAAATGCACGTATTGGTTTGTAGTGACGTGTGAGTTGGAAGTGTCTGGCCGTATGCCAGCTACAGCGGGTATCTCAATATTGGGAATCGAGATAGGTGGACAATCCACGTACTGCCGATAGGATAGCTGTTTTCCCCGCGTCGGGAGTTCCTACGAATACGACGCTGTTTGCACGGGACTGCGACCTACGACGAAAGAGGTAAATGACGACTGGAGTTGTAGCTGAGTTAGTGATATACAGGAATCCCAGAACAGTACTCACCCACAGTAAGAATGGCAACGAGGAAGGAGATCGCCAATAGCCTTGGGTGTAATGGATCCATCGTCTGGTGGTTCACAGTACGGTGTTCGCTGGATGTATTATGTAAACCACATACGACAACAAAATATTTTTGAATCCCGGATGTCCGGTACGGCCACAATGACAATCGAGGTAGATGATGAGGGGCCCACCCGCCCTCCTCGAAAGAGAGTTCGTTCTTCACTCACAAGAGCTGGGAGTACTGCGCGCCCCATCGTATCTGAAGAGATACCCAATTCGCGGCGATTGTTCGCGCCATTTCGCGCTCTTGGACTCATAATAAATCAAGTGCCATTTGCGCTCCAAGTTCGGGCAGTCAAGGGCTCATCTGAAGGGCCGCGTTTACACATCCTGACATGTATGGGAAACTCGTGGGCTTTGTGGGAGGGGGGGAGGATGACCCTTCTTTTTGTCGGTGAGTGAATGCGGTCGTGTTCCAATTCCCATACCAGTTCTCAAAAGCAGACCTCCTTTGTAGGGTCTGAAGCTCAGGACCCGATTACTGGCCTTGGTTTTGACGGTGACTTCATATGGGCCTCTTCTGGTCCGCATGCCCTCAAATATGTTCGAGGGAAAGAGGTGAGTGTGCATTTGGTCCTTCAATGCTCGCTATGCCCATTTCCCGAAAGGTTGGACGTTTAACCAATCCTTTGGGGACCTCGATAACTTCGCCTCTCGTACTTGGCCCCCTCTTACTTGCTCTGACGGAGGACGGACGAAATCTGCTCACTTGGGACTCCTCAGAAGAAGGTCGGTGTAGATTATTTGCTCGGAGGTTCCGCTGAAGGGCCGTGAAGTATTACACAGTCAGATTCAATTTGAGCCTGGTTTCACCGCCGTACACCTACTTCATCCCGCTACCTACCTGAACAAAGTCATCGTCGGGGGTAGCGACGGAAGTTTGCAGTTGTGGAACATTCGTACTCGGTATGTGCCAGAGTGCATGTTTCGAAGCTACTCGACCAAATGTTCGCCTCAGGACATGCATATACAAAATCCCCTTCGCTCGCCTCTCAGGGTCTTCGGCCAGTCATTCACCTTCGTCTGTGACGGCGTTGGCGCAGTCTCCCGCCATTGATGTTCTGGGCGTCGGCTTCGCATCAGGAGAGATTTCAATCTATGACATCCGCGCTGATGAGAAAATAATGCGAATATTCGTGCGGGAGGGCCCGGTGCGGGCACTGGCCTTCCGAGGCGGTAAGAGATGCCCAAGCATCTACAATCTCTCGAAAGTCTTACGCTTTGCAGATGGACACCCAGCTCTTGCCTCTGCCTCGGAAACGGGACACATATCCCTCTGGGATCTCGGCTCCGGCGGGCGTTTGTTACACACGATACGAGGTGCCCACGATGGCAGTATATCTGCACTGCAATGGATCCCCGGTCAGCCACTGCTCATCAGCTCGGGAGACGACAATAGCGTCAAGGTTGGTTTGTGAAGTGGGAGATGTCGCATATCTTACTGACACATCCCAAGCAATGGCACTTTGATTCCTTGACCTCGCCACCCTACCTCCTCAAGTTTCGGTCGGGCCATCAAACGCCTCCGCATCTTATTCGCTTTTACGGTGAAGATGGTAAACAGCTGCTGACTACATCGAGAGATCGTAGTCTCCGATGTACCTCGGTCGTACGCGACTCACGATCGTTCGAACTCTCCCAAGGTTTGCCCACTTTTCTAGCTAAAGGACTCCTTGGTGACCCATACCGTCCTAGGCTCTCTTACCAAGAAAGCGACGACATTATCTGTACCGCTTACTTCGCTCAAGAACTCCTCCGTCACGTCATTGGCATTCTCGACGACGAGATCCAAAGATTGGGATGACATTCTGACAGCACATACCGATGAGACGTATGCCAGAACATGGAGCATGTTGAACAAACGATTGGGCCAGCACGCACTTGGCATCACAGAGAAAGGCAAAACGAGGACTGTCGGGGTCATCAAGGCAAGCCTTGTTGGCGTTGTTTTCTCTTTCCGTGTTAAACTTCGCGATAGGCTGTTTGCGTCTCATCTTGTGGCAATTTCGGGCTTGCGAGTTCTTCCACGGGCGCCATTCATATGTGGAACATGCAATCCGGTGCCCTTCGTAAGTCTTTCAACATTGGGCCTTGTCCAGGAGGCGTTCAAACAAACTACCGACCTCCTCCTGGAAAACAAAGGAGCGAAGAGCGCAGTGTTACGGGCCTCGCCACGGATTCATTGAACAGGGTGGCGATTGCTGCCACTCTTGATGGAACTGTCAATGTACGTATTCATGCATTGGTCGGCAAAGGGCCTCATGAGAAACTTCCCTCACAAACAGTTTTTCGACTTCCACACGTCGAAACTGGAGCATACCCTCATCATGCCTGCCACCATCGTGTCGATTACTCTCCAGCGAGACAGCGGTTTACTTGCTGTAACATGCGATGACCTCGTCGTGCGTCTCGTCGATATTGAGACCCACAGAATAGTTCGAGAGTTCAGTGGATTCGGCGGACGTGTTCTGGACGTTGTAGGTTTACCCTTGTGGCTTGTTTTCTGGTCTCATCACAGCAACCGCATAGGCCTTCTCGTCTGATTCTCGGTGGCTCATAACGACGTCACTAGACTCGATTATCAGGACGTTCGACATCCCAACCGGACGCCTGATCGATGCTTTCCGAACGTCGACCGTTGCCACTAGCATATCGTTCTCACCCACGAGTGATTTCTTGGCAACTGCTCACGTTGACAGCGTGGGCGTGTATCTCTGGTACGTCCAACACACACCACCATCGGCGTGATCTGATAGGACGATGGCAGGGCGAATCGAGCCCAGTACACGGACTTCTCATTCCGCAGCATTTCCGAAGAGGATGTCGAGCGTGTCGACCTACCATCGATGATTGGCTCCGCCGAAGACGAAGGTTCGTTTGAAGGTTTACTGTAATTGCTCATAATTAATATTTCTTTCCCAGTGCTGGAGGATCTGTCGGCCCTTGTGATTCATGACCAGCCTGAAGATGATAATTTCGCCCTCATGCCTGGTTTGGAGGGAGAGGTCGTCACCCTTACGCACCTACCACGGTCTAGGTGGCAGACATTATTGAATCTTGATGTGATTCAGGTTAGCTTTTACACCTTCCTCTGTATTTCCGACGAACTCACCCACTTCGGATAATTAGCAACGAAACAAACCAAAAGAGCCCCCAAAGGCTCCAGAGAAGGCGCCATTTTTCTTGCCTACTGTTACAGGCGCCGAAGCGCGGTTTGTGGTCCAAGAGAAGGAAAAAGAGAAGACGTCTGCGAAGAAGTCTCAAAAGGTTATCGCAAATGCAGAGAGCATCTTCTTCCAAAAATTGTCGCAAGAGCCCAGAGATAGCGATTGTGGGTGCAATGTTTTCTTACGAGGATTACGGGCTCATCTTTTTTCTGCCAGACGAAGCGTTTTTCACGTACGCAAAATCGCTATCCCCTGCAGCGGCAGATCTGGAAATCCGCTCTTTAGCGACTGTCGAGGATATGAGCCTTTTCCTGCGTGCCCTTTCGCAGCGTTTAAAGTCTCGTCGTGATTTCGAAGCTGTCCAGACGTATCTTAATGTGTTTCTGCGCGTGCATGGAGAAGCGCTAGTCTCCAACCCCGAGTTACGATGTGACCTGGAAGCCTTCTTGTCGTTGCAACGGCAGGAGAGCAGTCGTTTGCTAGAATCTATTGCCTCGTGCTTGGGCACTCTGTCATTCGTTCGAGACGCACTCTAATTTTTTTCGTTCTCTCGCCTATGCACTATGCACGTGTATCTTCACGTCTGGGGTACGGCGGATAATAATAGATTGTATTTCATCATACAGTACTGTATGATACAGCGAGAGCGAAACGTCCAAGTTAGAGTCGGGAGAAGCCGATGTCTTTTTTTTTTTCAATGAAGCCGATGTCCCGTTCAGGTTCGCGTGTCGCGGGAGCGCTCTGCGTCATGCCAACCTTCGCTAGTCCACAACTATGGACCAATCAACACCACTAACTGTCGCTGTGGGTACAATAGCATCATGCACGTTCGTCTTTGTTGGCTCAAAGAATGTCCTCACTCCTACTCACCCTGGCTGTCTCCATAGCCGTCACAGGTGCCCTGATTGCTGGTACCTATGCTCTAGCTAAACGAAGAGGACAAACCGTTGCCAGTATATACGCTGCGTCAGCAGCCCTTAATTGCGGGATCGCAGGAGCCACTTTCTTCAGTATGTCAATCGTGCGATTTTTTCTTGTATTCTTGTGTCGCTCACTCCTTGTAAGGTATTCGGGGATATGTTGTCGTGCCACTTCTGAACGAAGCACTGCCATCAAGATTGCATGAACGAGAGCGCCGACGAAAGTCCCTGGCTTCGTCTGAAGTGTCTGCGGGTGGTGCTATGACCTGGGGAGCCTTGAGGTTACATCGCATGCTTGACTCTGCTCTAAGCGGAGGAATCACGGGGAGCGTCCTGAATACCTGGAAGCGTTCGTCCTCTTCCTCCTCCTCCGTCAGCTTCGGGTTGGATCTCACCCAACTGGTCTTTCCTTTTAGGCGGGACTCGTGGTACATTCCCTGGGTTCATGTTTGGATCGATATTTTGCACTCTCGGACAGGCGCTCTACAACGAGTTCGGCGTCCAACGCATAAAATTCATTTCTCGAAGGTATCCTATTCCCTCCCAGCCGTCAACACCCATAGCCTTGGAACCTTCTGAACCCCCTGCGCCGAAACGACCTCTTCTTGAGCGGATGATCAGTGCTATTGGCCTCAACAAGCTCTCCGACGAAGAATACCTGGCTCAGATGAGAGAGGAACGTGCCGTGTACCTGCGGAGGATAGCCGAGTTGGAAGCGCAACTGGAGGAGAAAAACCCAAAGCATCCATAGATACGATCTAATCCAGTATCCTATCCCATAGCGTCTGTCTATCGTATGGCAACCTTTAATTCCGAGCGAAAATCTTCCCTGGTCAAATCCTAGAAAAGGCATAGACTTGGAGCTTCGTAAGTTATAAGAGTCTACACTCCATATAGTCTTCTTGATAAGCTGGGCACCTCCACCAGTTTGGGGCACAGACTAGCAGAAATGCCTCTAAAAATTGCAGACATCACATGGCTGTTCTGTGATAGCAATGTGCGCCATGCACCAGGCCTTCCGACCTTGCAGCGCCATACCCTTTGCGACTCGCATCGTGCCCCTGTGGTGGCTAAGAACTCCATCTGATGTTTTTTTTTCCCCTTTGCGCCCCGCGTGTCTGGTCGCCTACATCACACATCTGCGCTTGCTGGATTCCGAAGAAACCGCAATTGCATCTTGGTATGGCTAGTCGAGCTCGCTTGATATGCGTGGCCAGGCCAGTGGGACTTCCGTTCAACGCGGCAACGCCCCACCCCCCAAAATTTTTTTATTGTGCCTTAGGTTTCTCTTGCTTGGTTACTAATGTCAGGCTGGCATGCATTTGCTTTGTCGCCATTTCTTATTCCGCGTGAATTTGACAAAGTGGCGAAAGAAAACAAAACAGCGACCCTGCAGGTACAGTTGGTGTGGCTCTTCCTTACAACATCACGTCATATTCTGATACACCTCCGCCGTGCCTTTCCCGTCTGCCCGGAATCCTCCCACGGCAACGTTATCGCCATGCGCAGCCAGCGCATTGACCTTTGCGATGAATCTCGCCTGAGCGACGGCGATTGACTCGATTGTCCAGCCTTCCGCGTTGCCTTTGGTGGAAAGAGTGTGTCGAGAAATAGAACCAAGCAGGGTACTCGTGACGATCGTTTTGGAATCTAGAAAAGCGCTAAGAACGTACGATGTCAGTGCATTCGAAATGCAGCGTGAGGTGACTAAGAGCGGGCAACGCACAGTGCGACAATGGGGCCGTCAGCGATTTTCTTTGAAAGACCCATGTCTTCACGCAGGCCTCCCCACTTCCGGGTCTTCTTCACGGACAATCCCTTATCTCCACCCAAGCCTATCCATAAGTGGCCGTCTGCAGTGCCCGCAGCAATAGTCCCGGTGGATGAGACTGAAAGGCAGAGCACGAAGGGCGGGGACAGCGATACGCCAGACGATTGCGGCGGGAAGGCTTGGGAAAGACGTGACGTGATTCTAGGAATTCTGATGACCTACAGAAAGCCACTTACTGAACTCTCGTCTCGAAAGTATCGTGCCTTGCCTGAAGTCAAAGTGGAGTAAGGTGGAGTCATAGCCCCCACTGATGAGTTCGCTGGGGCGATTGGGGATGAACCCTACGCAGGCGCAGATCTTGAAGGCGTGGTCTATCACCATTCATGGACAGATTTCGTCAGGGCTCACGCTGTTATGCCGAGATTTCATCCTCCGGACGCTTTTTGTTGCAATATCCACGACACCTACGACACCACTATCCATTGTGAATGCAAGAGTCTTCTTGTTCTCACTAATAGATATCTGAGGGTAAGTTCTCAGAGAGGGTAGGGGAGATGTCAAGAGCACATGCCTCGTTCGTCACATCCTCTTCATTTTCGCCCACCCGGATGACAGCCAACGCGTGTTCATTAGACTGGACGAGTTGTTGGGAATCCAAATCAAATAATTGTACCTGTAATCAGTCACTTAATGTTCCATACTCGACATTGACATGGTGGCGGGAACTTGAAGGCTGTCAACACTGACAGAACTTCCGCAAGCTACCCATATGTGGCCGCAGCAGCCGTCCGTATTCGGAGCAACGGCAATGACTGATGAGATTTCTGAGTTGAGCACTCGGATGGCTTTGACGACTTTAGTATCTGGGGGGCGATAGAGTCGAAGACTCCCATCATCTTTTGAGATTGAGCAAAGCACTGCACCTTGTTGAAGGGCACGAGAACTCACCAGATCCTAGGATTAACATTCCATTCCGCGTATAGGTTAATGTTGATACGTGCGCAGGTATCAGCAGGGAATGTTGTAGCGCGAGTGCGGGACTACCAGTGGTTGCGTCAAGGTTCACGTTCATGACCAAATCGTCGATCGCCGTAGTTTCGCCGCTTCGATCGATCTGATGATAATCTTGTTCAGCCCTGGTTGTCAGCCACCATGTCAGCCAATGTACCCACTAGATTTGCTCCAACCTCAGTAGCGGAACTGGAACGTTGCTTAGGATCGCATAACAAGGTCAAAGTTGCAGGTTGAGTAATTAAGCGGTGCTCTCCCCAAAATCTCAATTGATCCACCTTCACAGGTTTCGATGGTGGGTGCTGGACACATGTTCTGACCCCAACTTCTGATAACGAGCGCGCGAGCAGTGGATGGGGTTTTGCGTGGAAAGTTCATGGTGCGTCCATCCACGGTACCCGCTGTCCAGCTTGCATGTCTTTGGCTGACGCTCTAGTCTACGAAGTCAAAGGAGAAGTTCCTAAGCGCAGTCTCCTCTGACGGCTTCGGGTTCTGCAGCGTCATTTTGTATGTCGTCTTTTTGCACCACTGACGCGGTATATTTACGAGGACCATCTATCAGCGGTTGGGATTTGCACGATACCGTATATTCGAGAGAGCTCCTCATCTCGAATTCCGCCAATGGCTTTCGCGACCTCATCGCGAAAATTGATCTGTCAACACTCCGCTATGTCCCCTGGGAGAACCGCGTTCCCTTTTTCTTGGTGTCATTCTTGGACCCAGAAACGAAGGCACCCGTCAGTGTATGCCCACGCGGCCTGTTGAAGAAGATTGAAGAGAAGGCAGAACAAAGCGGATGGCAATGTTTTGCTGGCGTAGAGTTTGAGGTCTGTGTACTTGTCGCTTGAAATTTGGACTGTACGCTCAACTCTTACTTTAGTATTTTCAATTCAAAGGTGACCCGAGCAGGGCCAATGTACGGTGACGGCTGATCAGCGTTTGTAGAGACTCCTCACAGCCTCGCCGAGAAAGGGTTCAACTCTTTGCAGCCTCTAACACCTGGGAGTATGTACTGTGGCACATGACTCGAGAATAACCCAGGTCTTGACCGAAGTTCCTTTTGCAGTGCATGGCTATTCGTTGCTACGAACACAGCTGAATAATGATTACTTTCACGATATATTCGATGAAGCGGAAAAATTTGACATCAATATCGAAGCTCATCGTACGTGTACCTTCGATCTCACTTTTTCCGTGTGGTGATATCTCGGATAGATACGGAGACCGGCCCAGGGGTTTTCGAGACAGCACTCGCTTACACGAGGGCCCTTCGCGTGGCTGACAATGCCCTGCTATTCAAGTACCTTGTCAAGAGCTTAGGCATGAAATATGGCATCACGCCAAGTTTCATGGCCAAGCCTTGGGGTAATGTGAGACCGTCCTTTCCTTGTGTCCTCATCCTTTCTTATACGATTGTGGCCATTGCTCAGCTGCCTGGGTGCAGTGGGTTTGTGCCAAATTGCGTGATGTCGTCAACTACCATTAACTGATGGAGGGTCTGCGTTTGAAGTCACATCCACGTGTCTCTCCGAGACAGTAATGGTAGTAACGCCTTTGCCATCAAATCCGAAGAGCTACAGGGAGGACGTGAAGGGGCTCCTTATGATGAACTCAAGTACATCAGTCAGATAGCCGAGTATTTCCTTGCTGGGGTGTTGGAAGGTTTGACTGATGGTAAGTTCCTGTATCTCATGAGGCAGAGCGATGCTAAGGCAATCCTAGTTATGCCCACCGTAAGTAGCACCTTCCTAGAAGTGTTCGCCTAGGGATCATGGGCCCTGTCAGCTTGTACCCACTATCAATGGTTACAAACGGCTTCTTGGCGGGGAGGCTTTCTGGGCCCCAAATGCCGTGACGTATGGCTACGATTCACGCGCTGCCTCGGTGAGGGTAATCTCTCCCCCATCTGTTCCACCTGCAGCGACACGCTTCGAGATACGTGTCACTGGCGCAGACGTCAACCCGTTTTATGCGTTGAGCGCGATTTTCGGGCTCGGTTTGAGGGGCATAGAGAAGAAGTTGACTCTGCCTGGCCCGCCGGTTTCACATTTCAGTCCTGAGGACAAGAAGGCTAGAAAGGTGTGTGTCCCCCCAACCCCAAAGTTAATGTATTTCTCTAACGTGATGGCCGAGAGGTCACTACGCTGCCGCAATCGCTGGAGGCGGCGACAGAGAGGATGGCCCGACCAGATAGCATTGCACGCGAGATCTTTGGTGATGAATTCGTGGATCATTTCTGTGGTACGAGAGAGCACGAAATCAAGCTCTGGAACGAAGCGGTTACAAATTGGGAGGGTGAGTTCGAGTTCACGATGTCATGCACGAGACGACTAATTCGCATTCAGTGGAGCGCTACCTGGAGCTTGCGTAGACCATGGCCTCCCTAATTGTAAGCCAAACAAGTGTAACGTAGTCCACTGTAAGTAACCTTGTCGTCTAAATATGGTTTGGTGTGCTTCCGGCTTTACACGTTCGGTATCATCCCTTTATGGCGTCGGCTATGTGGCAGGTGCCTCAATGGGGCTGGTAACGCTGGGCACGATGGAAACGGCAGTAGGCCGTTCTTTGTTCTCAATGCCATGCCTAATGGTATGGAACCACTGCAGGAAGCTTGGGACGTCCTGTCGTCATATCCGTATAACCAATCAAGCTTAATCAAGACCGGTGTTTCATGGGATCATCTTGACGTGCTCACCGCGGAGATAAAGCCCGGCATCGTGTTGTCGACGATAAAGGCGGGTATACGCCCACCTGGGTTACTGGACGTGGCCATGCGCCATTCGATGTTCCCGTTGGGAAGTTCTTTGATACATTCGACACTGGCATAACGACCATTGACGACTTCTTTCTCTTCGAGCTTCGCAAGCTCAGGGTCACCAGACAGGTCAACTGGAACGGAGATGAATATTCTGTTGGAATGGGGGTGTAAGAGAATGGAGCGATGCGGTGATGGATGGGCGCACCCTGTCCGAGGGCTGCTCGACTCGTCATAGTGCGTGACCTGCAAAACGGTGAAGACCCGCGGACTCAGAGAAATGCCCACGGATGGAAATTCGTAGTACATCGTCCAAATTTCTTGCGCCGCGGAAATCTTCTTCACCAGGGTGGCCTTCTTCACGACCTCGAGGTACCTGCCCTTCGCTCGTCATCGGAGCCACCTCCTCTCAAAAGAAAGCAGACACACACTTTCTCGTTTTCGGAGTGGTCCTTTCCTATTTTGTTCCAAAGTTCGTCGAAGGTGACCTCGGCGGGTGTATGTTCACTGACTCTGCAGTGCCAAGACGCGCCATCTCCGGGACCCTTCGGTCTGAAGTATGTTTGGACAGTGTTCTCCTGGTATACCTTGCCTTTCTTCCAAACACTGGTGTCCTCGAGTAGTTCGTGCCCCACAGCAATAACTCGCTCATCCGATGGTAGATCTATGTGATCGTTTGAGGGAACGTCAGGGTCCATTACGCACGGATGAACTCTGGACAGACCTTCTAGTCGAAGCTCTGTCGCTGTAGTCAACTTGAAGCCAGAGGACATCGGAGAGGATAGTAAGAGCATGGAGACAAGATGTGGAACATATATAGCATGCCCGTGAGGGACTTCTCAGGTATGATGGGAAATACGGGACGGGACTATTTTGCTGGTAACAAGCCTTGGTGCCATCCGAGACTCCTGCGAGAACTCTGCGAAGGAGTGGAAGTGGTGGCAGTCCATGCCATATTTGCGAAAGAAGACTGGAGTACTAACGAGGATCATCGGCAGTTAGGATTTGTACGATAAAGTATATTCAACATCGCCCGACCACACTTCCCTTTGTTCCCTGGGAGGAGAACGTTCCCCTCTTTTTGTGCTGTCATTCTTGGATCCAGAATCGAAGGAATCCCTCAGTGTCTGTCCATGCCGTCTGCCGACGAGATTGAGTAGAAAAGGCAGAACAATGTGGATAGCCGCGGCAATGCCTTGCCGGAACAAGGTTAGAGGTATGTGCCTCAGTTTGGACAAAGACACGATTAAGTCTTAATTCATTCGGTTCGAAGTTGACCGGTTGACCCATTGAAGGCAGCGACAGAGGATAGTCCGACCAGGTAGCACTTTCTGGTAATGAATTTGTAGATCATTTCTGTAGTCCTAGCCCGGGAGAGCGTGAAATCAAAGCTTTGGGATGAAGCCGTTACAATTTGAAGTTAGGAATGTAAGATTGAGACCACGATCCACGATGTCATGTGTGAGGCGGCAATTCGCAATTAGCGGGGCGCTACCTGGACTTTGCATAGGCCATAATGCATAATCTCTCCAACGAAATCTATCATAGCTATCCATGTCCTTCCGGCTTCGCAAATTCGGCACACGTTCCATATCTCTTTACGACTTCGCCTATGCGGCAGGTACCTCAACCGGGATAGCAGTATGCCGTTCTTCATTCTCAGTCCCATGTCTGGTGGTCTGGAACCATCGCAGGAAGTGTGTGACGTCCTATCATCATATCGGATGACCAGTCAAGACCAGTGTTCCATGTCATCATCTAGACGTGCTCACTGCAGAGATGGCCTTTGCCATCGTACTCTCAACGATAAAAGAGGGTATGCGCCCCCCTGGGGTACTGGACGTAGCCATGCGCCATTCCGTGTTCCCGTTGGGGAGCTGTTTGATACACTCAGCACTGACATAGCGACCCTTGACTCCTTTCTCTTCGAGCTTAGCAAGCTCAGGATCGCTAGACAGGTCTATTGGGATAGACATGAATAGACTGTTGGAATGGAAGCGGTAAGATAATGAAGCGACGTGTTGATGAATGCACGCACGCTGTCCGGGGGCTGCTCGATTCATCATAATGTATGACCTGGAGAACGGTGAAGACCCGTGGAGAAACGCCAAAGGGTGGGAATTCATAGTACATCGTCCAGATTTCTTGCGTCGCGGAAATCTTCCTCACCAAGGTGGCCTTCTTTATGGCCTCGATGTACCTGCTCTTTGCTCGTCATCGTGGGCACCGTCTTTCGAGACGAATCAGACACACTCTTTCTCATTCTCGGAGTGGTTGTGTCCTAATTTGCTCCAAAACTCGTCGAATGTGGCCTGAGTGGGTGTATGTTCACTGACCCTGCAGTGCCAAGCGGCGCCGTCGCCGGGACCCTTCGGTCTAGAGTATGTCTGAACAGATTTCTTCTGGTATGTCTTGCCTTTCTTCCAGCCATTGGTGGCCTCGAGCACTTCGCGCCCCGCCGCCACGACTTCCTCGTCCGAAGGCAGAGCTACGTCATCAATTAAGAAAAACTCACGCATGGATTGATCAACGGACTCTAGACGGACAGACCTTCTAGTCGAAGCTCTGATGCAATAGTCAACTTGAAGCCAGAGGACACCGGGGGTGATGGTGTGATGGTAATGTAAGGATGGTGCGTGCGCTGAGCTCGGAAACGAACAACGCCGCCCATCTCCACCCAGTACTGAGCGAGTACTGAGCGTTCACCCGCATCTTATCTTGTGTGTTTGTCCGCGTGCGCCGTGTCAGCCCCTTCTGCCTCCGTCGCCTCTGTTCATTGCCTCCCGCCGCTTGCATATATTTTCCTTCGACATCGCTTTCTGATTCCCGTTTCTCACTCTCCTCGCCACTGGATCGACGCTTTCCCCATAATAGTCAAGACTCGCCCCTCGTCGCATCAAACTCTCAAGCCCGGATCGCCCAAAATCGATCGCTGACCCATCGCCTCGCCCAGGCTGCAGCCTCATAAGGCTCGCGCCGCTCACAGCCCTCGCTAGTCGGGCTTGTTCGGGATCCCCTCGCCGTTTTGGAAAAGCTATAGTGTATTTAGGATCGCCTTTCGTATGTTTTTCTTGTCTCGTTTTGCCTTAGTTGATCTGTGCTCTTCGTCGGACCTTCCTCCTTAGATCTTCGACATTGTTATCGGGCTGCGCAGCATAGTTCCTTGCCCCTGCGCCCTTGCGCTCTTCGTCGGACTCTTCTCAAGTATTCAGTTCGCCTCGTGAAACATCGCTGCCCATATTTACAACGCCGTGCAGCCTGTCGCCGGCAGCATCCTGACTCGTTAGTCTTTTACTTTTCCCCTTTTAGCTCACTTTGCGCGTAGAATACTTGTCCCATACCGCCTCTGTCTTGTGTATAAAAGGCTCCGCGTCTGGCCTGTGAAGGCTAGGCAACTGCAGCCCCATTTCTCCTCCTCTGTTTGTGTGCTTTTGCCCGACCGTCTGACGACCCGTGAGCCTGCTGGCAGTTGAAGAGATACCTCATATCGCCATCAAAGGAGTAGGCACAATCAAGACCCATGCGATTGGGAGGGGGACAGTGTTCCTCCAATCCAAATGTGATGGACACTTGCACACCTTCGAACTAAATAACGTTCTACATGTGCCAAGCAATAGGAACAGTTTGTTCTCGCTCAGGCATTGGGAACGAGAAGGGCGAAGTATCTTCGCTCGGGATGGTATTTTACATCTCAAGAATGAACTTGGAAAGGATATGGCACGAGGTATTAAGATCTCAAGCAACCTTAGTCCTAGCCCGGGAGAGCGTGAAATCAAAGCTTTGGGATGAAGCCGTTACGATTTGAAGTTAGGAATGTAAGATTGAGACCACGATCCACGATGTCATGTGTGAGGCCGGTGGCAATTCGCAATTAGCGGGGCGCTACCTGGACTTTGCATAGGCCATAATGCATAATCTCTCCAACGAAGTCTATCATAGCTATCCATGTCCTTCCGGCTTCGCAAATTCGGCACAGGTTCCATATCTCCTTACGACTTCGCCTATGCGGCAGGTACCTCAACCGGGATAGCAGTATGCCGTTCTTCATTCTCAGTCCCATGTCTGGTGGTCTGGAACCATCGCAGGAAGTGTGTGA
>Ga0307510_10005250_pt1 | contig 15396 bp, 16 predicted proteins | sample 12_EM_MG_FD_207224 | JGI IMG/M metagenome (GOLD analysis project Ga0307510, IMG submission 207224) | Populus trichocarpa ectomycorrhiza microbial communities from riparian zone in the Pacific Northwest, United States - 12_EM | ecosystem: Host-associated > Plants > Roots > Unclassified | place...
GCACGCGGCGTCGAATGTGTCTCTGGATTTTGCGAAGTGCGCTCGTGTATGGAAGGGTACGTGGTTGTGCCAACACGCGACATGTGTGTGCGCCAGTAGATCGGTGGTCGGGTCCTTACCCCCCTTACCCCCTTAAGTCGTAAGTTTCGACTCGCAGGGATAAGCTTGGCCGCCTTCGTTCATCTTATCGTTTCGTACCCAGTAAAAGAATGAGTCTCCACAAATTTCCCGAATGAACAATGCCTTTGTAGAACGTATGCTGTCGCCTGTATCTTTATGAATTTCTTGGACTCGAACGCTTTTCCTGCTTTCTGTCATGTCGTCGCTGATTGATCGTTGTTTACACGTCTGTGGTTCGGCACTATAGATATGATACTATAGATATTTCGCGGACCGCATTCGTATCCTAAATCTTTAGAAACACGATGAATTCCAGGATTGATATAATGTGAACGTTTACTCTGCGTCACCTCACCTCAGATTGGGTTGACCGAGGGGATACACAAGCCGAGGCTAGGGAAATGCGCACGTCCCGCAGTTTGTTTGTGCGGTCGGAACTCGGGATTGGTACTGGCCCTATGAACAAGGCATCCGACAAATCCACCTGCTAACTGCGACGACTACCACTGCGAGCTTATCTATTTGGTGATAATCGACAGAAGAACCACTGATATAGAACGGAGTACAGTTTCGACGCCCCTCGTCCTTCCTTGTAACTGTAGCAAATGGCGCGCGCAAGCGGATCGATTAGATATCAATGGACACTGACAGCCAGAGTACCATATGTTCCCTACTAGCCGTGACAGAAGTTTACTAGCTAAGAACCCTAGAACTTTATTCGTTCTGTGACTATGTGCTGTAGTTAGGTTGACTTTTGTGCCCTCACTGGCAGTTCTTATGTCTGACTCCCACGCGGTTCTGAGGCCCGATGCGTGCCTGGAACTCAGTACTCAATCCCTAGCATGGTAACAACATTGTATTTACTGAGATGATCGTCTACCTTGTCTGTGGCTACAAACTGAACGCGACCACGACCAAGTCCTTCGAGTTTAGTTGATGGTGCGATTCGGGAGTATACTAGAAGAGGAGCAGCAGTGCGCGTCCATCCCAGAAGGCTCGGGCATCGCGGCCAGGGGTGCGTGCCCTGGTTAGGGCTGTGCCTACACCCTACACGGGAGGAACTTGAATGAAGCACTGCCCAGATGGATAAGCCACATCGAGTATTCCATATTCAACGCCTATGCAAGCACTGCCCCACTGCTACGAAAGGGGCCTGCAACAATGGTGATCTTTCCTTACTATTATATTCTATTACAACCAAACAATTCTACTACACACTCTCAAATCTACTCATCTTTCCACATACCCTATAGATGAGTGATGCCGTTCGTTCTCGTCGTCTCGGCCCCCAAATGGGAAACACGACGGCTGGCTCCGTAGCCAACTGAACATATCGGACAAACCCGCCTGCTGGCCTGTGATTTACCACAGTGCCACTTTATTTGGTAGTGGCCAACAGAAGAAGGCCCGGTACCAATGGACAAAAATGGAATGCCCTACATTTTTAAGCCATTGAGGGCGAGATAGCACGCAAGACCAAAAAGCTCATGGATGTCCGCGGTGAAGTTGAGTTCGTCACCGTTACAAACCCGTACATCTAATAGAGGCGCAACGTTGCATACACCAATGTCAGAGGGGAGTTGACCGCCGTGCGCAGCGACCTTGGCCGCAACAGGGCCGCAAGTCTCTTAAGTTACGATTTTTGCTAGACTGAAACGCTTTGCCCTGACCCGATCGCCACTCGCTGACATTTATTGTATGTAAATAGTGTGGCCCATCTGCGCGCACGGAAACTGCGTGAATATGGTTGCTCATCTCACTCCTACAAACGATTGCTCGCGCACGTTCCAACCTCAATTCTGAAGCAATCCATACGTCACCCATTTGCAACTGCATTCCCGTCAAAGTTAAGAGTGCGTTAAGAGACCCGAGGAGGAAACTCTAACCAAAACTTCGAGGTCCATTGCGGGCGCATAGTTCGGGGCGGAGCGAGCTCAATTGCTCACTAGTGCTCATTTCGGCAAGGCTTTCGACTTCGTCGCGACTTCAGATTGCCCTGCGGTGAGCTGTCGTTTGAGGCCGCGCAATTGCCGCGCTTGACAGAGCAGAAAATATCAACGCATCCGAGTCAGGCGAGCCGAATAACGCTGCCGCGTCGCCTGTCAACCTGGAAGCATATGTATGCACCTGTGTGTATTCGTAGGGCAAGGTTAAGCTATAGAACCATCTATTCGGGGATTGTTTCTGGTTGTTCTGCGATCCGACGGACGTCCCGCTCTGCGGATTAATTGCGTGGAAGTCGTGGGTGATTGAGGTGGATAGACGCGCGCGAGAGTTCATGTCGGTATGATCAAAAGTGATAGTTTCCTTTCCTGTCGATTCTTTCTGGAAACCAATCAGATCGCACTTATTCGGTGGTCACACCCACCAAAACCCCGATTGATATGATGAATTCCAACAACAATTGCAAGAGGGGTTATACAATACAGCGCTGAACGACGAGACCATTCGAATCGGAACAAGGGACGATGATTCGTCATCCGCGAGCGCAAGGTGTCAAAGAGGATTGATCGATATTAAATCCCAGGAGAAGTAAATGGATGGATGTGACGTCGCTCGAATCTAGGTCCAGAGCCCCGCATTTTCTGGGATGTCATCGAAAGTTCGTATGTGTTTTGTGAACGTATTACACGAGTCGAGTCAACGATGTGAACCGTAACTGTCGGAAACAGGACGGAGCGGCAGTAGCCGGGCGGGGGAAATGATGGGTTCGTCAGCGTGATTACGAAGTGAGGTTATTGGGGAGTGGTCTGATTTTCGTAAATCTGGTCCCTTTGCCGCGCGCCGTACTTTCGCGCCCACGTCCAAATCCCCTTTATTATGATTCCAGGCAACGAGGACCCCCTCTCCTTTTCATCATGTCCCTTTCCCGCACCCGCCAACCTCTCCGAGCTCGTCCACATCCATCCGGATAGCCTCCTCGTCTTGGGCGGATCCTCCTATATCCTAAATCCCCATACCCCTCCACTGGTGTATTTGGTACCCCATCCCTTCCCCGCAGCCTTGGCTTTGTATCCATAGTCGAAGGAACAGTCCAGTTTTGCTGGTCCGATTGTCAAGCTGGCGTGCATCCTCTTCTCGGTTTCCTTCACCTGTATAGCAGCACTCGGCATCTACTGCCCAACCACTAAACGCCTTCTTCAAAGCTGTACCAATTCAACGCGGCAAATCAGAACCCTGGCTTCCTCCCAACCTGTTGAGGGCAGTGCAGAGGAGCGGACTACTGCCCGTTTGGTCAATCCCAGCGGGTGGCGCTTTTATGTTAACATTCGGTTCGGTGTAGCATTGAACTTCGCAGAGGGGGCAAATACGGTGCGCGGTGTGGTGCATGCAACGGTTGTGGTGCTACTCGCACTTGTTGCGGGATGCACGGGTTTCGTGACGGTTAGTCTTTTTTGGCTTTCTATAAAGAACCCCGAGTTTGATGCATGAATATAGAGTATTGCGGTACTTTCTGTGACGTGGCTCGTTCCCTCGGTGCGCACGGGTCCTCCTCAGATAATGGAGAAACGGCAGCGGTACATGCCTCTCGTGCAACCACGAGCACCACCTCGATCCGCGGGTGTCGACGAGAAGTCCGAGTCTGTGCCGAGACCAGAGCCAGTCCGACATGTCTCGTTCGATGAACCCGTATCAGGAGTGCCCAGCCCTGCACTGCCCGCATCCGCTCCATCGTCTCCACGCCGACGTGCCATCCCGTTACTGCGTTGTAAGAGCAGCACGCCACAGTCCGGAGCAATACCCCTCCCCCCGGCGCTTTTACCCATCACTGCTGATGAATCGCCCCTCTCGTCTGCCGAGACCCTGACAGAGACGCCAGCTGAGGTTAAACAGACATTCCCTTCACGTCTAACACGTGTCCTTCAAGGGAGGCGGCTCTCACGTTGCTCTACGATTGCATCGACGGCGACGTCGTCGTCATCGGCAACATTTACTTCAGAGTTTGGCGAACAAGTGATCCCCCCTGGAAAGGCCGAGACCCGACCGATTTCAGACGTGAAGAAAGCCAACAATGTCGAAAGAGGAAGGTTCGCATTCCTGAAGAAGTCGAAAACGATCGACGTCCAGACTCGCAGTCGTACGTTTTCAATTCGTTACGTTTGATTGTGTTTTAATTTAACTTTATTTCTCACAGCTGAGCTGACCAAACGCACGCGGCCCCCTCCGTTATCACTCTCATCACCCCCCGCGCTCACATCGAATATCGATTCCTCGGCAGATTCATTCCCTTCCCCACGCCTGACAGACTCTCCCGCTCCTTTATCTTCATCAACCACTTTTGAGCCATCCCAGCATCGTCGAGTAATGTCCACGCCATCGACTTCGTCGAAATTCCGCATAGCCGACAGGATCTACTCTCGCAAAGAGAAGGACAAGGGAGTGGCGCCTAAGCCCAAGCCTGCCCGCACTCAACCGTATGGTCCCCCGTACAACTGGATACCACCCACACCTGGAGCATGGGCCGTAGCCGAAGAAGCCGACGAACATGAGATCACCGAGAGACGACGCAAGCGAGTGAGCGCACCAATTGTGGCCTCAATCTCTGAAGGTGTCATGTGCCACGGACATGACCCATCAGGGAGCGTGCTTATGCCACGCCCGACTGTAAAATAGTCCCGAATCACAGACCCGTCTCTTCGATCAGGATTGGAAGGTATTCGCATATGTATAATATTCAGATCCCACCCCCCTCATTCATCATGGCCGTTCATTCCTCCGTGCACATATTCGTTTATCGTATCTGATCCCCGCATAGTATACTTTACATACCCATGCATAGAAGCCCAGTGCTTGTTGTATTTGCTATCATCGAGTCATGCATCATTGCGTTCCTGTCATCTCATCGGTTATAATAATTGATATCACGCAAATTCGATGGTGTAAGTATCCATCAACGAGCGTCAGTCCGGCCGCCCGCATCCCCACAAAGGCAAAATTTGTGAGACCCACTTATTGCAACACGTAAAGGTAGGGAGAGAGGGTGTACTATACGCCCGTACAAGACATCAGCTCCCGTCTGGTCCAACTTACGAGCTGACGCTCGCATTCGTTGCCATCCCGTCCGTCACCAACAAGGTCAGCATGGCCCCGACCACCGGACTTTCGGCCACCTCGAGCACGCGCCCGCTATTAAGCGCGCGCAGCAGCGCCGCATCTAACAGCCGTCTGCCGAAAAAAGCCGTCGTTTAAAAAAGTTGCCGATGGGGGGGAATGTCAGGAGAGGAGGAAAACGCACCTCAGTTGCTGAACGAGAATGGCGATGCGCGGCCAGGCGCGCAGGCGCAGCGTCCCTTCGACTCGTCCGCCGACGGTCAACCCGCCGCGTACATGATCGACGGCGATATGCCCGCCGAACAAAAGCAGGGCGTACAACGGGACCTGGGGGCGGCAACAGACAATAAAAACGATGTTTTTTTTTTTTCAACTGGAAAAATATGCGTTACCTCGGTGACGTCGCGGAGGAAGACTTTGGTGGCGGTTTCGACGCGCTCGAAGCTCACGACGATGCCGGAGCGCCAGCGCGTCTCGGGGAACTGCACGCTGGCGGGGTGGACCCACACGCGGGCGCCGCGCATGTCCGTCGCGCGCCACTCGTGTGCGCCCGCGTCGCGCTCGACCGCGCCGCTCGCCAGACGCGCGAATTTCACCGCGTGGCGGGGGAGGGCGACGCGTGCGACGCGCGGGTACAGTGCTGCGAGCAGGAGCGCCTTGAGCAGCGCGGGCTCGCCGGCGTGCGCGTTGAGTTCTGGTGCCGAGGCGGGTTGACTCGCTTGGACGAGCCCCGCCGAGGCGAGCGCGGAGAGGAGGTCGTTCCGCAGGACGTTGATGTCGCGGATCGTCGTGGTGGAGATGTAGTTCTGGGTTGTCACGTCGCGTAGAGAAGGGGAGAAGGGAATTTGGTCGGATGAATGAAGGTTAGAGAGCGAGGTTCGGGGGGCGTACTTCTGAGCAGAAGGCGCGCATGGCGCTGGGTGACTGTTCGTGGCGTATTCGCGTGCATTCGTCGTACGCCCGGGCGTCGGTGAGGATGTCGCTTTTCTCTGTCGCAAAGCGTGCGCGTGCTCTGGGATGCGAACCTCAGCCTTGAGTGAGTGTGAGTGGGTATGGGGAGAGCAATCATACGCTGTGGCTTCGTCACGTTTGTCCATAGGACTCAGGAAGACCGGCTTCGAGGAGAGGCAGGCTGCAATTGTTAAAACAGGATCGAGGCATTGGAAGACGGTAGCGAGTATGAGCATCTGCGGCGCGGGAGAATTAGAAACTGCTATCTCGTCCGACTCATTTAACCCACTTTTCCAAGACGAAGGTCGAGAGGAAGTACGGCCTAGAGAGGGGGTCAGCGGGCTAGCCCGAGTAAGTAACACCTTCGTCGTACCATGTGCCGGCCAAGGGCAGTCAAACGACCGCCCTGGTCGAGGGCTCCAAGTTCCTCAAGAACAGAGAGCGCCTTGTCCATAGCCACAACATCGGGTGGATCAACAGCACGGCTCAAAAATTCCTACAAAAGTGAGGTGTCAGAAGAAGCAGTAAGTACAACCGGCAGCCCAACACTGCGAACCTTGACGTCTTCATTCTCCCGTGTCGCCTTCACCGCCAGGCAAATGCTCTCTAACGGGACACGCAAGATCTCAGGACGCGGGAACTGCTCCATCTTGCGCTCGCGCCAGCGCGTATATAGCTTATAGCACACACCCGGGCACGTGCGACCCGCACGGCCCCGCCGCTGTCGTCCAGCAGCGCGGGTGGTCCATTGTTCTACGAGCTTTGTGAGACCACTCTCAGGATCATATTGCGTCTCTTTGACTTTTCCCGCGTCAACGACATAAACGATGTCATCGATAGTGATAGAAGTCTGTAAAGTGAGCGTTGGGGTCAAAACTAAGCAGTAGACGACGGGTGACACAGAGGAGCACCTCTGCGACGTTCGTAGCGACCACAATCTTCCATTTTGAAGTGGGCGCAAAGACGGCACGCTGCTCGTCGCTCGACAGGTTGGCGTGTAGAGGGAAGATCTTGGTCTGCGACGCAGAGGACAAGCTCTGAAGAGAGTTGATGCATTGTCTGATTTCTTGCACACCAGGTAGGAACACAAGAATTCCTCCTTTTTTCTCCGCCTGATTGATAATATAGTTGATAGTAGCCGTTACCAGCTGTCCATATAAGTGAGTGGAAACGCGTGGGCATCCGGGTGGGAACCGTACCGCGTAGTCCACACGGTCATAGCGGTTAATTGCTTGAACGGCCATCGCACTTCGTTCATCAAGACCTACATTAAGATACTCTTCTCTATTAGCAAGCAAATCTTCGTCATCCTGCTTCTTTCCGCTTCTATTCGCAGAAGGGTGATAATTGATGAGGTTGATGAAGTCCTCGAGGTACCTGTTACATCTTTGTCAACTCCCTTCGTCCAATCGATTACCGAAAACAGTTCTCCTACATATCCGTTACCGGGTGCGTGAACCCGGGAATGCTAAGTAGTGGAGCGTCGGAGAAGTAGCGAACGAAGGTTTCATGGTTGATCGTAGCTGACATCAGGATGACTTTCAACGTGGAGTTCACCTTTAACAGTTCCTTTAGCTCTAGCAGCAAGAAGTCGCCGTCAACGGAGCGCTCATGAACCTAGCAAAGTTCATCAGAAGCAAGGAAATTTCAACCCACTCGCTTACCTCGTCTACGATGACATGTGTGACGCTGTTCAAGCCATCTCCGCTGCTGAGTCGCCTGAGCAAGACACCAGTCGTGCAGAAGAGAAGCTTCGTTTTGTTGGTCTGCCTGCTTTCCCCACGGATTACATAGCCCACAGAACCGTCGTTCATACGCTCCGCATGGACCCGCGTAGCCACTGATATGGCAGAGATACGACGAGGTTGAGTGATAAGGATGTTTGCGCTGGAACCCCTGCCAGACTGAATGAAAGAGTCGAGTATGAACTGCGGTACTAAAGGGATGTCAGGCATAAATGCGCCGAATCTGCTTTTATGGGAACACACTCACGCTGCGTCGTTTTTCCGGAACCTGTTTCACCAACCACAACGACCACTCGAGACTGCTCAAGCATAGCCAGCAAATCGTCCTTCGAGGCAAAAGCAGGAAGACGACGTCGGGTCGCGTACATCTTTTCAAATCGTTCATCTTGACGCATAGTATCAAATTCCTGGATCACCTCAGCATCTGATCGTGAATCCCGCCCCACCGAACTAGACCCATTGCGGGCTTTCAATGACATGCTTTTCGATGGAACATTGACAATCGGAGCTGCTTTGATATCTTGTACCTCCTGGGGCGGATCGAGGTGCTTTAGGACGTCATCTATGTTCGGGGGTCCCAGGTCCTCTATAACCGCCCAATGCTCTTCAAGGACCTGCATTGCTGACACACATATACCCTCTCCCGATTCCTTGATGGTACCCTGTTCGAATGCTTCAAGTAACTTTGCCAAGAGGTGCAGCCGAACGTAGGCGGGAACCGACGATGATGCAACATACATCGGCGGAGGGCGTGATGACTGGTTATAAGAGTAACCAGGAGGAACGACAAAATGAAGCAGAACTGGCGCAATGAGAAGCGGCATGACGAGGGTGAATGTGTGATCATCCGCATAAGACGCGCCCATCGATTCTATCTCATCTTCCGTCATTCGCTCTTCCTCATCACCGTCATCAGGTTGCATTGCAACGTCCAGCCAAGGCTCCCCAATGAGACGACGATTCAGCGCAGCTATGAGCAAGGCCCATTCTTCGAGTAGGCGTGACTCGGCTGTGCACTCGTGCACAATGTGTGCTGGCCACCCTGCCTCCTTGATGGCGCGTTCCTCAATCCAACGTTTCTTGATATCTTCTTGACCTTCATGTATACTTGTCACGAACGGGTTCGAACTGTTGTTCTCGGGGAGAAAACGCTGCGGCAAGTCAACCTCTGGGATGTGAAGCACGAGATATTCAATGCATGCTTCAAGCGGAGAAGCTGCGCGCAGCAGGTTCGAGGCGAGAGGAGAAGGCTCAGAGAGAAACGCAATGGCATCACGGGCTTGAGACTTCTTAAAACCTAGGTCCTCAAGCTGCCGAAGGACGACGGGTACATTGTCTTCGGTAATGATCACTGTAGGACTCGGAGTGACTTCATCCTCTGGGCTGTCTGCAATCGCCTAATACAAGTGTAAGCGACAGATACAGAAAAAGTGGCTGAAGGTGATGACCATTTTTATGGCGTTCTCGACAAGCCCACGGAGCTCGCTAGAGAGTTTCACCTCAGGAGAGCCATCGAATATATTCGGTCGTGAGTTAGGAGTAGGAGCATTGGCAGACTGCTGGGCCTCTTGCTTTTTGGCCGCTTTCTCCTGGCGCTCGGCCACAGACTTTCGTGCAGCAAAGGGATCGGCGTCATACATCCAGCTCTGATGCGAAAGCGCCTCCTTATGCTCCGCTGCCAGCTCGGCCCAGTAGTCACGAGGCCCAGGAGGGAGAACACGGTTGAGTTGGAGGCCATTGCAAAACTGGTAGAAAGACGCAATCGGTTTGACGGATCCAGCGAAAAAAAGATACGTTAAAAGTCAACGAACGCGATAAAGAGCATACGTGGCACCCCAGTGTTGGGCTTCCGAGGCAGATTTACAGACATATGGAGGATGGGGTTCCATTCGCACCGATTCACGTTCCTGACCGTTCTTAGTTCGAATGGTCCTCACTAAGGTGACAACAAAAACCCAGCCCCCATCTCTCTTCGGCTGAAATAAATGTTAATACGATTCTAACAAGACAATTAAGAAAAGCGACCGAACAGTGTGGACAACAGGTTTCCCCCAACCATTTTTGGTGCACCTGAGCATATGTTACGGTATCCTTTTCAAATTTATTCATACATGGTTAGGGACAGACGCACCTTTCTTTCAACAAATCCAGAGGATATTTCGATCCAGGAGGGAACAAGGGCGGAGGGCTTCCATCAGCCTTGGAGGCAGCTACCGTTTCCTTTGAAGACTTGGAGGAATTCCCGGCATTACCTGACTTGACAATTCCCTTTCTTGGAGGCATTCACTGTGTGGGTAGGCGCAATGTAAAGGATAAAATGGTGAACTTAGATTCATTTGACTCGCGCACATGCGGTAAATGGGCGTGGCAAGTGGCACAGCTCACATGATCATGACTCGCCCATTGAAGGACAGAACGGGATTAGTCAGCAAAACCAGTTGGCTCTCGTTACCTACTGCCATGGCCCAGGATGACCTCTATAATCTCGAATTCCTCTCCCTCGTCGCCAAAATTACCCAGGAAATAGACAACCACACCGGGCACAATGACAAAACTCTTGCCGAGTTTGTCATTGATTTACATGGCAAATCCAAAACACTCGCAGATTTCAAGGCGAATCTCAAGGAAATGGGCGCGGACTTTCCAGAGTCCTTTGTTGAGAACATCGATCGCCTCGTCTTGACACTTCATCCGAAACATAAAAAGAAGAGTTCGGCCAAGGCAAATGGGAAGGCCAAGTCCAAGGGCAATGACACATTGGACGAGAAGGACAAGCAGAAGCGCATGTTCCCTGGCCTCGCTTTGGCCGATCAGGAGTGGCAACCTACCGTGCCGAAGGACGTGTTAATGAAAGAGGTTGATGATATGATGGCTCAGTTTGAGTCCTCGTCGAAGCGTTCTCGGCCAAATCCTCGCCAAGACGCTTCACCACCCCCCAAACGTCGGCGGATGTCCTCGTCTCCTCCTCGACGACGCAGTGTCAGCCCACCACGAGGTCGGGGCTATGACAGAGGATCCAATGGCCGGGGTAGAGGGCAATTAGATGAGCGGCCTGTGTTGTACAAGATCTATGATGGACGGGTGCAAGGAATGAAGGAGTTTGGAGCGTTCGTTCAATTAGAGGGCGTTTCAGGAAGGGTAGAAGGTGTGTCTCGTTGATCGCATCACGTTTTCATCCCTCACTTCTTTTCTAGGCCTGGTACATATCTCCAACATTCAGGTCGGTGCCCGAGCCAACTCGGCCGCAGACCTCCTCAGCAGAGGCCAACCAGTCAAGGTCAAAGTATTGAGCGTGGCTGGAAACCGCATTGGTCTGTCAATGAAAGACGCCGACCAGACCACAGGGCGTGACCTCACCCCTCACCTTCGAATCAAGTCGGAGGCTGAGCTCATCGAAGAGGAGCGACAACGAGCGTCTCGCGCTTCGAGTGGAACCAACGCACTCCCTCTCGGCGTAAAGGATAGTGGTCCAGTACGGTCTGCGAAGCGGCTAACATCACCAGAGCGTTGGGAGATCAAGCAACTCATCTCGTCTGGTGCAATTGACGCATCGGAGTATCCCGACCTCGACGATGACTTCACCAACCCAATGGCCAGAGCAGAGGTCGAGGAGGAGTTGGATGTTGAGGTTCGGGAGGAAGAGCCGGCGTTCCTCCGCGGTCAGACCAAACGAACACTTGACCTTAGTCCTGTCAAGATCGTGAAGGCGCCCGATGGTTCACTCAACCGCGCTGCTTTGGCCGGAGCGGCATTTTCCAAGGAGCGACGCGAGTTGAGGCAACAGGAAGCAAACGATAAAGCGGATTCGGAAGCGCGCGACTTTGGCGCGCCTTGGCAGGATCCTATGTCGAAGGATTCAGACAAAGTATTTGCCCAGGATCTGAGAAGCCATCTTCGTGGGCAAATGTCTTCAGAGTCGGACAGTGGTTGGAGAACATCAACATTTAACAAGGCGACGACATTTGGCGAAATCACAAATCTTAGCATCCAGGACCAACGAAAGTCCTTGCCAATATACAAGTTGCGCGAACCGCTGCTTCAAGCAATCCGAGATGTATGCCCACCTCCTATACTCTTCAACTAACGTACTGACCGTCTGGAATAGCATCAAGTTCTCATCGTTGTCGGCGACACAGGATCTGGGAAGACAACTCAGATGACGCAATATCTTGCCGAAGATGGCTTTGCAGACAGTAGTAAAATAGGTTGCACACAACCTCGTCGTGTCGCTGCCATGTCCGTTGCAAAACGTGTCGCAGAAGAGGTGGGCTGTCGTCTCGGCCAGGACGTTGGCTACACAATCCGTTTCGAGGATTGTACGAGCCCTGAGACGAGGATCAAGTATATGACGGATGGTATGCTCCAACGAGAATCTCTTATCGACCCAGATCTCAGTCAATATTCTGTAATCATGCTGGACGAGGCGCACGAGCGGACAATCGCAACGGACGTTTTGTTTGGTCTGCTGAAAAGTACGTCATCGTAGTTTTCGAATTTGACGAGTAAGGCTCACAAGGTTTGCAGAGGCTATCAAGCGACGGCCAGATCTAAAGCTCATTGTGACATCGGCCACACTCGATGCAGAAAAGTTCTCCAAGTACTTCTTCGGCTGCCCCATCTTCACCATCCCCGGTCGTACTTACCCAGTCGAGGTGCTGTACACCAAAGAGCCCGAGACGGATTACCTCGATGCATCCCTCATCACAGTCATGCAAATCCACCTATCCGAGCCACCAGGCGATGTCCTTCTTTTCCTAACTGGTCAAGAAGAGATCGATACTGCATGCGAGATTTTATTCGAGCGCATGAAAGCGTTGGGTCCCAAAGTGCCTGAACTAATCATTCTTCCAATCTATTCCGCACTCCCTTCCGAAGTTCAGTCACGCGTCTTTGAACCAACCCCGCCAGGCGCTCGTAAAGTTGTGATCGCGACTAACGTTGCAGAAACGAGTCTAACAATCCCCGGCATTTACTATGTGATTGACCCGGGCTTTGCGAAGCAGAATGCATACGATCCACGGCTGGGCATGGACTCGCTGGTGGTGATGCCGATCTCTCAGTCACAAGCACGTCAACGTTCCGGTCGCGCAGGACGAACGGGTCCTGGAAAATGCTACCGGTTATACACGGAATCGGCGTACCGCAACGAGATGTTGCCCAACTCGATTCCGGATATCCAGCGTACGAACCTGGCACACACCATCCTGATGCTCAAGGCCATGGGCATTAATGATCTTCTGAGCTTCGACTTCATGGACCCACCACCAGCGCCAACTATGCTTACTGCTCTAGAGGCTCTTTACGCGCTCTCCGCACTGGACGACGAGGGACTGCTGACACGCCTTGGTCGCAAGATGGCCGACTTTCCGATGGAGCCGCCGCTGGCGAAGATGCTTATCGCATCCGTCGAGCTTGGATGCTCAGAGGAAATACTGAGCATCGTTGCGATGCTTTCAGTGCAGAGCGTCTTTTACCGGCCAAAAGAGAAGCAAGCGCAGGCAGACTCGAAGAAAGCCAAGTTCCACCAGCCAGAGGGCGATCACCTGACGCTACTGGCGGTTTACAACGGGTGGAAGGCGAGCAACTTTTCGAACCCGTGGTGCTACGAGAACTTCATACAGGCACGGAGCATGCGCCGTGCGCAGGACGTGCGCAAGCAATTGCTGGGGATCATGGACCGGTACAAGCACGATATTATCAGTGCGGGCCGAGACTCCAACCGTGTGCGGCGAGCGATCTGCTCGGGCTTTTTCAGGCATGCGGCGAAGAAGGACCCTCAGGAGGGTTACAAGACGCTCGTCGAGGGCACGCCTGTGTACATCCACCCGTCGAGCGCACTGTTCAACCGCCCGCCGGAGTGGTGCATCTATCACGAACTCATCCTCACCACGCGCGAGTATTGTCACAACGTGCTCGCCGTCGAGCCCAAGTGGCTCGTTGAGGTCGCCCCGCAATTTTTCAAGGTCGCCGACGCGAACAAGATCAGCAAGCGCAAGCGCCAGGAGAAGATCGAGCCGCTGTTCAACAAGGTATGTCGACTTTTATTTTCTTCCTTTGATATTCGCCCCTGACCCGATCCTTCTCTGCAGTACGAGAAACCAGACGAGTGGCGCTTGTCAAAGGTCAAACGCAGCGCGCGTTCGAGCCAGACTTTCGGTTAAGATGAGCGAGTTGTTTGGCACCGCGCGGCGGATATGGGTTATATGTCTATTATCTCACACCGTCTCCTGACCTCCTTGCCATTGCATATGAGCACATATACGTCATCAACACAGTGTAAGTGGCAGGAATTTTGCCAGTTCATTGTTGTTGTGCTGGATCTGCACTATGTTTATTGGCACTATCTGTTACCCTGACCTGTATCTTCCATTCTGCACGTTTCACCGTAATTGTGGATATATTAAAGCCATTTTCATGAACACTGCTGATGAAATGCGCTGTGGTCTCAGAGTGCGGCTACACGGAAAGAGTATCTTCAACTGCACCATAGTGCCATGCTTCTAGAATTGCCCGTTGTATCGGCCTTTGTACGTTTCCCGGCGAAAGGACTGATGTGACGCGTGTCTCTCATGATGATTCTTGTCATTCCGACTGTTCATCTTACTTCTGGTGACTTTGCGTCATGCGAAAGTTTTGGTGCTGTAGGAGTGTTGGACGTCAGCTAGGGTGCATCCACTTTCCAACTCAGTTTGCTGCATCCATGCTGCGTTGTAGCCTTCAGCCGATCATATTAATCCAAACCAAAAGTATATTCATATGATAAATACAGAAGTACGAGACCGTGACAAGGGCGGGCTGCTATACGGATCGCGCAAAACAGGTTGTATTGGCGGCGCTGAGTTCGGCTTCCCCAAAATCTTACAGTTACAGTAGTAGTCTGTAGTACACGTAGTACGCCCAAACCCTGACACGCCCTACTTAGAGTACACTGCGACTTGCTGTTCAAGTTTCATCTCCTTGAAGACTGAGATAGGCTATCAGTGCCAATATTAATGCAGCGCAGGGTGCTGGAACTGGCGCCACGCCGCTCCAAGGCAAGTTGTGATTTAAGCAACAATTGGTTTTTTCACTCCCGCCATGCACCACCGTGACCGTACTGTTCGACACGATATCCCTCTTCTGCCCCAAAGAGGGCAGTGCTGGAATTCCTCTCAGCAGCATTTTAAAGTTTGCGTTAGGTCTTGCCGACAACGACGGAATATACAGTAGCCTAGTATTGCCAGAAGACCAGGAGGCCTCACTGGCAGGCCTGTAGACAAACATAAGCCACCCTAAGCCACAATTCGGCATGCGTACTTAAATGTCATGAACTACAGTTCGCGTGCGTCTTCGCACCTTAGTGGCTGTGCATTAGACGGTTTCTAAAAATACTATCACCTGGCTTTGCCACTCTACCACTGGCAAATGCAACATTTTCAACATGCTTTACACATTCTGGTTCTTGGACTACAACTATGTCTGCCAAGTTGGCGCTAAAACCCGTGGCAATCCATGACTATTCGTGACAGCCGAAATGAGGGCGAGGGAT
>Ga0307510_10005251_pt1 | contig 15395 bp, 12 predicted proteins | sample 12_EM_MG_FD_207224 | JGI IMG/M metagenome (GOLD analysis project Ga0307510, IMG submission 207224) | Populus trichocarpa ectomycorrhiza microbial communities from riparian zone in the Pacific Northwest, United States - 12_EM | ecosystem: Host-associated > Plants > Roots > Unclassified | place...
GTTCAAGGGTTGTTGTGCTGGGGAGCGTGCCAGTGACTCGGACAGTGTGAAAAGGACGGGAAGTTCACGTGGCCTTGCATCGTGGCCCTGCCAACTGAACGCCACTACGATACTACAGTAGTACAGTACTGTGTGAGTGAGGGTTGGTGACACGGCCGGCGGCCGGCCCGGGACGTCCGCGCGTTCACAAACGTGCCAAGGTTGATTCCGTCATTTCTTTCTCTATGGCTGTGTAGCCTGTGTTGCCAGTTCCTTCCTGCTTTTATTGGAACTTGCATTTATATCGTGAGGCAGGTACTTGTGCAAAGACGTGTAGGAGGTATGTATTTATTTACTTATTTCAAATTGGCAAGGCTACTACTGTAGGCTGTAGCATGCTTTACTACAACTTGAACCCACTGTAGTCCCCGTTATCTTCCGGTGGCGGCCCACGGCAGTGAGGTCTCATTTAAGCTTTGATTTCAAGCCTTTCTCTCCTACCTTAGTCAAACCACATATCAACCTTATGGTCCCTGTCCAGTATCGTGACACAGTTGTATTTGGTGTTGCAAAATAGCTGTGTGGATCTGGAACTGTGGCACAGCTCCTCCTCATCAAGCACGGTGCAGATACAGCAGTCCAAGACAAGGATGGGTACACTCCGCTGCGTTGACATCAGGAAAACCCTCCCAGCCTAGCGAGAGATAGTGCTGTAGTAGTTTAGCAGTAGTCAGAATAAGGACAATAATAATTTGTTAAGCATGATGTAGCCATCACTATGGATCACAAACTGTCAACGCCACTGACTCCCACCGTTGTCAAGGCCGCACGCAAGATAAAATACCATTTAATAACCTATGCAAAAGTCAAGTAGCTATCTACATCGGAAAAAGAATTGATATAGAAGGTATTGCAGAGGTCAAGTACCATAAAACTGTTCCACCCCTGGGGCATATCTGGTCTGAATTGTGGGATCAAATGGATGCTACAAATGATGGTCTCAACCCTAATGACACTAGCAGACCTGTGTCTGTTCTCTATTAGTCTAGACACCTTATACATACTGTGTTTGGGGTCTGGTGTTGCTGGGATTGGAGTGAACCACTCAATGTATGCAAGGTGCTTAGGGGGGTCACGGTGGACACATGGGTTGAACACCTCTGAAATGGCCCTGTTTGGTAACTCAAAGATCACGCGAACCTGCCCAATCCAATAGCCTGACAATGGGTTACTCAAAATCCGAACCTCAGTGCAAATAAAGTAAAGACTCACTTTGGTCACTGCCCTGAATGAGTACCGTGTCGAATCGCGCTGGGATGATCCGCCCTTGTTTGTCTTTTTGCTCCAGCCAAACATAGATGGCGTCTACTATCTCCCATTTTTGGGTGTCATTCATACCTGTGAATTTCATATTATGGTAGACCTGGACTGTGCGGAAAGGAAAAAGGGTGTTTCCTCCATGTGTGCGCAAGGCACATGTCGCAAGCGGTACTCGCGCCCCCCAGTCTCAGCTACAAACCCGTAACTTCAGCATCACGTGACCGTGGAAACATATCACATGACCTGTCACAGACTGCCCCGCTTACTTCATCCTTCTTCCCTATTCTGTTTTCTCATTCCGATTCCATCTGTGACTCCAGGCCGCTTTGCCCATTGCTTACATATCTATCTATGGACTGATCTCGCGTTTTCTAGAGACTTCCATACTTGTCCACTAGCTTCTGTTCCTTTCCCCCTCGTTTCTCTATGACCTTCTCCCAGCTTCCGATAGTTTCTCTCAACTTCCGATAGCTTCTCCCTTCGTTGTATATAAACTGTACTCCATAGCATAGAACGGCTTTCTTAAGCTCGTTCTATTCATGCAATCAGACTTTGACAGTCTCTTCTCACTGCTTGAACATGTGCGGCTTCCATCGAATGACCCCTCCAGCATTAGTCAGCTCAGCTGCTAATTGCCTCTGAACTCTCTACGTCTCGAGATCATGTGCAAGTGTCTCGCTCGATTCCAAGTCACGCTTGGCTTGTGTAATCTTTGCTCGTCATCTCGTTAGTCACGTGACGTCTCACGTGACCAAATTCCCCTTTGGGAACGACCCCTCTCTGAAATCCATCTTTGTAATCTCATCCAAGATCCCTGAATCCCGAAAACCCCAAACTCGATCTGACACGGTGGTCTGACCATGACATTAGAACGAGCTTCCTTTTTTATGATGACTTTGACTCCCTCCGGATTGAAAGAAAAACAGAAAACCCCCGAAGGACTGGGCATTCCCACAGACTGGCACGTACGTGCGATAGACCAACCAACAGAAGAGTCACTAGCAGTATTAGACCTTCCATTTGAAACAAAACCGGAAACAAAAGATACTGTCCCATCCGAGTTCTCTGAGCAAGTCCATCACCTCGTTGGAGGACAAGACATCGTTGTTCGCATAGATGGGAAAGAAGTCTCAAAGAAGGCACCCTTTACCGCTTACTATGCTTGCTACAAAGGAGCCCTCCTTGCCCTGTCTAACGTTTATGGAGTCTGGTTCGAAATTCGACTCCGAGCAGGAAATATGTACAAATGCTTTCGATTGGCACAACCAAGCCTCCAGTTAAAAGACTGCCCCATGAAAGGAATCAATTACGCGCGGTTGAAACTCACCAGCCTCCCTATCACTAGGGCCCCCTCTTGAGCCGTATCCCCAGTTCGGTTGGTTCCACTAGATACAACTATGGTTACGCCACACGATGGAGATGTCTTCCATGAGATTAACCCAGATGATAGAGAAGCACCAGCTAGCGACACAAGTTGATCTTCTTCACCCGACCCTGTGGATCAACCCGAACGAAAGTCCTTCGCCAGGTTTGGGTCCTGGAGGATGCGTTCCTCTCAAACAGCTAGACAACCGTCCAGACCTCCTCCACGTCGCCCTCAAGGAACCGGGGATGACCCATTTGGACTTGAAGATCTTCTTGGTGAACCCGAAAGAACAAACGATAAAGGACATCGTCTAGAGGGGATTCACCCAGACAAGTTCGAAGGGGATCGATCCAAAACTAGGCGATTTCTAAACCAATTCAACAGATTCATGTTGATGAATTGCAAGGCAGACATCGCCAAGGATCCCATCTCCAAATGCATCTATTTCATGTCACTCCTCGACGGAGAAAAAGTTAATGGATGGGTAGACATGGCCTTCAATTGGCTTGAAGAAATCGAAGCTGATCCTAGTCTTATTGATCGATTCTCTGATCCCTGGAAAATGATGGAAGCAAAGTTCAAGGTATCCTTCACCGACTATGCGGAATGAGAGCGCGCCCAGGATCAACTTGGGAAACTAAGAATGACCGGCGATAATCTCAACAAGTATTTAGCCTTGTTTGAAACCCTTGGAAATCGCGCGGAACTCAATCCTGATGACCCATCAAACTTGTGTACGTTCGCCCAAGGACTTCCTTGACAACTCGCTGATGCCTGCCTGGCCATGGAAAATCCTGATACCTACGAACAGTGGAAGGCAGCAGCTCAACAGCAACAGGTAATCTACCTAAAGAAAAAGGCGTTACACTCTGAGTATGGGACTTGCAATCCCACTCGAAATGCTGGCCAAGGTCCCCAACAAAAGCAAAACTCCGGTTGGGTCTGGCGTCGCCCTGGGGGAAATGCGAATCTGAGTAACCAGAACTGGCGCAGACAAGGAAACTGAGCACAACCCCCTCGCCCCCGTCTTCCTCCCTGAAACGATGACGCTATGGACACCTCAGTAGTTCATAAAGCCACCACTGATAAAGAAAAAGAGGAATATCAACGAACAGGCCAATGTTTCCACTGTGGAAAGCAAGGACATCTCGCACGCAACTGTCCTAGCAAACCCGCGCGTGCTCGCACTGTCCAAATAGAAGACAGTCAGTCGACCACTTCCAGTGACAACTCCTCTTTCGCCCCGACCCCTTCCCTCGCTGCGCGAGTGGCACGATTAACTGAAGAAGATCGTGGAGCGTTCATGGATGAAATGCGCTCCTTAGGAGAAGATATGGATTTTCTTGGCGCCTGAGTACTACAGCTCTTACTCGGGCAGTTCTGAATAGTTCTGGTTCTATGTATATAGCTTGAAATCATGCAATTCAAGTCCCTTTCCAGCTACGAACCAAAACAAAATGAGTCGATCAGAAAGCACTATTAGACTGTGGTGCTACCGAATGCTTTATTCATCCACGTGCAGTACAAAACCTCAAATTGATGACAAGAAAGCTGGCAAAGCTGCGAAAAGTACAGAATGTCGACGGAACTCCTAACAAATCTGGAGAAATTCTAGAAGCTGTCAACCTTCTAGTCAACAACAATGGACGGCAAGCCTCTCATGCATTCTTTGTCGCAGATATTGGACAAGATAACTTCATCTTGGGCTATCCATTCTTCGAAGCCTCGAATCCCAATGTCGACTGGAGTGGAGGTCACATTGAAGGGTTCACTACAGTCTCTTCTGTGAATGCCAATAGCTGGCGACCGCCTACCAAGGGAACAAAGCAGCAAAACTCTACTCCAGCATGGGTCCAATGCATCCCTGGTTGGGAAGAAGGCAACGAAGTCTGGCTGCAAACCAAAGTCGCTAAAACTACTGTAGCGCAACAACTAGCCGAAGCAGCAACAGACAAGACAAAGTGTACTTGGCAGGAAATAGTCCCTGAACGATATCATCGTCACGGGAAAGTCTTCTCAGAAAAGGCGTCAGAACGTTTTCCTGATCGACACCCTTGGGACCATGCCATAGAACTCAAAGACGACGCTCCTACTTCCATTAACTGTCGCGTCTATCCTCTGTCTCCCAAAGAGAAAGAAGAACAACGCGAGTTCCTCTCACAAAATCTACGCCTACAGCGAATCTGTCGATCGAAGTCCCCTTATGCAAGTGGCTTCTTCCTGATTCGTAAAAAGGATGGCAAGTTTCGCCCAGTACAAGACTACAGGAACTTGAATAAGTGGACGATCCCCAATAAATACCCACTTCCCCTAATCTCTGAATTGATCTACGACCTTGCGGAAAAACGCCTCTTCTCTAAGTTCGACATTCGCTGGGGATATAACAACATTCGCATCAAGGAAGGTGATGAGTACAAGGCCGCCTTTAAAACCAGCGAAGGACTTTTTGAACCAATGGTTATGTTCTTTGGTCTCACCAATTCCCCAGCCACTTTCCAAACAATGATGGACGACATTTTCCAAGAAGAGATAGCTCAAGGATGGCTTCGCATCTATATGGACGACATGATCATCGCCACTGAAGATGACGAAGTCCTCCACAAACTTCGGGTCAATCATATTCTCGATAAACTCAAGAAGTTTGACTTATTCCTCAAACCTGAGAAGTGCAAATTCCATCAACGAGAGGTCGAATACCTCAGGGTACTCATCGGTAACGGCTCCGTAAAAATGGACCCCGTCAAAGTACAAGGCATCTCTGAGTGGCCCACTCCGCCTACGGTCAAAGATGTGCGAAGCTTTCTGGGATTTTGCAACTTTTATCAGGCGTTTATCAAGAATTTCTCCGATATTGCACGCCCTCTTAACGACCTTACCCGTAAGAATGAACAGTTTATTTGGACTACCAAGCGTGACGATGCCTTCCTACACCTTAAGGAAGTTTGCGGTACCTACCCGGTCCTCCGCACACCTGACTGGTCCAAACAATTTGTTATGGAGACAGACGCGTCGGGCTATGCTCTGGGTGTCGTTATTGCTCAGGAGTTTGAAGATGGTATCCATCCTATCGCCTTCCACTCCAGAAGCCTTTTACCAGCAGAACGGAACTACGATGCCCATGATAAGGAGCTCGCAGCGGTGATCTTCAGTTTCAAATGCGGTCACCCTTTGTTTTTGGGTGCTACTCACGCTGTTTGCGTTCGCACGGATCACAAAAATTTGCAATACTTCTGTGACCCACAGAAGATCACTGGCCGCCAAGCTCGCTGGATCGAATTCCTCCAAGACTTCGATTACACCCTGGAGCATATCCCTGGGTCCACAAACACTGTGGCTGATTTGTTGTTGCGACGAAAGGACCTTAACAAGGGGGTGGATTCCAACGAACCTCACATCTTACTCCCTGACCACCTCTTCGCTCCGACAAATCCTGTTGAGGTATACAAAGTTTTTCTCGAAGACGACCTCGATCTACGACGGGACATTTTGCAAACTCTCCATGACTCCCCCGCTGCAGGACATCCAGGCATTGTGAACACTTGGGAACTCGTCCGCGAACAATATGAAGGCCCCAGACTTCAAGAATTTGTTGAACGATACGTAAAGGGATGTGCACGTTGTCAAGAATCCAAAACTAACGTACACCAATCAAAAGCACCCCTACAACGTTTCGACACACCTGTAGAAGAAGGCCCTTTTCAATACATATCCATGGATCTAATCACAGACCTTCCCAAGTCACAAGGTTTCGATTCCATTCTCACGATTGTAGATCAAGGATGTTCTAAAGCAGCCAAATTCATTCCATGCACCAAGACGATTGACGGAACAGGGGTAGCACTCGAGTATCTGAAACACCTTGTGCCATGGTTCGGTCTGCCCAAACGGATTATATCGGACCGGGATCCCCGATTCACTTCTGCATTTGTGAAGGAGATGTGCAAAGCCCTAGGGATTCAACAAAACCTATCCACGGCTTTTCATCCTCGAACTGACAGGCAGACAGAACGTATGAATGCTTGGATCGAACAATACTTGCAGCCTTGGACTTCAGGAAAACCCTCCGCCTGGAGTCAACTTCTCCCAGTTGTGGAATTTGTGCATAACTCTTGGAAACACGATGTAGCACGCAAATCCCCTCACGAACTTCTGATCGGAATCAAACCACAGGTGATTCTGAAACATCTAGAAGGACCCGTACCTGCTGCGGAAGCACGTCTTCGCCTCCTGGATGAATCTAGACAGCTAGCCCAGAAGCTTCTACAAAACGTACAAAACTGTAAGGATAATAAGAAGCTGACGGAGATTAAGGAAGGTGACCAAGTCTGGCTAGAAGGACGCAATCTTTCCATCGCCAGCAATTGCAAACTTTCCCCAAAGCGATTTGGCCCCTTCAAAGTCTCCCAAAGGATAAGCCCTGTCGCAATGCGTCTCGACCTTCCTACATCGATGAAGATTCACAACGTGTTTCACACGGATCTCCTCCTTCCATATAAGGAGACGGAACAATACGGCATGCCCTATACACGCCCTCCTCCGATCATCGATAGCGAAGAAGAGTATGAGATCGAGAACATTCTAGAAGCACAGCGTTTTGGCAAGAAACGTAAACTCCAGTACCTCGTGCACTGGAAAGGGTACCCTCATTCCGATGACCAATGGGTTGATCACAAAGACCTCAATGCCCCAGATTCGTTAGCTGACTTTTACCTAACCAACTCTGCTTCGGCTGGATGACCAACAGTATAAAGACACTCTTGCTAACTCCCAATCCACCTCACCCCCCATCGCTTTCTTCACACTGGCATCTCCATTCACAATCTTCTACAGCTTCGACAACCGCTTTCAACAATGCTTATTCAGTCTTCACTGTACCAGTCCAACCTTCGCCGACAACCTCACACAAATCTTTGATCAACAAATCAAAGACATGACCAACGCCAACTCTGCTATCCTTGTCCCATCCTGTTCTCCATCGCCCACTCAAGAATCTGCAGGCGGCACTCCCTATGTGGTCGCTTCTCCCCCTCTGGACAGTCCTACTGATTCCGAAGCAGCCTGGCCTCACCAAATGATGTTGGAACATGTCTCTAACCTACTTGGAGTCGACATTGAAGAAGTCCACCGCCGTTTCCCCGACAATCGATCTCTCTTGCCCATTGATGTTCCCCCTCCTTGTGCCTTATCCCCCGTCTTCGTCCCGCCTGCTCCATCTCCACCTTTCCTTCCGGGATCCCCAGCTGGACCTTATCCAGGATCCGAGCTAGCTGAGTATATCGATCCACAGTTCCCTTCCGAACCACCAACTACCTCTTCGTCCTCGCCTACTAATTCATCTATGGTCGTCGTCATGGCGGAAGGAGAACAATATGAGAACGAGGAAGATTGGAAGCAGAGCGGTCAATGTCACCCCCAACTCCGTCGCTCCTCACCTCGAATCCCTCTCACCAACATAACACCTATCCACCAGGTGTCCCATCCTCTAGGGGATACGACAGACTACGAAGAATTGGCCATGGTCTTGTATCGACGCGTCTCAGATCAAGATGCAACGATCCAAGAACTGCTGGAGAATAAGGAGAATCGAGCGCCATCCCCTACTGACCCTCAGCCCAGCACTCACCCCGGTCCTGGCTGGCAGGACAACTTCGATGCCACAGGGACTCGTCACCTCTTCGTCATCCCACTGGGGGACGAAGACGTCATCGCCCCGTTTATTCACTATGACCTCCGCAATCCGTTCCCAGAGCTCTTGGCTACAAACGGACGCCACTGTACCATCCACTCTCGCCCTCTTCACGCCATCCCCCACACATCTTGTGCCTCTCCGCTGTTGCCACGGAACGAGTTATTCTTCCACTCTGACTTAGAGCTGACCAGGGGCATTGACTGGGCCGTCCTTCACAAAGATGACCCTACATTGGCTGGAGAGATTCAACATTTCCGATCTTACAAGAAGGCCTGCGACCGCCTCGCTCGGCACATGGGGCAACTCCACGAGTCGCTAGAGGTAGAGAGACAGGCTCTCTATCGCAGCTCTAGCCGCCTCACGGGAGCTAACGCCATAGGACGCCTTCAGCGTCACATCGACGCCTCCCTCCACATTGCCCCTTCCTTCTCCACCGTGCGGGTCAAGAAGATCCGCGCTTCAATCCGAAACCAAATCACCAAGGAAAGGGCCCACCATCCTAAAGAATGCATGTGGTGCGGTAAGGTGGGGCACACCATTGACGACTGCTATTGCATCGGCCTATGCCGTCATTGTTCACATCGGGGACACTCTGGGATTGACTGCAAGGATCCGCACAGTTTGTGCCTTGAGTACGGGGACTGCAAGGTCTATTCTACTCATCCCCACTTCGAACAAGGGTATTGCGCCGCTGTAGACGATAACGTTGACGTCTAAAGGACGTTAACAAGGGGGTAATGTCACGGACTGCCCCACTTACTTCATCCTTCTTCCCTATTCTGTTTTCTCATTCCGATTCTGTCCATGACTCCGGGCCGCTTTGCCCATTGCTTACATATCTATCTATGGACTGATCTTGCATTTTCTAGAGACTTCCATACTTGTCCACTAGCTTCTGTTCCTTTCCCCCTCGTTTCTCTATGACCTTCTCCCAGCTTCCGATCGTTTCTCTCGACTTCCGATAGCTTCTCCCTTCGTTGTATATAAACTGTACTCCATAGCATAGAACGGCTTTCTTAAGCTCATTCTATTTGTGCAATCAGACTTTGACAGTCTCTTCTCACTGCTTGAACGTGTGCGGCTTCCATCGAACAACCCCTCCAGCATTAGTCAGCTCAGCTGCTAATTGCCTCTGAACTCTCTACGTCTCGAGATCACATGCAAGTGTCTCGCTCGATTCCAAGTCACGCTTGGCTTGTGTAATCTTCACTTGTCATCTCGTTAGTCACATGACGTCTCACATGACCGAATTCCCCTTTGGGAACGACCCCTCTCTGAAATCCATCTTTGTAATCTCGTCCAAGATCCCCGAATCCCGAAAACCCCAAACTCGATCTGACACGGTGGTCTGACTGTGACATGACCCTACACGTAACTCATCATGTGACCCCTCCACCACTTGTACATCACGTGACTTATCAGCACATGATCCTGGGAACCTACAACCCCGTGATCCTGGGAAGATAACACATGACCTATCAAGGAAATGGTCATCAACAAAGTCACTTGACCAGACGCGCTTTGGACACGTGTCTAACCCGTTGATCAACACGTGGCAGATCATGGGAACGATCAACAAGACGCGTCCACTAAACAATCAACGAACACACGACGCGACTCGATCAACGAACACGCGACGCGACTCGATCAACGAAGGCACGACTCATTAGGGCTAGACCCTAATTGAGATGTATAATGTAATCCGCAGTTACTGCGCATTGACTGCGCAGTCCCCCATTACCTGTAATTGTACCTACCCTAAACTGCGCACAGACCACCCTGTATTAGTATATAAGACCTACGAATTTAGGTGAACAGTCCTTAGACTGTTCTCTTGTCAAATCCCCACACTGGAGCCTTTCAAAGCTCCCTCATCGTCAGCAGCACTCCGCCCATCGTCTTCAACCATCTACTCCGTCCTGCCTCTCCTTGCCTTCTGCCTCTTCCTCCTCAACATCTCCTTGCTGCTCCTTTGGATCAGTCACCTTCAACTCCGCACCGTCGTCAAGTCTTGCTACCCATAAAGTAGTGAGTTCCCGACAGCACGCACCCCAAGCCCAGGATTATTGATGCTAGCAATGAAGTTGCCCAGTGCATCCTGAAACAGGGGTGCGTTGTGATTCCAGAAAATGTCAGGAAAAGGCACAGCCTTTCTGGAGGGAGTTTGAGGCATTTTGACAAATTGAGTGCGCACCGAAAGGGGTCCGATCGGGGTCCAAGTCTGAACATTTTGCAAAAGGTTCTGCCTCCAATCAACGGAGGCAGAATGCTGTTGTACCTTCTCACAACGCTCCAACCATGTAGTCATTTGAGCATATTTGTCTTTGTGATTTGTCGCGCAGAAGGCATTCTTTGCCAGATCGATATGAAGTCGTTCAGACTGTTCAGTATTGTAGTTATCCATTGTACTGAACAGATGGATCGATGACGTGTAGTGGAGTAGGCTGTGAAATTTAGGGATATTAAAGTTTTGCTGGATGCCAAGATCAACAAAGACTGCTTTATTGTTGTGAAATGCCACAAGACAGCCCTCCAGCTGAGAAAGAGTGTCACTTGTATGACACTGGAATTGAGCCAGGAAGAGGAAGTCCAAGAGCGCACATGTTGCCCTGACCACACGTGATGAATCCACACCTCCAGAGATAGGAAGATTGACGATTAGCCCCAGGAGAACTCCGCAAATCTTCTTGTGCTCTTGACCTGTGACGCGAGACAGTATTGAGATCCCCTTTGGAAAAAGTCGGATATTGTAATTGGGCAGAATAGACTTGCATCACACATTGATTGCTGAAGGCCCAAAGATGTTGGTTAGCCAACCAATCAAGTGCTTCATCACACCCTGAAGCATTTGATGGAGAATATCAGGTGTGATTGAAATGAAGATGTCGGCGAGTGGAAGAGTTGCCCAGAAGGGATGGACAACAGGCTTCAGTCTGGCTTTGCAGCAAGTCCGATGAAACTTTCGCATGTCCTGATCTGCCAAAGAATAGCTACCGATCACAGCCCTCTGTGTGCACAGTGGAAACGATTCGTATTCACTGAGCTGACCAGGAGGAACAAGGCATTTAGGACACCGCCCATTGAATGTGCAGGTCACTAGTACCTGCTTGGGATAGTCGCCAATGAAGATGGCAAAAATGGGATGGCATCGGCGCCAGATACCATCCCTGCTCATCATCGCGATCCCTGTTTTGCCAACAGAACTGATCAAGCCTAGAATGTTCTGCATGCAAGCGTGAAAAAGGTTTGCGAGAGCACGATGGCGACCAGCCTTGGTTGGCATACCTTCCAATTTTGTCGTCAGAATATACCCAATGAGCAGTTGGGCATGGCGCAATGGTTTCCGATGGATATCCTTAGGGATATTGCCAATAGTAAGGTATATCAGGTATGTCATCTTGTCTCTGAAAAGCGTAAGCTGTGTCTTGTCAGAGGATACAATCACTGGTATGATTGTACCCCCTGGTTGGCGCGCCTCTAAGTCTTCCTGAAATCAAACTTATCAGTACATAGATTCGTCTGGAAATGAATAACATACCTGGACTGACCACCACCAGTCACTGGTGTACAATTCGTTGTAGATGCGGGAAGTCTGCATGTGACTTGTGTAGTGTCACTCAGGCACAAATGCCATCTCCTGTGCCCAGGCAGGATCACTGTAGAGTGATCGGATACATTCCAGGATGTCCCTCAAATAGAATTTGAGCTCCTTGTGTTAAGGCTTCAACGGGCCTTGATAGTACGACTTGTACTAAGAGGTGAACTGGTGGCAAGTACTTTGAAGGGGTAGAAGTCTCTAGTGTTGCTAGAGATGACTCTGAGAGGCTTATGTAAGAGATGAGGAAAGGGGAGGCACTTGGGGAGCTTTCAAGAACGTTGATATTGAGAATCAAGTCAAGCTTAGGGCTTGACTATCGAAATATAGGGCGCTTATATACAGGCACGGCCGCGCACGGGCCATGGTCACTAAGGTAGGTACTTCTGGTCAAGAGGGGGCTGTCTGTATCGTATGGTACTCTGCGGACAAGTGCTGCAGTCTGTATGAGTCGAACAATAGAGAATGAGCAAGAGCGAATGATAAAGTGACAAGTTGCCTAATCTATCCTTAAGGATTGAACAATGGTGGCGGGTCATTCCAAGAAGAGAAGCGTCGTCATGATGCGATGACGACTACGAGGTTTGAGGCTGATCCGAGGAGATCTGATCTCTGCATGCCCATTCTGGTCTAATGGGTGTCTAGTGTAAGCAACTACCCTTTAAGGTAGTCTGTATTGATGGTGACCCAATTAAGGGCCATGTCGCTATCCACGTCGTCTGCGGAGTTCTGCGTAGATGAGGGATTGTCTGCAGATCCTCCAGGGGAGGTCGATTGGTAGCCCTGACTCTGGGGCGAGGTGCCAGCTATGGGCGACGAGGCAGAAGGGGTGATTGACTGGTAACTGCCTTCACGACTAGTGTGTTGGTGTATGGGTGCTGAGGAGGGACTTGTGGGTGACAGGGAATGCTTTCGGGACACAGGACTATCCAGGGCAAGGTACTCTTGCCATGGTATGACAGGGGACTCTTCTGGGGACAAGGCATGCGTGTTGCCTCCAGGGACATCGGGTTCATATGGAATGAATGGCTCTGGCTCTAAGGGCAGCGCGTCCTCCATGGGACTGTCTGGGTCTTCCAGTAGGTTCTCTACTGGGATTGGTTCTTGGTACATCTCCATTGAGAAGTATTCCTGATGATGGATGTTCCATGGGATGGGGACAAGGGGCTTGACTGGGGGCTGATCAAGGGGTGATGATGGTTTGGATGGTTCACTGGGTGGTAACGGTGGCAGGTCTGGTAGGGAGGATGGGTTCAATGGTAGTGGTCGCTTAGGTGTGGATAGGGTGACGAGGAGGGGGTCCGATGAGGATGAGAAAAATTGGGGTGGATCATAACATGAGGCCCCTCCTAAGGGAATCGTTTCCACATGATTACATGCCTTGGCTAGCTGAGCCCTGAGTTCCTTATGGTAGTTCAGTGAGAAGCGTGCCCACTTGGCCTGACTGGGGTTGGGCAGCGTAAGTCCTCTGCCTTTCAGCAGGTTGGTCGTCGTGAAGTAAAGCTGGGGGTGTATCCTGAGTAGATAGAGAGCCGTGTCTTTATTGAGTTTTCTGAAGTAGATGGCTAGTGTCTGTGTCTCGAAGCGTCCTGAGTTGCGCTTCCACTTGTTGTCCATAGCAACGAAATCCTTGACAACTAACTTGAGGATTTCTTTCTTGAGTTCTGCTTTAAGGTTCCGTGTTTTCTGCTTCAGCAATGGCAAGGAGGATGTCTTGGTGGAGTAGTCCGGCATCAGTGTATTGACTGGTAGTGTTGCTGTTTTCATCTTCTTCTTCTGGTTCTGTTTCTGTCTCTGTATGTTGTTCGCTTCCAGGATAAAGTCCGGTAGTACTGGCAGCGGGGTTGAGAGGACTTGGTTCCTCTGATGGGGCGTCTGGGTTGGTTGTATATAGGGGCGGGTGTCCTGGTGACTCTGGCTCTGTGTGTGTTTCTGTAGGGGGTTGGAAGTGGAATGGGGGTCCAGCGTGGTAGTAACGCTGATGTCTGATCAAGGCGCTAATGATCGGTTCTTTGCTGTCAACTGGGACATCAATTCCATTGTGATTGATGACGGTCTCTTCTTGTCCTGGCTCCCAGTTGGTCCAGTGTAGTCTGACGGTGAAGTCATCCCTTCTGACAAAGGCGGCGAATAGGTGTAGATCGTCAGCTTCTGTGTGTACTCTGATGAGGATAATTCCATTGTCTGTTCCAAGGGTGAAGATGGTGGACGTGGGGAACCCTTGGTTAGGTAAGTTCGGATGCTGTGCCATCTATTGGCGGTGATAGGGGCAGTACTGTTCCTTGCACAAGCTGGAGTGAAGGAGGGAGTGTTCGAAGGTGATATGGATGGCTCTCTGTAGCGATCCTGGCTTTCTGGCTGCTGGTATGAACTCTTTGAACCGGTATGGGTTGGGGAGGATAGTGGGATCTCTGAAGAGTGAGCAAAAGAAGAAGAAAGACTGCTTGGAGGGATGGGAGTAATCTGGTCGGCGGGGCATGATAGGAAGTGTTCTTCTGCTGTTTCCATGGCTTTTATGCAAGAGCAAATGGCTGCGGGATGACTGGTGTAGAAGTCTGTAACAAGGTCTGTGGTGTTTAAGTCTGATTCATCGACCCATGAGTCATGAGAGGGCGAGTATCCTTTCCAGCAGACAAGGTATTGCTTCTTTTTGGTTTGCCCAAAGCGTCTTGATTGGAGGATTTGCTCTACCTCCCATTCTGGTTCTCCTTCTATGATGTCAGGTGGCGGTTCTATCCAGTTTGGGCCATGTGCTTCTGTTTCTTGATATGGTGTTAGCAACGACGCATGGAAGACATTGTGAATCTTCCAATGAGGTGGCAATTCTATTTTGAATGCAGCGTTTGATATGATGGCGACTACCCGAAAGGGTCCATATCGCCTTGGTGATAACTTCGGGGTGACGTTTGCTGGTAAGTTCAGATTGGTTCCTTCCAGCCAGACTCTGTCTCCAATTGCGAATGGTCTGTATCTTGGTTTCTGCTTTATCCAGCTGTCTTGCGCTTTACGTTGGGCCTCTTGGGCGGCTTCTCTGGCTTCTTTGATATTGGTAAGGCGTTTTTCTAGAGTGGGAATGTCGGTTGATCTGGTGGGCTGATGTACGCGTGGAGTATATCCAACAAGGAGGTCGAATGGGGCTTTCTTTGTAGTGGCGGATGGCCATGAGTTCTTCGTATACTGGGCTATAGGTAGCCAGGCGTGCCAGTTGTTTTGCTGTGTTCCGCAGAACATCCTGAGGTACTGCTCGAGAGATTGATTTGCTCGTTCACTTGCACCATCTGTCTGGGGGTGGTAGGCTGTGCTGATATTTTGGCGGATATCTAGGAGGCGGCATAGCTCCTTTCCAAAGCGTGAGGTGAACTGGGGATCTCGGTCTGAGATAATCTTCTTGGGTAGGCCGTAATGTGGCAGGACGTGTGTCAGGTAGAGTTGCGCGACTCCTTCAG